>Ga0233425_10006445_pt1 | contig 17396 bp, 6 predicted proteins | sample Watercolumn_Towu_2_FD_181712 | JGI IMG/M metagenome (GOLD analysis project Ga0233425, IMG submission 181712) | Freshwater microbial communities from Lake Towuti, South Sulawesi, Indonesia - Watercolumn_Towuti2014_140_MG | ecosystem: Environmental > Aquatic > Freshwater > Lake | place: Indonesia... | reverse complement strand
CTCAGCCGCCCGGCCGCCCAGGACTCGAAGGGCCCGGACACGGAGATTCGGAGCGAGTGGTTTGGCCCTGACGGCCTGCACTCGACGCCGGACGACGACCGGGCGCTGACCGAGCTGCTCCGTGAATGGGGCTTGCGCGGGGGCCGGACGCACCACGCTCGCCCGGCGCGGAAGTAGACGGCGCCGGCCTTGCGGAATCCGGGGACACGACCCCAATCCGATGCGGCCGAACTGGGTCATGTCCCCGGATTGCGCCTGCGCCATGGCGTGGCGAGGAGGAGGCAGGGGCGGGGGCGAACGCCTGCAGGTGTCGGAGCGAGCGGACTCGCAGGGAGGGACTGCAGCGTGGTCGACCCGAGATTCTGGGCAGCAGGTGTGATGGCGGCCTTCATGCTCGCGGGCGTGCTCGGACTGGGAGGGCGCGCAATGCTGGCATCTCTCGCGGTCCTGACGACAGCTGCTCTGGCAGCCGGCGCGACGGGTTCGCCCCAGGAGTTCGCTCCGGACGAGAACACGCTGCTCCTGGCCCACTTCGACGACACGCCCCGACGGGCCGACTATGCGATGGGCTGGCGCGACTTCGCGGGCAGCGGCGCGGGCCTGTGCGAGGGCTACTACGGCCAGGCGCTCGATACCCGCGGTGTGCAGTTCCAGCCTGACTTCGCGACGGCGTGCCGCAATCGGCTGCCGTACCTGGGCTACTTCGGCCTGTGGCCGCACGGGAACATCGACTTCGCCCAGGGGACGCTTGAGTTCTGGTTCCAGGTGTCGCCCGACGACCTGAAGCAGAGCTACCCTGGGCGGCAGGTGTTCTTCAACCACTGGCACCGTCCCGTGGATCACAGCTTCCAGTCCACGAACCTCACTCCGGATGGCCTCGACTGGGCCTGGCACGGCCTGAACGAGCAGAAGATCGAGGGCTCCGTGGCCTTCGACCCGCCGCTCGACCCGGTGGACTGGCACCACTACGCGATGTGCTGGTCAGCGGGGGAGTTCGTCATCTACATTGACGGACGCGCGGCCGATGCCCGCGACATGACGGGGATGCACGGGCTGGCCCTCGTCGGCGCGCCGCACCATCCGCTTGTGATGAACGGCGCGGCGATTGATGAGCTGCGCATCTCCAACGTGGTGCGCTATCCGGCCGACTTCGAGCCCCGCTGGCGCGATGGGGCCCGGCCGCCCCATGCGTTCCCGGGCGGCCCGAGCGTCACGCGGTACCCCGCGATGGCCGAGCCGCCGGTCGCGCCGACCGTCATCCCCCTTCCCGGGCCCGGTGCGACCGAGGAGCTGCGGATCGGGGACCTGCGGCTGGCCTTTGATCGGGCCACGGGCTTTCTGCTGCGGACGCGGCTGGGGGGAGTCCGCAGCGGCGAGGGAGGACACGGCATTCTGGTGTGGGAGGGCCTGGAGCGCCGGCTACTGTCGCCAGAGAGCGCGTCCGGGTGGCAGCGCGACGCGGAGGGCCTGGCCTTCTCTCAGGCCCTGAGCGATGGTGTGCGCCTCGATCAGGGCCTTCGCGCGGCCGGCGACGCCGTGGAGTGGGAGGTGCGGCTGCGGAACGAGACCGACCGGGAGCGCTGGCTGGAGGTCCTCCTGAGCCTCCCCACGGCTGTCGGCGCAGTGGGCGAGTACTTTGACATGTCGGCCGTGCAGGACGAGCTCTCGCTCCCCCGTCGGCGCGACACCTACGTGTTCTCCCTCCCCTTCGCCGCCGCCGCCGGGACGGAGCGGTCGCTGGGGATGGGGATTGACCCGCACTGCGACCTCAGCGCGCTGGTGTCGGAGTGGATCCCCCAAGCGCAGGGCGGGGCGATTCGCCAGGGCACGCGCGTCGTGCTGGACCCGCGCGGAGAGGCGGCTCTGCCCTTCCGGGTCGTCACCGCGCCGGGGGAGTTCGGCGTGCTTGAGGCCCTGGACCGCTACCAGCGGCTCTTCCCGGACCTGTACGCTCAGCGCCCGGATGTACCGATCTACAGCTACATGGGCGTCTGCCGCTACTTCGACGAGGAGACCCACGCCTTCCCGGACCTGGCTCGGCAGGCGTACAACGGGATGCAGTGGGGCCACGGGCCGGCGCATGTGAAGGGCGACGAGTGGGGCACCGAGCGGCTCTGGAACGCGCCCAAGGACCCGGAGCGCGATGACGGCAAGACGGCGCTGCGCTACGAAGAAGCGTACGGGAGCCTGGAGAACCTCCACGCGCAGTTCACGATCCGCAGCCAGACGGCGTATGATACCTGCTACACCCTCCGCCGTAGCCACTACCTCCCCAACTGGGCCGCGCGGTTCGTGATCGAGACGATCTGGCCGGAGGGGCTGCTCGGGGGCGATCCGCTGGTCTCAGGGCAGTACTACGACCCGGAGCTATACTACGCCAACGAGTTCCGCACTTCCCTCGGCGAGCACTACCAGCAGCTCACCCAGGACATCATGCAGGCCATCGCGAGCTGGAGTCCGGGCTTCATCAACGACATGTGCCAGACCTCGCCGATGCGCTTCGCGGATCCCATCGCACGGCGCAGCCCCGGCCGAGCCTTCTCCCGCGATCGGGGCGTCTATGTCGTCGGGGCTCTGGGCCATGCCGACCGCTACCGCCGCATCAATGGCTTCGTGGACGCGCGCGGCTTCCGGCAGAGCATCTGGTCGGATGGCGGCGTGGTGAGCTACTCCCTGCTCGCCCACTCGGCCGCCGCGGCGATGGAGAGCTACATCCTGCCGGTGGACACCACCGGGCCCGAGATCGGCCTCCGGGCCGGGCGGTACATGCTCGGGGAGAAGCCGTTCACGGTGCACTGTGAGAAGGAGTCCGACTGGGTCAGCCGGTTCCTGGAGCCCGATGACCTCACCCCGGCCGAGCTACGAGACTACTACCGCTTCTGCCACGAGCAGATGCTGCTCTGGGCCCTACGCTACGGGGTGTGCCTGCCGCGCGAGGTCCTGGACGGGCAGCAGACGCTGATGGAGCGGAACCCGCTGGTGGTGGAGAGCATCGTGCTGGGGCGGAAGACCGTTCCCGGCGCGCGCATCGCCGAGCCGCTCTTCGTGGTCCGCTCCGGCGAGGGCCTCGAGGGTTTCCTGGCGGTCGGGAACGAGGAGCCGAGGCCGGTCAGCGCGCCGCTGGAGGTCTCGGATCGCGTCCTCGGCGGGCGCCTCGTGTTCGCGGCCTGCTCGGGCGGGAAGCTCCGGCATCGGATGGCGGATGACTACACCACGCTGGGGCCGGTGACGGTCGGCGCGCGGTCGGTGGAGGGGTACAAGACACTCGGCCGGCTGGTCGGGGACGGATCGGCCCGCGTGACCTCCCGGCTCACCGGGGACGGGATCGCCCTGACGGCGCGGCTCAGCCTCGCGGCCGAGCGCCCGCTGCGCCTGGAGCTGGGTTCCATCTCCGCCATCTACGAGGTGAGGGGAGTCCTCCGCGATGGGCTGCCGGTGGCATGGCAGGAAGGGGTCTCCCTGCCCGCCGGCGGCGCCGCCGTCGACGTGCGCTACCAGTGCCGGCCGCTGGCCTTCACAGCCGAGGACTGGGAGGCTGTGGAGCTTCTGCGAGATGGCCGGACCAACGTCCGGCTCGTCGCGGGGTCGGGATCGGCGTTCGACCGGGGCACGGCGGGGATGCTCAACCAGTTCCTGGAGCAGTACGACGTGGAGGACGGAGTCCTGGGCAACCTCGAACCGGCCACGGTCGGCGACAGCATCGAGGGCGAGTACCCCGGCTGGACCGTGGTGGTGGACTCCGACGCCCCGGTGGACCCGGCGAGGGTCAGGATCGAGAGGGAGGCGCGCCGCGTCGTGGTCGAGGGCCGCCGCCCCGGCGAGGCGCGGCGGGCGATGGTCGTCTTGCTGCGCCTCGTGGACCGTCGCTACCCGCACATCGGCGGCCTCTTCCCCCTCAAGCACTACCAGCGGGAGCCCTGGCGCGCCATGTCGCTTGAGACGAGCCAGGAGTTCTTCCGGGAGTTCGCGGACCCCGAGTTCCTGGTCAAGCCGGTCCTGAAGCGGGAGCTGGAGCCGCTCTACGCCGACGGCAACCGCGACTTCGCCGGCCGGTACGAGCTAGCAGGCACGCCGTACCTCTTCGAGCCAACCTACGAGGACAACTACGTCTACGGGTTCGAGGGGTGAGGCGGGGGAGGGTCCCGCAGCAGCCGGAGCGAGTTCGCCAGGATGAAGACGCTGCTCCCCACTAGAAACTAGTAACCGGAACTGATTTCAGAGGCGGGCGATGACGTCGCGGGCGGCCTGCTCGAAGAGGGCTTGCCACTCGGGCGCGAGGAAGCACTCGGTCACTTCGTAGTCGCCGGCGAGGTAGTCCGCGGCCGGGGGGCCGTAGTGGATGTACCCGTTGGAGAAAGCTGCGAGGAAGGTGTGCTCGTAGGGCGAGGCGCGCTTCACGTTCAGGCCGACCTCCGCGCAGACCTCCGCCGGTGAGGTCACGATGACGCACTCCCCGATCCGCAGGCCCTGGACCTCCGTCTGCACCGTCGGCTCCCCGGCTTCCCGATTGATCGCGTCGTGCCGCCGGTAGGTGGCGATCCGGTCCTGAATCCTCGCCATACGCTCCATCGCAGCGATGTTGCTCAGGTACTTGTCCAGGTTGCCCTGGTTCTCGGCGTCGAGGGCGCGGAGGGTCTCATCGGCGGTTGCCTCCTCGTGGAGGTAGCGGTACGAGTAGTCGGCCGGGTGCTCCGGGTTCAGCACATGCCTGAGGTAGAGCGGCAGGAACGTGCGGAAGTTCAGGCTGGTGAACCGTAGTGACGCCAGGAGCTCCGCCTGCTCGGCTTCGAGCGCCGCAATGCGGTCGTCGAGGTCGGTCCGCCGGGGTAGGGCCACGGGCTGGTTCACGACGCTGAGGGTCGCCGCTTCGGTCGAGATGCCCTGCAGGGCGTTCAGGACGCTGAGGCCGAGCATTGCCCCCACCGGGCGGGCGTCCCGGGCGCGGGTGACGTCCTTGTAGAGCACCTCCGTCATGTCGCCGCCGGCGCCCTGCAGGAAGAGGGCCATCGCGTCGAGGCTGTCCTCGATGACCTGCGAGGCAAAGCCGGGGAAGTTCGCGGTGATCTTGCCTCCCGGCACCCCGAGCAGCGGGTGGCACGCGAAGTTGTAGACCACTGCCAACGGTCGACCGTCCAGGCGGTCGATCCGCAGGAGCCCGATCTCCGGGTCCACGGGTCCGAGCTCCGCGATCTCCCCGTCCGGCGGGCAGGGGTTGGCGTGGCGGATCGTCCAGCCCCTTCCGTCGCGCAGCCGGACGGTGCGGTTGACTGCGAACCGCGGCTCATGGCCCTTCCCGGCGCCGACGCGGACGGGCTCCAGCGCCTCCTGCGCCCGCCGCACGGCGTCGAAGGTGCGCTCCACCTGCTGGTCGTGCTCGCACAGCATCTTCCCTGGTGGGTGCGTATGAGAGGCGTTCACCAAGACGTGGCTGCCGGGGATTCCGAGCTCCCGCTGGACGCGCGCGCGGAGTTCCGGCAGGAAGTCGTCGCTCACGTCGCAGATGCCGCCGATCGCGACCACATCCATCGCGATGATTGCCAGCTGCGTCGCGCCATCGTCCAAGACGAGCGCCTTCGCGTAGAGCGGATCGTGGATCACGACGCCAGGGTCGTCGGTGGTGATGTCGCTCTTGGCGACGCCCCCGCGCAATGCCGCTGGTAAGTCCGGCATGTGGGATTCCTCGGTGTCGTCAGTATCGGTACCGGGCCAGATCCTCGGTCGAGCACTCCTCATCGGCGCCGACGAGCATCGCCGGCATCGTGATCCCGCCCAGACCCGAGGCGTGGGTCACGCGCACCGCGATCCGGTTCGGCTCGCCGGGCTTCAGCCACTGCGTCGCCTCGAAGCTGAACGGCACGCCGGTTAGCTCACCCACACTCCTGCCCGTGGAGGCGTAAGAGCGCTCGCAAGCGAGCTCGCCATTCACATAGACCCAAGCCTGCTCGTTGACATTGAGGAAGTAGAGGTACAGGTGCCTCCGGCCGGCGATTGTCTCCGGCAGCTCGAGGGCCTGGAAGTACCAGCCGTACCCGTCGAACCCCGGGAAGCCCTGCTGCTCCCAGCCGACGCCCCGGTTGATGTGCACGCGAGCGAGGCCCCGCGGTGGATCGCGGCCGGCGTCCAGGGCGGCGGCCGCGTCGAAGTACCGCGGTTCCGAGTGCCAGCGCTCCTCCACGCCCCGGTCCTCGGGATCGGTCGCAAAGACCCATTCGGCCGGCAGGTAGGCCTTTGGCGTCGCGCCGTCCTCCGCGCCAAGGCATGTCTGCCAGCGCGTCGTGATCCTGTCCAGCGTGATCGGGATGCCGAGGGTCGACAGCTCAGCGCGCGTGCAGCCGGCGGTGAACTCCGCCAGGATCGGCTGGAGGGCCTGCCGCTCCGCGCGGGGCTGCGCCATCGCCCGGCCCTCAATGAAGTCGCCGAACTCGGAGTAGTAGCCCAGGTTCTGCGCCAGCTCGAGGTAGAGCAGCGAGAGCTTCGCCTTCTGCACGCGCTCCCGGATCGTGTCGCTCTGCGCGAGGCGCTCGGCGGTCTCGAAGTCGCGGCGCATGGCCTGCATGAACTCGGGCGTGAACATCGGCCCGTCGGGCGCGTAGGAGCACTGCAGGTTGTTCAGCAGCGGGTTGCCCGAGGGCACGCCGCACCGGTGCGGTTGGGCGTGCCAGTGGTCCCAGTAGTCCCACATTCGCTGCTGGTGGTCCCAAAGCGGCGGGGCGGACTCCTTGTAGTACCCGAACACGAAGTCGTGCATCAACGCGCGGGTGTCGAGGTCCGGGTTCCACAGTTGCTTGGCCCAGACCCACCCGCGCATCTCGTCGCTGTCGTTCAGTTCCGACTCGTACATGATCCCCGCGACGCCATGCCGGAGCAGGAAGCGCGTGTTCTCGGTGACGACGGGCCAGTTCGCCAGCGGGACGAGGTAATGCACGTAGTCGGTCGTGTAGTCCCAGATGAACACCTTGGCATGGACCGCCTCCCAGGCCTTGAGGACCGACTGGAACTCCTCCGACTCCCACAGGAAGCAGAACTGGTACTTCCAGGCGTGGGAGTCGGTGCAAAGCTGGATGATGATGTAGTCGTCGACCTTCAGCCTCGTGGGCGGGCGCGCGTAGTCGAGGTAGGCCAGGCTGATGAGGTGGTTGTCGGGGAACTCCTGCTTCACGCCCGCCGCGATCCGGTTCACGAAGTGGAAGAAGCTGCCCGAGCGGCCGCCGTTCTCCTCGTCCAGCTTCCGGCAGTTCGGGCAGTCGCAGAAGCCGCGCCCGTCGTTCGGGCCGATGGCGGTGATCGTGACCTCCGGGTGGTTCCGGAAGATCTCGCAAGTCTTCTCGACGCTCAGCCGGATCACGTCTTCGTTCGTGTGGCACAACTGGCTCGGCTGCCGCTTGCCGTTCACCAGGGCGTAGTACTCCGGGTGCTCGGCGAAGTACCGCTCTGTGGGAAAGTACGCGGCGTAGGTGTGGCCCATGTGGTGGTAGCGGATACTGCCGCCCCAGGCCATCGGGATTCGCGCGTGGGGCGTGTTGGTCTTGTTGTGCAGCGACCACGCCGGATCGTGGAGCTTGAGGATGTACGGGTCGCGTAGCTCCAGCCGGGGCACGACCTTCCTCGGCGTGAGGCTGACGGCCAGGCGCGGCAGGCTGGGCGTGTCGACGGAGCTGGTGGAGTACCAGCGGCAGCCCAGGTCCTCCTCCAGCAGGGAGTACACGCCGTGCAGCAGCCCGCGTCCGCGGCCGCCGTAGAGGTAGACGTTGCCTCCGATCACCTCCAGGGCATAGCCCTCCGCACCGAGGTCGGCGGTCTCCCACTTCGCGCGCGACTCCGCGAGTAGCTCGGTGCGGCCGAGGCTGAGGCACGGGCCGCTCGGGCGCGCGTCTTCGCGGACCACGGGGAAGTCGGCACCCGAGATCAGCTTGAGGAAGTGGCGCAGGTCGGCCGCGGCCTTCTCCTCGATCCGCTGCGCATCGCGGGGGATGACCAGCGAGTAGGCGGCTCTCCCGCCCTCAGCGAAGGTCAGCGCGGGCGCCGGTCGCCCCCGCGGCTTCAGGGCGTTGCGCCAGGCGTCGGGCATGTCGGTGCGATGGACCGCGAGGTCGGCGTCGATGGTGACGGACGCAACGATGGTGAAGCCCTCGTACCGCACGTCCTTGTCTTCGATGTACTGGAAGACGCTGTAGCCGCCTCGCAGTACACCGGGTTTGAACCTCACCCGGTATGCGATCGCGACTTCGTCCTCGGTCTGGCGGACGGTCGTCTGCTCACAGTCGAGGAAGCCCTGATCGTTCTCGATGACCTTGCCGGCCTCGCCGGGCTGCCCGGTGGCCTCGGTCTCGTTCCAGTACCCGTGCTTCACGATCGCCAGCTCGCGCGTAGGCAGGTGGTAGCCGACATAGAAGCCGGTCCGCGGGTCGCCGCCGCGGGCGATGACCAGGTAAGTGTTGGTGAGGAGGCCGACCTTCCCGTCGTACCGGTACGAGGCGGTGATCGTGTGCCATGCATCGGTGGCGAGCGGTTCGAGCGGATCGGTCTCGCCGTTGAAGGTCACGCCCATGTTGCGGGGCGCGTCCGCGGCCAGCGCGTGGGGGGATGAGCCGACGAGCAGCGGCAAGGCGAGTCCGAGCATGGGCAGTGTCCTCACTGGGCGTCTCCCGCCTTGGGGCGATGGGCGCGGAATTGGGCCGACCAGGGGTCCTCAGTCACCCGCGAGGCCACCTTCCGGGCTTCCGCGAGGAGGTGCGACGGCTGGTGGGCGACGCCGCCTCGCACGACGGCCGTGATGTCGGGCTGCTGTGGGATGGCGGCGGTCAGGTCGCCTCGCACGACGACCAGGTCAGCCGCGCTGCCGGGCTGCAGCCGGCCCAGCCCCGGCCGGTTCAGCAGGCTCCCCAGCCCGGAGGTCGCCGCGCGCAGGGCGTGCAGGGGCGGCATCCCGGCCTCCGCCAGCAGCGACAGCTCGCGCCACAGGCTGAGCCCGGGGGTCTGCGCGCCGCACGGGGCATCCGATCCGGCCAGGACGCTGACCTCACGCTCCAAGAGCAGCCGCACGAAGCCCTGCGCGGCCTCCAACGCCCGGCGCCACCGCTCCGAGAGAGCCGCGTCGGTCGCCTCGCCCTGCCACGCGTGCATCTCCGACGGCACGCCCGGCGTCTCGTTCTCGGCCGAGAAGTCGGCGGCGCGCAGGCGCCACTGGGAGTTCCAGTAAGCCAGCGTCGGGGTCGCGGCCATCCCGCATGCAGCGATTCGGTCCGCGACCCGGCGTTGGGCATCAAGCGTCGCGGCCATGCCCGGGTCGCCCCAAGCCTCCAGCCAACCGGGCTGGCCGGGCCACAGGTCGGCGAGCAGGCCGTCGAGGTGATGGAACTCCTCGACGCCCGCCTCCGCCGCCGCCAGCACGCCGGTGCCCTGGCAGTGCATCGAGGTCTTGAGCCCGTGAGCGTGCGCTTCCGCCACCAGGGCCGGCAGCCACTCGGCCGGCAGACGGACATAGAGCTTGATGGCATCGACCCCGGCCTCCGCCGTCTCCCGCACCGCCGTGACGGCATCCGCCGCATCGACGCAGGCGCGGGCCACGATCGGGTGAAGCGGGGTCGGTCCGTCGATGAGCGGGCCCGTGCAGAGGATCGTCGGACTGAGCGCCGTGCGGGCCCGCTCGCGGCAAGCGAGGATCCACTGCAGGTCATTGCCGACGTCGCGCACCATCGTCACGCCGTAGGCGAGGAACAGCGGGTCCTGCCAGGCCATGCAGTGAACATGAGCGTCGATGAGGCCCGGGAGGATCGTAGTCCCGGGCTCATGGGTCACGGGCACGCCGGGAGGCACGCGGTCCCGGGGCAGCACCTGTACGACCTCGCCGCCGGCCACGATCACCGCGCGGTCGGGCAGCACGTCCTGGCCATCGAAAACGCGGTCCGCCGCCCAGGCGCGCGCGTCGGTACCCGCGGCGAGGGCGCCGCCCAGCCCGGCGGCGCCGACGGTGGTCACAAACGCGCGGCGGGACATCGCGGCGCCTCCTTGGGTGGTCACGGCGCCCAGTCCTTCGGCAAGTGGAGGCTCCAGACGTCGTTCACCAGCGGCCACGCGTTGCCGCCGACGACCCAGAGGCGGTCATCGTGCAGGTAGGCGGAGTGCTCGTGGCGCTCGGACCAGATGGTCGGGGTGACCAGCTGCTGCCAGTGGACGCCGTCGGCGGTGTGCCACACGTCGTTCCAGTTGCGCGACGGGTCGTTCGACCAGCCCCCCAGCACCCACAGGCGGTTGCGGTAGACCGCCGTCGAGAACCAGATACGCGGCGCCCACGGGGCGTGCTCCGCCGCCTGCTCCCAGTGCACGCCATCGGGGGAGCTCCAGACATCGTTGTAGCCCACGTACTCCGGCAGGTAGTTGCCGCCCCCGAAGACCCACAGGCGCTCGTTGAACACTGCCGCGGCGTGGTAGGCGCGCGGAGCCCACGGCGCGGCCGGGGTCGCTTGCCGCCAGTCCCGGCCGTCCGCCGAGCACCAGACGTCGTTGCGCAGGTGGCTGGCGTTGCCGTCGAAGTAGCGCTCGATCCCGCCCAGAACCCACAGCTTGCCCTGGAACTCGACGCCGGCGGCTCCGAGGCGTGGGCTCCAGCCGGCGCTCTCAGTGACGCATTCCCACCCTGCACCGTCGGCGGAAACCCAAACCTCGCTGCTCGCCGAGGCCTCGGGTAGCCGGCCGGCGTACCAGCCGCCCATGAACCACATCCTCCCGTCGTGCACGACGGTCGTGGGCAGGTCGGCATGTCGCCAGCCCGCGGTGTCGGTGGCGCGGGTCCAGTCGCGCCCGTTCGCGGAGCTCCAGACATCACGGGGGCCGATGCTGTGGGAGTCGAACCATCCGCCCAACAGCCACATCCGGCCGTCAAGAGTCACCTCACCACAGGAGTCGCGGGGTGCCCACGCGGCGCGGTCGGTCACCTGCACCCACTTCGGCGTCGGCGAGACCTCGCCGACGACTCGGTGCACGGTGGAGGCGATCCGGTCCTCCACGTCCCCCGCCCAACGCCACGCCGGACGACCGTACTCATCGAGATGCGGGCCGCCCTCGTAGCCGCCCTCCTCCCACACCCGACGTGAGGGGATGTAGGCGGCCATGTCGTTCGCGTAGCCGCAGACCCAGGTCCCCGGGCCGAACTCGCGCTTGAGCCGGAGGGAGTAGTCCACGACCGCCTCGCCGCCGAGGCCGATGAACAGCAGCTCATCCCCGATCTGCCACGCCTGCACCGGGTAGGGGTAGGAGGTGGGGAAGACCGCGCCCTCGTCGAGGAGCTTCAGCAGGCGGTTGGCCCAGCGCGCGTGCAGCTCGCTGGGGCCCTGCGCCACGGGCAAGAGCGTCTCGCGGGTCACCAGCTCATCGTAGTCGAGGTCCACGAACTCGAACGCGGTGCGCAGACCGGACGAGACCGGCTGCATGGGCCCCGCCAGCACAGCCTCGACGGACTCCGCGAGCATCGTCCCGTACTGCTCGGCCAGCTCCAGCTTTCGCCGCGGGATGGGGTTCTGGTCCGCGCCGCAGGCGTTGAAGAAGAGCGCGGAGGTTCCGGGATGGGCGGCCTCCAGGTCGACCTGCGCGAAGCCTGGGTAATCGCCACACCAGGTGTTGAACGACAGCGTCGTTGGGTGACAGGCGTACCCGAAGAGCACCGCGAGGAGCTGCTCCTCCTCGCCGCGCACCGCCAGCACCGGCACATAGTGGTCGACCGCGCCCTTCAGCGGCTTGCCCTCCGCCCGCAAGACCGGCACCTCGTCCTCGGTGTTCTCGCGTCGGTTCACGGCGAAGGTACAGAGGCCCTCGCCCTGGTACAGCCGCGCGGGCCGGAGGCCGTCGAGCGCCTCGGCAACGGCAGCGACGATCTCGTCTTCCATCCAGAGCGAGTACTCGTGCACCAGGCGCGTCTGCTCCTCGTCGAGGGGGTAGTAGTCGACGAGGTCGTCCTCCAGGATGGGGCCGCAGTGGTTATGGCTGAAGGTGAGCATGAACTCCGCGCGCCCCAGCCCGAACCGCGCCTGGACCTTCGCGAAGAGCCGCTCGTAGATGGTCTTCGACATCCCCATGTGGTCGGTCGTGGCCAAGACAACGCGCTTGCCCTGTGGGTCCTGCAGCGCCAGGACCTTGACCCACAAGTCGTGAATCCTCCCGTCCGGGACGCGTTGTGTCCCGTAACCGGCCAGCCAGACGGGCGTCTGGGGCGTGATGACGCGACGGCCAAGCCCCACTTGCCAGGTCATCTCGGCACTCCTCCCACAGGTTGAGGCCAGGGCCAGGACCGCGAGGGCGCCCAGGCCCGGGCCGCTGCGCAGCGTGATCGGCATGGATCGCGTCTCCTGACGGGACGTTCCAGTGCAGGCAGTTCGTCCGCGGTCGCTCGACCCCCTGCGTTGGCGGCGCCGAGGAGAGGGGAGGCTGTGCGGCGAAGCCAGCGCGCGTCGGCATCCGAATCACTCCACCGGGGGGACGCACATGCACACGCACTCATGGGTGCTGCTGATGCTCGCCGCGGTGCTCGGGCTGGGGGCGAGCGCTGCCGCGGAAGGTTGGCGCAACAGCCTCGCGCCCAAGGGCACGGCGGGTCCCGAACTGCTGCTGGCCGCCGGCGGCGCGACGGAGTACGTGATCGTGGTCCCCGCTGAGCCGACCTCCCAGGATCGCAAGGCCGCGGAGGACCTGGCGCAGTGGCTGGGCGAGATTACCGACGCCACCTTCCCGATCGTGCCCGACACCGCGCCCAAGCGGAGCAGGGAGATCAGCATCGGCCGGACGAACCGGCTGGCCGGCGCGCGCGTGCCGCAGGCCAGGGCGGAGCTGGGCAACGAGGGCTACGCCATCGAGGTCGCTGGGCAGCGGCTCTTCCTGCTGGGCGGGAAGCTCCGCGGGCCGATCCACGCAGTGTACGCGCTGCTGGAGGAGGATCTGGGCTGCCGGTGGTACGCGCGCGATGGCGAGGACCTCCCGCGCCGCCGGACGCTGCGCTGTGCGCCTGTGCCGCGCAGTTTCGTGCCGCGGCTGATGATCCGCGACCCGTTCTACTGGGATGCCTTCGACGCCACATGGTCCCTGCGCAATCGCACGAACGCCCCCAGCGCCCCGGTGCCCGAGGAGTGGGGGGGACACGTGGACTACGATGGGCTGTTCGTGCACACCTTCAACACCCTCGTGCCGCCGGGCGAGTACTTCGAGCAGCACCCGGAGTACTTCATGCTGGCGGGAGAGCAGCGTTCGACGCAGCAGCTGTGCCTCACGAACCCGGACGTGGTGCGGATCGCCACCGAGAACCTGCTGGAGATCCTCGAGCGCTCGCCCGCGACGGAGATCGTCGAGGTCTCGCCGAACGACGGCGGCCAGCACTGCCTCTGCCCGGAGTGCAAGCGCGTCGACGAGGAGAACGGCAGCCCCTCGGGGACGCTCATCACCTTCGTGAATCAGATCGCCGAGGCCGTGGAGAAGGTCCGGCCGGAGGTGATGGTCTCGACGCTCGCCTACCTCGACACGGTCGACGCGCCGCGCGTCGTCCGGCCGCGCCACAACGTGGCGGTGCGGCTCTGCAACGACCTGCACTCGTGGCGCTACCCGTTCACCTGCTTCGCCACCGACACGCAGCCCGAGAGCGTGCGTTATCGCGAGGCGATCGTCGGCTGGTCCCGCGTCTGCAACAACATCCACATCTGGGATTACTTCGTCAACTTCAGCCATTACTCGGGGCCCATGCCCAATATGGACCTCCTCGCGCCGAGCGTCGACTTCTACCTGGAGCACAACGTCACCGGGATCATGATGCAGGCGGCCTACCAGGGCCCCGGCGGCGAGTTCGCCCCGCTGAGGTCGTGGGTGATGGCGAAGTTGCTCTGGGACCCTTCCTTGAGCGTGCGGGAGCTGGTGGACGACTTCATTCAGGGCTACTACCGGGAGGCGGCTCCCGAGGTGCAGGCGTACTGGGACCTGCTCTACGCGGCGAAGGCCGAGCACATGGACACGATGGCCGCGCCCGAAGGCGGCATCCGCTACCCGATGACCTCGCCCTTCCTCTCGAAGGAGCTGCTGGAGCAGGCGACGGCGCTCTTCGGGGAGGCCGAGGCGAAGTGCCGCTCGACGCGGACCCGGCAACGCGTGCAGCTGGCGAAGCTCCCGGTCCTGTACACGAAGCTGATGCAGGGCCCGGAGGTCTGGGGTGGGGAGTACGGCGCGTGCCTCGCGGAGTTTGAGGCCATCGCGCGGCGCGGGAGTGTCGGGTACCTCCGCGAGGGCGGCCCGGACCTGGACGAGAAGCTCCAGGCGTGGCGTGCTGCCGTGCCGTGAGGTGCTCCCCATGATCCGCATCCTTGCCATCGCGACGGCCGTCGCTTCCTGCACCGGAGGGTTCGCCATGACGAGCGGCGATGCTTACGTCAGGCGCGAGGGCGACCGATGGACCTTCGGCACCGCCTCCGTGAGGCGGGTCGTTGCGCTCACCGAGGGCCGCTTCCGGCTGGAGAGCTTCCGCGACGACGTTGCGGGCCGGGAATGGGCCGCGACGACCGGGGCGTCGGAGGAGTTCGTGGTCAGCTTGGGGGATGCACGCGTCGGGGGCGACTCGGGCGGCTGGCTGCTGGAGGAGGCGCGCGAGGAGCAACTGGAGCAAGGCGAACTGCAGCTCGACATCGCCCTGCAACGCGGCGACCTGCGGGTGACGAAGAGCTACGTCCTCTATCCCGGCTCCAGCGTCATCCGCGAGTGGGTGACCTTCGGGAATGCGGGCGCAACGCCCCTGCAACTCGCAGACCCACGCTTCCTGACCTTGTCACTGGCCGCCGGCGCCCCAGCGGCGACCGACTTCCACTGGATGACCGGCGGCGAGAACAACCCCGGCTCCTGGGTGCTGCAGACCGAGCAGCTCCCCGTCGGGCGAGCCCGCACCTTCGACTCCTACGACCCGATGCCGGTCGATGTCACGCAGTTCCCCGGCGACGGCGTCAATGCCAAGATCATGCTGAACGACCGGCAGATCTGGCCGGGTGAGGGGTGGGAGTACGTGCCGAACGCCACGGTCACGACGCCCTTCGATGTGACGGTAGACATCGCCGCCGGAGACCGGCTGCTGTTCGCGGTGAACATGAACCAGAACATCGGCTGGGACACCACGGCGTTCGACCCGACGCTCACCTACGCCGACGGCGAGACCCATGTGGCCTCCCAGGAGTTCAGCGGCGAGCAGGGCCGGTCGGGCTGGCGGTACCAGTACGTGGACGCGGGCGGGTTCGTCGACCTGGTCTACTACCCCGGACCGAAGCAGTGGCGCAAGGCCCAGGACAACGCCACGGGCACGCCGTTCGTGGGCGTCGGCGATCAGCACCCGGATGTGGGCCAGGACGCCGTCCGGGTCTGGACCGCGCCCAAGGCCGGGCGGCTGCGGATCACAGGCGCGGTGTGCAACACGGGCAACGGGATCCACCTCGGCCGGGGCTTCCGCATGGGCTCGTCGAGCTTCGCGCCGTGGGCTGCGCTCTATGACCGCGACGCGGACGCGGGGCTCTTCATTGGCTGGGACTACTTCGGCCACTGGGGCTCGTCCTATGGGTTGGACGGCGACGGGACCCTTCGCGCCGAGCTGCACGTGGCGGGCCATCGACAGACGCTGGCCCCGGGGGCCTCGCTCACCACGCCGAAGGCCTTCGTGGGCCTGTACCGCGAAGACCTCGACAACGCGGGCAACGAGTGCCTCGACTGGCAGTACCGGTACCTGTGGGACTACACGCGGGAGGCGGAGGGGTGGTTCCCGGCCATCCGAATGCTCGGCTACTGGATGAAGGGCACCGGGTGGGGCCAGGCGGGCGTGTCGTGGACCGGGGGCAGCCCGGACATGGACAGCGCCTTCCGGAAGGTCTTCCGCGTGGCCGACCTCATGCGCAGCGTCGGCGCCGACGTGTACCACCGCGACTGGGGCTGGTGGGACCGCGCGGGCGACTGGAACGGCCCCGATTTCCGCGCCACCGGAGAGTATCTCCGCAAGTCGGGCATGGGGCAGCTTATCTACGCGTTCCTCTACACGGTGGACCCGGCGTCGCAGGTCGCGCGGGAGCATCCTGACTGGCTGATCGGCGGCACGCTGGACCTCTCCCGGCCCGAGGTCGTGGCGCACCTGCAGGGGCAGCTGGACGACTTCGTGGCGCGCTGGGGCGCCTTCGAGTGGCGTAACGACAGCACTCCGACTTGCCCGCGCGACGGAGACGACACGCCGCTCCTGGGTCAGGACCGGGGCCTGCGCACGGTCATCCAGGGCTTCCTCGACAAGCACCCCAACTGCGCGTTCCAGGCGGTGAACGGCGGCGGCAACAACGTTGGGTACGACTACGCTCGCTTCGCCTCCACGGTTTCCTTCAGCGATGGCGCCGTAGGGATCATCCGCAACTACTGGGCGTCCCTGCTGCTGCCCCCGGACAAGACCAGCGACATTCCTGACATCTGGAACCCCGACCACTACGACAAGGCGACCTGGCGGGGGCTCCTGTGCATCAACTTCGACATGACCGGCGACACCTGGAACCCGGACAAGGTCGAGGGCCTTCGTCAGCTCATCGACATCTACCACTATCTCCACAAGCACGGCGTCGTGGGTCGCTGGGTCCGGGTCTACCGGCCGACGGTGGAGGGCGATGACCCCACGATGTACTTCCAGCGGCTGAGCGGCGACGGCCTGCGCGGGATCATCATCCCGAAGCGCCCCGCACCCGGCCCGGTGACGATCCGCCCTAAGGGCCTGCAGCCGGAGGCGACGTACACCGTGTCCTTCCATGAGTCTGAGGCGATCGAGGACCGCCGGGGAGCGGAACTCATGGCCGACGGCCTGACACTCGACCGCGTCCTCCCCGGCGAACTCATCTATCTGAACCTCCCGCGGCACCCCGGCAGCCCCCTCGACACGACGCCCCCAGGCCCGCCGGGCGAGGTCAGAAGCGGGCGCGCTCGCCACATGGGCTATCCGGGGGTAGAGGTCACGTGGACCCCCGGCGCCGATGACAATTGGGTGTCTTTCTACGAGGTCCTGCGCGACGGCCGGTCCGTGGGCAAGGTGGCGAAGGGGACGTTCTTCTTCGACCACTCGGTCGGGGCCGATCCGGCGGCCGAGTACGCGGTGCGCACGGTGGATGGCGCCGGAAACGCCTCGGGCCTGGTGGCCGCCCCCGCGCACGTGCTAACGCGCGCTAGCATACACGGCGACGGCCCCGGCGGAGGCATGGAGTTCGTAGGGGATTGGCGGCGTGAAGAGGGCCTTGGGCCCGCGCACGAGGGGACGCTGACCTCGTCCGCCGCGGCGGGCGCGACCGCCACGGTCGGGTTCGAGGGCCGCCGCGTCTTCCTGTTCGCGAAGCTCGGGGCCGACGGCGGGCAGGCGTCGGTCAGCCTGG
>Ga0233425_10006444_pt1 | contig 17397 bp, 19 predicted proteins | sample Watercolumn_Towu_2_FD_181712 | JGI IMG/M metagenome (GOLD analysis project Ga0233425, IMG submission 181712) | Freshwater microbial communities from Lake Towuti, South Sulawesi, Indonesia - Watercolumn_Towuti2014_140_MG | ecosystem: Environmental > Aquatic > Freshwater > Lake | place... | reverse complement strand
CTTCACAAAGTCGTCGTATGCGATCTTCGGGGGCACAGGGGCGGCCGCGGTCGCGGGTTGGGGCACGGCAACAGACGCGGGAGGCGGGCCTTGACTCATAGTCGCACATCATAGCGAGCGGCGGTCCCCAACGCCACGATCGCGGACCATTCGGTCCTCGATGGGAACGGCTGGTCGGGCGCCGTCGCGTCTTGTGGCCGGGGGGCCCGTCGCCTGCGCCGCTTGCGGGCCGTATCCATGCATCATCGGACCTGGAAGTCTCAACATCGCGCACAAAAGCGAGTTGCCAAGAAAAGCGCATTTGCGTGCCTATAATCGCGCGGTTTTACTGCAAGGGAGGTCAGATGACAGCCAGCACCGGAAGGGGATTCGCGGCCATGAGCCGCGACCGGCAACGCGAGATCGCCTCCAAGGGTGGCCGTGCGGCTCACGAGAAAGGCACCGCCCACGAGTTCACGGCCGACGAGGCCCGGAACGCCGGTCGACGAGGCGGCGAAAGCGTGGCGCGCGATCGCTCGCACATGAGCCGGATCGGCCAGCGCGGCGGAGTGTCGGTGAGTCAGAATCGCGCGCACATGGCCGAGATCGGAAGGCGAGGCGGCCAGCAGGTGAGCCAGAACCGGGCCCACATGGCCCAGATCGGCCGCCAGGGCGGCCAATCGCACGCCGCGCCGCCCGAGCCCGAGCCCGTGATGCAAGAGACCGCCGCGTAGTCGCCCCGGCGTCAACCGCACGCGGGGGGTGGTACAATGCCGGCGATGGGCGATTTCGTATCGCGCGCCGGACTCAAGCTCGACCACGCGATCTTGACGTTCGGGATCGATTGCGCGGGAAAGATCTGCGCGGACTTCGGCTCCAACGTGGGGGGATTCGTCGATTGCCTTCTTCAGCGCGGCGCCGCTCGCGTCTATGCCATCGATGCGGGTTACGGCCAGCTTGACTGGAAGCTGCGCAACGACCCTCGCGTGGTCGTCATGGAACGTACCAATGCGATGCACGTGGTCCTGCCCCAGGTGATGTCGCTGGTCACGATCGACGTGGCGTGGACGCGCCAGCGGAACATCCTGCCGGCCGCGCGCCGCCTGATCGCGTCCAGCGGCCGGGTCATCTCGCTGGTCAAACCACACTATGAGGTGCAGCGTCGGGCGCTGCGCGGGGGGGTGCTCGACGAGTCGGCCATTCCGCGGGTGATGCGCGACCTTGAGGCCGACATCGCCGCGGCGGGCTTTGCGATCCTGGGCCAGACCCCCAGCCCGATTCGCGGTCAGGCGGGCAACGCCGAGGTGCTCCTGTGGCTGGGGCCGCGCGAACGTTGACGACCCGCAACGGGGCAACGGCGCTCCCGAGTGAACGCGGGCCACTGGCCCCCGCGTTGCGCTGCGTGTATAACCCCCCTCCCTGCAAAAGGACCCCATGGAACGCACCCTCATTATTCTCAAACCCGACGCCGTGCAGCGCGGGTTGTGTGGCCGGATCATCGAGCGTTTCGAGCAGAAGGGCCTCCAGATCGTCGGCCTCAAGATGATGCGCATCTCGCCGGAGCTTGCCCAGACGCATTACGCCGCCCATAAGGGCAAGGGCTTCTATGACGGGCTGCTGCGGTTCATGACCAGTTCGCCCGTGATCGTCATGGCCATCCAGGGCAAGGGCGTCATCGACATCTGCCGGAAGATGATGGGCGCGACGTTCGGCTTCAAGGCCGAGCCGGGAACCATCCGCGGCGATTTTGGCGTGTCCAGCGCGTTCAACCTCATCCACGGTTCCGACTCGGCCGAGGCGGCCGCGCGGGAGTTGTCGCTCTTCTTCAAGAGCGAGGAACTGGTCGACTGGACGCCGCTGATCCAGCCGTGGGTGTATGACATGAGCAAAGGGACGCCGGAGTGAGGGGGAATTCTGGATTTCGGCGCGACGACCTGTGGTGCGACACGTTCGCTAACGTCGCCCCGCGTCTTCGTTCAGGTGGCGCAGGATGACGTCCCGCACCTGCGTGGGAGCGAGGCTTGGCCCATCGAGGAGGCCCTTCTGGCTGGTCAACAGCACGGCCCCTTCGGCGGGCGACGGGGCAGGTCGGCCATGCGACCCGCGCACCAAAGTCGCATCCAGCCCGATCACGTTCAGGAGCGAGCGAAAGCCCAGCTTCCTCTTCAGCAGAGTCCAGGCGATCTTGAGCTTCGGACAGCATAGCGACGGATCGAGAAACAGCTCGGCCGGGTCGTAGCCCGGTTTGCGGTGGATATCGACCGTTCGCGCGAAATCCGGCGCCTTGCCGTCATCGAGCCAGTAGTAATAGGTGAACCACGCATCCGGCGCGGCCACGACAATCAGGTCGCCGCTGCGCGGATGATCCAGGTGAGACGCGCGCTTGGCGTCGTCGTCCAACACCTCCCCGACGCCAGGCGTCGCGGCCAGAAGCTCGCGCACCTTGTCCAGACAGGCGCGGTCGTTGACATAGACGTGGGCCACCTGGTGGTCGGCCACGGCGAACGCCCTGCTCGCGCCGGCATCGAGCAGCTCCCGCCCAAGCTCCCGGCGCACGGTGATCAGCCCATGCTCCCGCAGGATGCGGTTGAGGTGTACGGGCCGGGACACCGACGCGATGCCGTATTCGGATAAGACAATCACGCTGGCGCCCTGCCCGGCGAAGTGGGCCATCAGGCCACCGATCACCTCGTCCAGCGCCCGCAGGTCGGCGCCGACCTTCGCCAGGTCGGGCCCGTGTCGTTGCAGGGCGTAATCCAGGTGCGGTAGGTACACCAGCGACAGCGTCGGCCCGACGCGACGATCGACCTCGATCGCCGCGTCGGCGATCCACCGCGTCGAAGCGATGGACGCGGCCGGTCCCCAGAAGGAAAAGAGCGGGAACTGGCCCAGCTTTCGCTGAATCTCCCACCGCAACTCGGGCGGGTGCGTCCACACGTCGGGCAGCTTTCGCCCGTCCGCCGGGTACATCGGGCGGGGCGTGAGCGTGTAGTCCGCCGTGCTGTACATGGCGTTCCACCAGAACAGATTGGCGCACGTGACCGATGGATCGATCCGCCGGGCCTCGTCCCAGACCCGCGGCCGGCCCACGAGCCCGTCCGACTGCCGCCAGAACTTCACCTCGCACTCGTCGCGGAAGTACCAGCCGTTGCCGACGATGCCGTGCTGGGCCGGCCAGACGCCCGTAAGATAGGTGGCCTGAACGCTGCACGTCACGGCCGGCAGAACCGGCTCGATGGCGGCCGACGCCCCCTGGGCCTGGAGCCGCGCCAGGTTCGGCGTCGCCTGGCCGATCAGGCTCGGCGTCAAAGCGACCGCGTTGATCACGATTGTTTTGCGCACGGCACCGGTCCTGATAAATCGGCCTCCGCATCGCGTCAAGCGGCCCCAATGGGAATAGGCGCGCCGCAAGGACGGTTAACCCAGCAGGAGCAGAGCCTATGAGCAGTTGCAGCACGGGTGGATGCGTGATGGGTGGGAAGTTCGGATGGGTGCTGCTGGCGGCGGTCGGCGCCATTCTGGCCTACCAGGCGTTCTTCCGCCCCAGCGCGCGCCACGTCGCGGCGGAGCCCGGCCAGCGCCAGGCCATGCAGCCGTTCGAACTGCGCGACATCAACGGCAAGCTCTTCCGTCTGGCCGACCACAAGGGCCGCGTGGTGATGGTGAATTTCTGGGCCACGTGGTGCCCTCCCTGCCAAAACGAGACGCCCGACCTGGTCAACGTCGCCAACCAGTTCGCCGCCAAAGGCCTGTCGGCCGTCGGCATCTCGCTGGATCGCGGCGATCCCGACAAAGTCCAGAAGTTCGTGACCGAGTACAAGATTCCTTATCCGATCATCATGCCCCCGGAGGACTCGGCCGTCGCTCAAGGCATTGAGGCGATTCCAGTCACGTTGCTCCTGGACCGCCAAGGCAAGATCGCCCAGCGATGGGTCGGCGCCGTGGACGAAGAGACCTTGCGCAAAGCGGTCGAGGGCCTCCTGGCCGAGGAAATGCCGGCCAGGCCGGCCAAATGATGCCCCGAGCCATCCGCTTTGCCGCAACCCGGCGCGACAGGGTAGAATCACGGCATGCCCCTGGGCCCAAGCCGAGCCTGGCTGCTCACCTCTATCGCCATGCTCGCGGTTGTCGGCGGAATCGGCTGCTGGCTTTGGGATGACTACTGGAGCAACCGCGAGGCGATCTACCGGCACCCAATCCCTCGCGGATCAACGACGAGCGATGCCGACGAGGAGGACGACTGGACGGTCGCGCCGGGCCCCCTGCTTCGTCTTTGGCCGGCCGTGGCCCCGCTCTCGGAGACCGAGGAGCGCCAGGACGTTCCCGTCCTGGAGGTGTTCGCGCCGGCGCGCGAGCTTCGCAACGGCGCGGCCATCATCGTCATGCCCGGCGGGGCGTATCACGGTTACACCCGACACGAGGCCGCCCCCGTCGCGCAGTGGTGGGCCCAGCGCGGAGTGGCCGCCTTCGTGTTGCGGTTTCGCCTGGCCCCGCGGCACCGACATCCGGCCCAGTTGCTCGATGCCCAACGCGCGGTGCGCTATGTGCGCGCCACGGCCGCGCAGTGGAAGATCGACCGCGATCGCATCGGGGTGATCGGTTTCTCGGCCGGCGGGCACCTGGCGAGCCTCGTTTCGACGATCTGGGCGCCGGGCAACCCGGCCGCCGCGGACGAGGTCGAGCGGTTTTCGTCTCGCCCGGATGTGCAGATCCTGCTCTATCCCGTGATCTCGATGGAACGGAATATGTCGCGCTGGACCAGCACGGCGCTGATGGGCGACGACCCGCCCGTGGCGATGATCGAGGAACTGAGCACGCACAAGCGCGTCACGGCGGCCACGCCTCCGGCGTTCATCGCGCACGCCGTGAACGACTCCAATGCTTTGGTGGCCAACTCCGACCTCTACGCCAGCGCCCTCAACGAAGCGGGGGTCGCCCACCTCTACCTGCGGCTGGAGACCGGCAGGCACGGCCTGGGGCTGGGCGGCGGATGGACCCAGCCGTGCCTGGCGTGGCTGCGACAGCGCGGGTTCCTGGGCCAACCGGCCTCGGCGGCCACGACGAGGTCGGCGCCCTGATGCGGCCGGGCGGCTCTGGCGAGGGGACGCGCGTTCCTGTAGATTTCGCGCCTCACACGAGCTTGGAGAAGCCATGCCCCAGCGCACGGTCGGTGTATGCCTGGTCGGTTGTGGAGTCGTCGGCGGCGGGGTCGCGAGCATCCTGCGCGAGCAACGCGAGCTGTTGCGCGCGCGGACGGGGATCGACTTTGATCTGCGCCATGTCGTCGTGAAAGACCGCGACGACTATCCGCCCAACTGGTCCGAACTCCCGATGTCGACCGATGCGGCCGCCGCGATTGACGATCCGCGGTCCGAGGTGGTCATCGAACTGGTCGGCGGAACCACCGTCGCCGGCTCCTTCATCGAACGCGCCCTCAAGCTCGGCAAGAGCATCGTCACGGCCAACAAGAGCCTGCTGGCCCAGCGGGGACCCGAGCTGTTCGCCCTGGCGCGCAAGCACGAGGCGTGCATCGCCTTCGAGGCCAGTTGCGGCGGAGGGATTCCCATCATCGACGCGCTGATCCGCGGGCTGGTGGCCAACCGCATCGACGCCATCCTGGGCATCGTCAACGGCACCTGCAATTTCATCCTCAGCCAGATGACTCAGAAGGGATGGACCTACGACCAGGCCCTCAAGGAAGCCCAGCGGCTGGGCTTTGCCGAGGCCAATCCGACCCTCGACGTCTCCGGCGGCGACACCGCCGACAAGCTGACCATCATGGCCAGCCTCGCCTTCAACGTGCGCGTCAACAAGGGCGACATCCACGTCGAGGGCATCGACACGCTCCAGGCCGAGGACATCCAGTTCGCGCGCGAACTGGGCTACGTCATCAAGCTGCTGGCCATCGCCCAGCGCAACTCGGGCGACCGGATTTCGCTCCGCGTCCACCCCACCCTGGTCCACCGCGACGACCTGCTGGCCGACGTGAGCGGCAGCTTCAACGCGATCAGCGTCTATGGCCACGCGCTGGGCCACGCGCTGTGGTACGGCCGTGGCGCGGGGCGCATGCCGACCGCCAGCGCCGTGGTCGCCGACCTGGTGGGCGTGGCCACGGGGGCGACGCGCGCCAGCTTCCAGCAGCTTCGCGTGCTGCCCGACAGCACGCCCGCCGCGGCGGTTCTGCCGTTCGACGACCTCCACTCGCGCTACTACATCCGCCTGACGGCCAAGGACGAGCCGGGAGTCATGGCGGCCGTCACCGCGGCGCTGGGCCGCCAGCGGATCAGCCTCTCGGCCGTTCTTCAGCACGAGAACGCGGGCAGCCCCTTCGTGCCGGTGGTCGTCACCACCCATCGCGCCCGCGAAGGCGCGGTGCGGGCCGCCCTGAAGGAAATCGACGCGCTGAGCGTCATCGGCGCGCCGACGGTGTGTATCAGGGTCATGGATCAGCCGATGGAGTTTGGCGCCGGCGCGTGATCCCAGCACGCTCTGGCCCAACTGGGTTGGGATCGCCGAACGCCGCCCACCGAACACACCGTGGAGGTCGATCGACCCGTCGGGTATTCACGGGGCCGCAAAGTGAATAGAATACGGATCGAGTTGAGCAGCGGATTCGCCCATGCGTATCCCGTGGAGGAATGATCGTGGCGAACGCACTTTCACTGCCTGTTGAGAACCGTGGACACCTGGTCGAGCCCCCCATCGTGGATTCGCTCGCGTGGGACGAGCAGCGACGCGCGTGGGTCGTCAGCTTCGTGCCGGAGGAGCGCGTGTCGCGCCGGCAGAAGGAACTCGTGGTCATCCCGGCGGCCTCCGCCGACGCACAGCGCATCCGCCTGCGCATGCAACGGCTGGAATCGCTGCTGGGGACCCGCATCGAGCGACTGTTTCATTCGGGGGACGGGAACTTCACCTTCCATACGCGCGACGGACACCCCATCGAACTCGCCAGCCCCCATGGGCAGATCGACCTCTCGCTTAAGGCCTACGTTGAACTGACCGACATCGCGATGACCGCGCAGATCTACTTCGAGTCGTCGCGCCTCGTTCACGCCGCCTGACCGCTGACATTGCCGTTCCATGAAACACGCCATCATCATCCCCGACGGCGCCTCCGACGACCCGCTGCCCCAGCTTGACGGCCGCACGCCCCTGGAGGCCGCCGACATCCCCAACATGGACTGGGTCGCCCGGCATGGCCGGCAGGGCCTGGCGCGCACGATCCCGCAGGGCTTCGAGAGCGGCTCGGACGTCGCCATCATGTGCCTGCTGGGTTACGATCCCCGGCTCTATCACAGCGGCCGCGCGCCCCTCGAAGCCGCCGCCCAGCGCATCGCGCTCTCGCCGACCGACTGGGTCTTCCGCTGCAACCTCGTGACGATCACCCAGGGCCACATGCGCGACCACTCGGCCGGCGGCATCACCAACGACGAGGCGCGGCGGCTCATCGCCGACCTGTCGCGCCAGTTGAGCATCGCGGGCGTCGAGATCCATTGCGGCGTCAGCTACCGCAATCTCCTGGTCTATCGCGGCGGCGAGCAACTCGACGTCACGACGACCCCGCCGCACGAAATCCCCGATCAACCGGCCGCGCCCCACTATCCCCGCGGGAAGGGCGCGGCCATGCTCCAGCGGATCATAGATACGTCCGCGCGCCTCTTTGCCGATCACCCCGTCAACCGCGAGCGGCGCCAGCGCGGCCTGCGCCCCGCGACCCACGTGTGGTTCTGGGGCCAGGGACATGCGCCCAGCATGCCGCCCTTCGCCCAGCGGTTTGGCGTGCAGCGCGGCGGCATGATCTCCAGCGTCGACCTGCTGCGCGGTTTGGCAATACTTCTGGGGTGGGACATCCACGACGTGGAGGGCATGACCAGCTTCCACGACACCAACTACGCCGGCCAGGGCCGCCACACGGCCGATATGCTCGATCGATACGATCTGGTCTTCTCGCACATTGAGGCGCCCGACGAGGCCTCGCACCAGGCCGACCACCGCACCAAGATTGCGGCCATCGAGGCCATCGACCGTCACATCGTCGGCCCGGTCCTCGGGAAGCTTCAGACGTTCGATCAGTGGCGCATCCTGGTGATGCCCGACCACGCAACCAACGTCGGCACGCGCAAGCACGGTTACGCGCCGCCCTGCTTCGCCATGGCGGGGACCGGCGTTCCCGCCGCAGGCGAGTTGCCCTACAGCGAGCGAAACGCGGCGGCCGGAGGGCTCATGCTCGATCCCGGGCATGAGTTGATGGAGTTGTTCCTCAAACGCCCATGACGCCGCCCCCAGCGGCTCACCACGCCACGTCCGCTCCGCGAAACACCGGGCCGTCGGTGCAGGCCAGCCTGTAGACCCACGGGCGCTGGCCGGCCGGCGCCTCGCGCTTGACGCGGATGACGCAGCTCTGACAGGTCCCCATGCCACAGGCCATCGCCTGCTCGGCCGCCACCTGGCACTCGATGCCGCGCCCGGCGGCGATCTGGGCCACGCGCCTCATCATCGCCTCGGGCCCGCAGGTGTAGATGACGGGCTGGCGCGCGCCGCTGGAGTTTGGCCCCTGGGCCGTGTCGGCCGCGCTGGGGACGATCCCCAGCCGGTCGAGGTGGGCTTCGAGCGCCGCCGTGACCAGCCCGTGGTATCCATACGATCCGTCGTCGGTCGTCACAATCGACCCAATGCCATGCCGCGCGAACTCCTCGATGCGGCCGGCCGGCACAAGCGCGTCGGGCTCCGACACGTCGCGCACCGTCAGCGGCATCATCCGCCGCGTCAGGGCGCCACAGAGAACGACCGCCTCGCGCCCGCTCAGCTCGGCGGCCAGATAGAGCATGGGCGGGATCCCCACTCCGCCGCCCACGAGGATCGCCGTTCCGTTGGCCGGGGGATGCTCGAAATGGTTGCCCAGGGGACCCAGAATCCCGACCGGGTCGCCCACGCGAAGCCCGCTGAGCCACTTCGTGCCCGTACCGATGGCGCGATGGATGATCGTCAGGATCGCCCCGTCGGGCGTGTCGCGCCTCCCGGCCAGCGAGAACGGCCGGCGCAGGAACCCCACTGGCCCGGCCAGTTCGAGGCCGTCCAGCCGCACGGGATGCTCGCCATCCCAGGCCCGCTCGGTCTGCCGATCGTAATCGGCCCGGACATCCCGGCACGACACCTGGATGAACTGGCCGGCGCGGCTTGGCCCGAAGCCCGCGACGCGCAGTTCCAGGCGCCAGTGCTCGTGGCACAGCGCGGCATTCTCGACGACCGTGGCGGTGAACTGGCCGCGCGCGGCTGTCCTGGGGTGGTCTATCGTATCATGGGGGAGATTGCGATTCATCGGTTGTGCGCGGACGCACTATACTTGTGCGAATCGTGGAAGCCAAGAATGCCGCGTCCGTCGTCGTGGCCATCGCCGTCATCCGGCGAGGTGGCCAAGTCCTCATCTCGCGCCGGCGCGATGGCGATGCGTTTGGGGGATGCTGGGAGTTCCCCGGCGGCCAGGTTCGCTCGGGCGAAACGGCTCGCCGGGCCGTGGTGCGCGAGGTGAGGGAGGAGTTGGGCATCGGCGTTCGGGTGTTGTCGCCGATGGAGCCGATCGAGCACGACTATCCGGGTTGGCGCGTGCGCCTCGTGCCGTTCACCTGCGAACTGGTCGAAGGCGCGCCTCGGGCCATCGGGTGCTCGGAACTGCGCTGGGTGCGACCCGCCCGTTTGAGTCGCCACCGATTCCCCCCGGCCAACGCGCCGCTCATTGCCGCGCTGACCAGCACACGTGCCCCGCCGACCTGGCGTCCCGCGCGCCCGCCCCCCGCGCGGCGCGGTCGCCGCGGCAGTTGATTTGTGGCGATTGCTGGCGTAGATTTGCGCGAGTCGGGCGATTAGCTCAGTTGGCTATTGCCCCGCGCCCGCAAACGGTAGTAATCCCAACAACTTACAGATATGCACGCCGGCCGATGCAGCGCCCGGCGCAGCGCTTGGCGCAGCGCAGACGCCCCCCGACGCCGATCTGGCCCTCGTCATGGACCGCTGGGCGGACATGCCGGCCGACGTGAGGAAGATGATCGTTGGCGTGGTCCGGGCGACGATGAAGGGGCCAAACGGGGCGGCTGATGATCGGTAGCCGTCTGGTTTTCGCAGAACCGCGCCAGAACGCCCAGGAGCGTTTGCGGGGTATCGAGGTACGGCCCAGGCCGCGCGGACGCCTTGGCGCGGCCCGGCGTGCGTCTATGGCGGAGCGGCCCGGCGGAACCAAATTGCCTATCGCTCAGTGGTGGATTTGCGGTACACTCATTGCCCAGTTCGCCAAGCCGTTGCGGCTGGCCGCCAGGAATCGGAAGGTCCGCTGAATCCGTAGGAATGACGTGTCGCCCGACCCACGACCATCCTCCAATCGGCGACGAGGAGGGGTTCTTGTCTTGTTTCTTCTCTTGATCGTCCTGGCGTTCCTGGCGCTGGTCCTGGCCTGTTCTTTCTCGCCCGATTTCGCCAAACGGATCGACCCGGATGGTAAAAGGGTCGAGGCGCTGGGCCAGTTGGTCGGCTACATCGTGGTGGGGGCCGTGATCGTGCTCCTGATTGCCGCAGGCGTGCGTCGCGGCGCCAACCAGTCGCGCCGCGACGCGGGCGACAATCACTGGAGAAGCATTGCCGAACTGGAGCGCCAACGTCGCCTTGATTACGAGCGCCAGATGCGCCAGTGGTACATCCAGACGCATGGCTCCGACCCGAACTGGCCCGAAATCCACGAGTAGGCGTCAGACCATCCCCACCGCCTCTGGATGCTCCCCGCGCTGAACAGGGGCTGCATCCGGCGCAGCGGCGCGCTGAGGGCTGTGGCCCAGAGTCCGGAAATGGGTCCCATCCAAAGCCAGCCCACACCACCCCACGGCGTCCGCGCGCCGGCGGTAGAATAACCACCTGGCCTGAGAACAGGCCAGAACAGGAGACGCCATGCGATTCGCCAAAGGACAGAGCGGCAACCCTGGCGGCAGGCCGCGAGTTGTGGGCGAGGTGCGAGAACTCGCGCGGCAGCACGGGCCGGCGGCCATCGAGGCCCTGGCGACGATCATGGACGATCCGGAATCCGCGCCGGCCGCCAAGATTGCGGCGGCCACCGTGCTCCTCGATCGCGGGTACGGGAAGCCCCGGCAGGACGTGGGCGTGGACATGGCGAGCCATCTCACGACCTCGTTGGAGGACGCGGCGACAGAAGTGGTCGATCTGGTGCGCGCCTTCGGGCTCCTGGGCAAGCTCGATCCTGACCTTCAGGCCATGATTGAGGCGAGGGAGGCGGCGCTGGCGTTGCCTGGGCCGTCTGACGCGGCGGAACAGGGCGCCCAGGTGGAGAGGGCGAGCGAGGCCGCCGACGACCGGGACGTGCCGACGAGCGACGACCAATCACCTGGCGGCAACGGCCACTGATGGCCGTTTCTGCCGTTCACGAGACGACGCTAAGGGTACAGAACGGCGCGGCGCCGCCGGTGGCCCAAAAGGACGAGATGACGCCGGATACCACAACGCTTTTGCCCTTGCTCCAGCGCCGGGCAGCTGCGACCAGGTTTTCGGGTATCTTCCAAGCGATCCTGTCCTTGCCGGCTTGAAGGGTGACGGTTCGGTCCGGGTCCACTGACACGACGACGGCGGGGCAGGTGAACGTGGCGCAGGTGTCGATCAGGTTGACGTTGATCCACTCGTGGAGCTTTTCAATCTGCTCGCGTGTCCGTCCTCGGGCCAGAGCGATCGCCTTCACGTCATCGGGCATCGCCGCGATGATCTCGGCGGTGGAGTTGTAATGCGGCGGCGCGGGCGGATCGGCGGCGCGGGAGAGGGACAGGAGGCACAGCACCAGGGCCAGGGCGGGAACCATTCGCGCGCTTCGGTTTGGCATGGAGTCCTTTCGATATTGCCGACGTTACCCAGCGGCCGGGCCGGCCGTCAAGCAGAATCGCTCCCGCACGCACGACGGATAACGGGGTGGCTGCTGCTGGGGGGATTGGGGGGCGAGTATCGCCTGATATGGTAAGATGGATGCATCGGGACGGCCGGCGACGGCTGGCCAAGCGTTCGCTCCTGACCGTCGGTTCCTCGCACCTTCCGGCGGCAGGGGCGGACGGCCCGACCAAGAGGTGCGAGCATGCCTGCTGAGGATGAGGAGAGCAATAGGCTGTATGGCCTTCGCGCAGCTTTCGATGCTAAGGCGAGCTGTCTGAGCCAGGCCGCACAAAACGCTCTATCAGGATCGGCGCCACCTTGCACACGAGAATGCGCTGAGGCGCTACTCGCATTCGCGGACTGGTTCGGCGAGTTGACGCCGGACACGGTGAGTATGATAGGCACGGCATGGAAGGTCGGTGACGCACTCGACGGGCTTCAGGGGGTACTCGTGACGGTTGCGTTCCGGTCGGTTCCGTTGGCCAACCAGATCGAGGGGGAGGCCGTGGAGCTTATTGCCCAAGCCGACAAATTCGACGACGCGATAGCCAAGGCACACACGGTGTATTCGACGGCCCACTCTGCCATGTATGCACGTCGGCTGCTCCATCACCGCACGTACGACCGTTTGCTGGAGCGCATGGAAACGGTAGCGGGCCTGGCACGAAGACTTGGCCAGCGGCTGATGCAGATAGCCGTCTCGGATGCTGGCGTCGATGCGCGCGGTACGCCGTCCACGTCGCGCGTGGGCGACGATCCAAAGCTGCGCGCATTCGCGGACGCATTGAGGACGGCGGCCGGGCCGGGGCCGATCGCGGAGTTAGCCCAGGATGATGAGAGACTGAAGGGATTCGCGGCGACATGGAAAGCGGCAGTCGCGCGGCTGGGCGACGAGAAACAGGAACTGATCATCACGGACTTGCGAAACCAAGGCGACTACGGGGAGCGGTCCAGCATCTACACGCTGCTGAAGCGGGCGCGAGACAAGGGCATGTTGCCTCCATCGCGGCGTTGTGTACGCGGCAAGACGGGGATGATGCAGGTGATTGATCCGAAGCGGGGCGGCAAGCGGGGCGAGTAGTCCAGTTAGTCCAATTCTTCGCTGGACAAGTTGGACAACATTTTCCGGCGCGTGTGGAAACGCGGCACAACACGGGGGATTCCGCGCGCCGACTTGTCGAGCATCGCCTTGGACACCTTGGACAACCGGGAAGAAGAAAAGGCACGCAACGCTACGCCGAGTGGCGCAGGTGAGTGCCGAGGCATACCGGAGTGTGAATCATGGTTGCACCGATTCAGAACGCGCCCCAGCGGGCGCTGACGGTCAGACAGGCGGCGGACCTTCTGGGCATCGGCAGTCGCACGTTGTGGCGGATGTTGAGCACGGGCGAGTTGCGGTCGGTTCGCATCGGCCAGCGCGCGCGGCGGATCATGGAGCAAGACCTGGCGGCCTACCAGCAGAAGCTGCTGGCGGCGGCGGGCAACTGAGCACGGAAGGCAAGGTGCGACTGTGAATGGCATAACTACCGATCCTGTTGCCGATCTGCTATCGCGGCTGGAGAACGTGAAGCCGGCTGGGACCAACAAGTGGATGGGCAAGTGCCCATCGCATGAGGATGGAAAGGCGAGCTTGTCGGTTGCCCAGGGGAGGGACGGCCGCGTGCTGGTCAAGTGCTTCGCCGGTTGCCCGGTCGAAAGGATCGTGGCGGCGGTGGGGATGAAGTTGGGGGATCTGTTCGCCGACAGGACCAGCGGCAACGGCCGGCAGATCGTGGAGGTGTACGACTACACCGATGACGACGGCGATCTGCTGTATCAGGTGGTGCGGTTTTTCCCAAAGGACTTCCGCCAGCGCAGGCCCGACGGGAAGGGTGGCTGGATATGGAACATGGAGGGCGCGCGGCGAGTGCTGTATCGACTGCCCGCGCTGCTGAAGGCCGATCCGCTGGAGCGCATCTTCATCGTCGAGGGCGAGAAGGACGCTGACACTTTGGCCAAGCTGGGTCTGGCGGCGACAACCAACGTCGGCGGAGCGGGCAAGTGGCGGGTGGAGCACAGCGACGTGCTGAAGGGGCGGGACGTGGTGGTGATTCCCGACGCCGACGATCCAGGGCGACGCCACGGTGAGCAAGTGGCGCGATCGCTTCACGGGAAGGCGGCGGCGGTCCGCGTGGTGGAGTTGCCGGTCCAGGTTGACGGGCGGAAGGTCAAGGATGCATCGGACTACATCGCGGCCGGGGGCACGATAGAGCAACTGACGGCGCTGGTCGAGGCGACGCCGATCTGGACGCCCACGGCGGCAACGGTGGAGGCGGGGGACAAGATCGTGTTGCCCAGGGCGGAGGCATACGCCCCCTTTCCCGTTGACGTTCTGCCGGCGGCCGTCGGTGATTACATCCGCGCCGGGGCGGCGGCGCTGGGGTGCGATCCGGCCTTCATCGCACAACCTCTGTTGGCCGCGCTCGCCAGCGCGATCGGCAACACGCGACGCATCCAGTTGAAGCGGACGTGGCGGGAGCCGTCGGTATTGTGGACGGGGACGGTTGCGCCGTCGGGCACGCTCAAGTCACCAGCGCAGGAGTTGGCGCTGGGGCCCGTGAATCGTCGTCTGCGTGATCTGCTGAGGGCGCACCAAGCCGAGCGGGCGCGATACGACGCTGATGTTGAGGCGTGGGCGCAGATGTCGCGCGATGAGCGTGGTGAGAAGCCGGCGATGCCCGCGCCGATGGAGCATCCGCTGGTCAACGACATCACGGTCGAGGCGCTGGTGGATCGGCTATCGGCGACGCCCAGGGGCGCGTTAGTGGCCGTCGATGAACTGTCCGGCTGGTTCGGATCATTCGGCAGGTACAAGGAACAAGGGCGAGGCGCGGACGTGGCGCACTACCTGAGCATGCACCGGGCTGGGGCGGTGAAGATCGACCGCAAGTTGGGCGACAGGCCGACGATCTACATTGCGCATGCGGCGGTGAGCATCACGGGGGGCATACAACCGACGATTCTACGACGACTGTTGACGCGGGAGTTTTTCGATAACGGGCTGGCCGCGCGTCTGCTGTTGGCGATGCCCCCGGTGAAAACCAAAAGATGGACCGATGCCGAGATACCCGTGGAGGTGGAGGAACGGTTGCAGCGGGTGTTCGATGCCTTGTGGGAACTGCGCCCGGCCCAGGATGGTAACGGCGAGCCGTATCCGGCCGACGTGAGTTTGATGGATGCGGGCAAGGCCGCGTGGGTCGCGTTTTTCAACGCGCACTCTCAACAGGAGGCGGCGCTGGCTGGGGCCGATCTGGGGGCGACGTACTCCAAGCTGTGCGGTGGCGCTGCGCGGCTGGCGCTGATTGTTCACCAAGTCCGATTCGCCGACGGTGACAAGAGTGTGGACCCCTGGCACGCGGATGATCGGAGCATCGCGTCCGGGGTGACGTTGGCGCAGTGGTACTGCCGGGAAGCCGAGCGGGTTTACGGGGTGCTGGGCGAGGCGGATGAGGAACGTGGTCAACGAGAGTTGGTTGAACTGATCCGGGGCATGGGCGGCATGGTGACGGTGCGAGAGCTTCGGCACAAGCGCCGTCGGTATCGTGACGACGCGGCCCAGGTCCAGGCCGATCTGGACGGGCTGGTGGAGGGGGGTATCGGTCGATGGGAAACGCCCAAGCCCAGCGACCAGGGTGGGCATCCTTCACGTCGATTCGTTCTGGGCGTCAACGGTGTCAACGACAACGAAACCCCCGATAGCGATAGCGCCAGCGGCAGTAACGTTGACGTTGACGGTGTTGACGGGGGTAACGCGATGGAGAATCGAGAGGAGGTAACGATATGAACCTACTCACTGAGTTGCGGGAAAGGGACGTGCGGCTGGTCCCCCAGGGTGATGCCTTGAAGGTGAACGCCCCCAGGGGCCGGTTGACGGCGGAGCTTCTGGATCGTCTGCGTCGGTGCAAGTGGGAACTGCTGGCGATCATGCTGATCGACCAGGAGTCGGACCCGGACCGACAGGCTGATCTGCGGTACGCCTTCGAGGAACGGGCGGCGATCTCTGAATACGACGGCGGGCTAGATCGGGTGGAGGCCGAGCGTGCGGCATATCGGGAACTGATCCGGACGATGGAGGGCGGGCAATGACCAGCGACATCTTGACCGTGAATCGGCCGCAAGAGGATGACAAAGGCGGGGGTATCTGGATATGGCCCAGGCCTTCCGGACGCGCCACGTTGCGAACGGTGCGGATTGGCGCGGGCGTCTGGGGGATGGGGGGCAGAATCATACAGAGTGGCCCATCGGAGACCGCGCTGGCCCTTTGCGTGCGCCCCAGGGGGATTGGGCTTTTTTCCCAGGAGACAACCCATGCGAGGCGACAAGCCCGACCCGACAGCGACAAGAACCGAATCGACGATGCCGAAACCGCCGGCCGACTTGAGCGCGGCGGAGCGGGACAGGTGGGACTGGTGGGCGCGGCGGTTGGCCGGCGCGGCGCTGCTGATTCCGCTGGACGCCGCGCTATTGCGGGCGCTGATAGGCGCGGAGTTGCTGGCCCGCGCGGCGGACGCGGCGATAGCGAAAGATGGGGCGTTCTACTCGATAGAGAGTGGACTACGCAAAGCCCATCCGGCCGTGAAGGTGTCGTTGGACGCCCGCGCGACAATTCGGCAGATACTGGCCGAACTGAACCTAACGCCGGCGCGGCGCGGGGCAAAGCCCGTGACGCCCAGCGAACCCGATGAGTTTGAGCAATACCTTCGGAACAAGTTCGCGGACTGACATATCGAGGTTTTGCGGATGGCGAAGGCGAACATCATCGCGGCACAGAACAACGCGGCCGGCCATCAAAACTGCGGGCAAAATTGCCCGCAGTTTCCAAAGTCAACACCGGCGCGGCGGCGGCAGAAGGCGGGCGGGCAGATCGGGATGTTTCGGGTGCGCAAAATGCGCACCCCAAAACAGCCGAGCGGATCGCCGAGGAGCATGGCAAAAGTGGAAACCCCGGCGGCAAGCCCAAGCCTGAGGGTGGGCAAAATGTCCACCCTGAGAAAACCGCCGAGCGGATCGCCGAGGAACACGGCGTCGGCGAGCGCACCTACGATGCCGGGAAGCTGGTCCTGGATGCCGTCGCGCTTGCGGCCCTTGCGGGACGCCACGACGGGGTAGAATGGAGCGACCATGAGCAAACGAACAAGCATCGTCGATGAGCTTCGGCGGGCGATCCGCGCGGCTGAGAAGCGTGGCACGACGCGGTACAAGTTGAGCCTGGCCACGGGAGTCAGCGAGGCGCAGTTGTCGCGTATCTACCACCGCCAGATCGAACCCAAGGCGTCAATGATGGAGCGAATCCTGTCGGGGCTGGGCAAGCGGCTGGCGATTGTTGACCGATGATGCTTGCATTTGAGTAGGCATCGGGTACAATGCCCACGGGGCCAACGAAAGGTGCGGTGAGTCATGGCGAGCATCTTCAAGCGCGGCGGACGGGCGAACCGGTACGGCCGGTACTACATTGCGTACACCGAT
>Ga0233425_10006443_pt1 | contig 17405 bp, 14 predicted proteins | sample Watercolumn_Towu_2_FD_181712 | JGI IMG/M metagenome (GOLD analysis project Ga0233425, IMG submission 181712) | Freshwater microbial communities from Lake Towuti, South Sulawesi, Indonesia - Watercolumn_Towuti2014_140_MG | ecosystem: Environmental > Aquatic > Freshwater > Lake | place... | reverse complement strand
ATAATACCGCCGTTACGCGCGGATATTTTAAGGGTTTGGGCAAAGCGATCGCCGATAATGAGACGGACGGCCTTGTGAAAATAATTTATGATAAGTCCGACTATAAAATTCTGGGAGTTGGAATAGTTGGGAAAAATGCCAGTGAACTTATAGGAGAGGCGACGCTCGCGGTGCAACTCGGGCTTGCTGTAAAAGAGTGGGCCGGTGTCCTTCATTCTCATCCGGTATTGTCAGAAATATTTAGTGCGGCGTTGGAAAAAATAAAGTGATTGTAAAAGTAAGGAAAAATGTTATACTGATCCCAAGTTGATTTTACGTTTTTAAAATTCGTTTAAGGAAGCATCGATATTCCAAATATGAAGATTTTAAAAAAGCGTATTTTCAAAACATTTTCAAAAGGCATACCAAATTAGAAGCCTCCTGATGATGAGTCGGGGGGCTTTTTTTGTGGCGAAAAAAGCCCGCCAAAATTCGTGGCGAGGTCTTCGAGCTGCCAAAAATCGGCTAGCTCTTCGAGGAGGGATTGTATGAGAAATTTTGGGAAGTTTTTTTTAGGAGTATTTGCATGTGCAATTGTAATTTGTGTTGTTTCTATGGCGTTTGCGGCTGACAAAAAACCTAAAAAAATTACGATAGGTGTTTCACTTCCTACTCAAAGGGATGAGAGATGGGTGCGTGACGCGCAAAAGATGAAGGATGACGCCAAGGAGATGGGGGTTGAGCTAAAGATGCAGGTGTGCGATAACGACGCGGCAAAGCAGATGTCACAATGCGAGAATCTTTTGGCGCAGGGGATAGATATTTTGATACTTGCCCCGCATGACGCGACAAGCGCGGCCGCGATTGTTGAAGACGCGCATGCGGCTAAGATAAAGGTTATAACTTATGACAGGCTGGTGTTGAATACCAATGTAGATTTATATATCTCGTTTGATAATTTTCAGGTAGGTAAGGCGATGGGTGATTATCTTGTTAAGGCCGCGCCGAAGGGAAACTATATTGTTTTGGCCGGTTCTCCGACGGATAATAACGCGAAATTGTACAGGGACGGAGCTTTGTCGGTCATAAAACCGTTGGCCGATAAGGGTGATATAAAAATTGTAATGGATCAGTGGGTGCAGGATTGGCAGCCGACTGTCGCTATGAATCTCGCGCAAAACGCGCTTACAGCGAATAACAACAATATTCAAGCTGTTTTGGCTCCGAATGATAATACCGCCGGCGGGATTATTCAGGCGCTCGCAGCCGCTGGATTGGCCGGTAAGGTACCGATTACGGGGCAAGACGCGGAAGTGACGGCTGCTCAAAGAATAGTGCAAGGCACACAGTCAATGACTGTTTATAAAGACACAAGAATGCTCGCAGAGACCGCAATTGAAACGGCCATTAAAATGGTGAACGGAGAGGATCCCGGCGCGACAGGAAAAGTAAACAATAAAAAAATGGATGTGCCTTCAATTTTGCTTCCCGCGGTGACAGTTGATAAAAACAACATTGATAAAGTTTTGATAGACGGCGGGTATTTGAAAAAGGAAGATGTGTATAAGAAATAATATGTCCGATTATATCTTAGAAATGCGAGGAATTTCTAAGGAGTTTCCCGGGGTTCGCGCGCTGGATGATGTGACGTTTAGCGTGCGAAAAGGGGAGATCCACGCCCTTGTCGGGGAGAACGGCGCCGGGAAATCTACTTTGATGAAGATTCTTAGCGGTGTCTATCCTTATGGGACTTATCAGGGTAGTATTATCGTTAACGGCGAGGAACAAAAATTTAGGACAATACGCGAGAGCGAGAAAAAAGGAATTGCGATTATTTATCAGGAGCTGGCACTTATACGCCAGCTTAGCATTGTTGAGAATATCTGCGTTGGCGATGAAATAGCTTCTCACGGTATAATTAATTGGAATAAATCGTTTCTCAGGGCGGATAAAGCGCTGAAGCAGGTCGGCCTTAGTGTGAATCCCACATTTCCTATTTCTTACCTAGGCGTAGGCGAACAGCAGTTGGTATCAATAGCCAAGGCGCTTTCAAAAGAGGCTCGGATTCTTGTCTTAGACGAGCCCACAGCGGCGCTCTCCGGCGGTGAGGCAGAGAAACTACTGGCAATTTTAAAAAAATTAAGAGAAGAGGGTGTGACATGTATTTACATTTCACATCGTTTAAAAGAGGTTTTTGATATAGCCGACCGAATTACTGTTCTGCGTGACGGCAAGACGGTGGCAACACACAATAAATGCGACCTTGATGAAAATAAATTAATTGCCCTTATGGTTGGAAGGGAACTCACGAATATCTATCCCAGAAAACCACATGCTCCTAAGGAAGTCCTTCTCGAAATAAAAAACTGGACGGTTTATGACCCCGATATAAATAAAACAATTGCCGACGTAAATTTTAAGCTACACAAAGGCGAAATCCTGGGTTTTGCCGGGCTTATTGGCGCTGGAAGGACAGAGCTTGTTATGAGCCTGTTTCATTATTGGGGGCGCGTTGTCTCCGGTCAGATTTTCTTAGAAGGAAAGGAACTTAAACTAAAGGACGCTAAAGACGCTATTGATTCCGGGATTAGTTTGGCGTCGGAGGATAGGAAAAGATTCGGGCTTGTTCTGGACGAGGACATAAAGAAAAATATTTCTCTGGCTAGTTTGGACAGGATATCAAAATACAGTGTCGTGAATGAAAATGAAGAAATAAGAGCGGCCGAAAAATATAAGTTGGGACTAAAAATTAAAACCCCATCCATAGAACAAAAGGCGGGAAATCTTAGCGGAGGGAATCAGCAGAAGGTTGTAGTCGGTAAATGGCTTATGACGATGCCCAAGGTGCTTATTTTGGACGAGCCGACACGAGGGATAGACGTCGGCGGGAAATTGGAGATGTACAATATAATAAATGAGCTGGTAGATAATGGGGTCGGTGTAATAATAATCTCTTCCGAATTGCCGGAGGTTTTAGGGATGTGCGACAGAATTCTTGTTATGCATGAAGGGAGATTTGACGGTGAACTTAGATATGAAGAAGCGACGCAAGAAAAAATAATGCATTATGCTACCGGAGGTAAATGATGAAAAAGTCTTTCCTGGGCAACATCAGACAATACACGATGCTGATAGCGCTTGTGGCTATTTGGCTTATTTTTTCTTTTCTTACGAAAGGCGTTTTTATTTCTCCGAGAAATCTTTCAAATCTTTTTTTGCAAACCGCGGCGGTGGCCATTATAGCGATAGGGATGACGCTAATAATTGTGACAAGAAATATAGATTTGTCGGTCGGATCTATAGCGGCGTTTGCGGGGGCTGTGGCGGCGTTTTTTCAGGTGCAAATGGGATGGCCCACATCTACAGCTATAGCAATGGCTTTGTTGGCCGGCCTTTTGGTTGGGGCATGGCACGGATTTTGGATTGCGTACCGTCTTGTTCCGGCTTTTATTGTTACTCTTTCCAGTATGATGATTTTCCGCGGAGCAGTACTTGGAATTACAAAAGGCGCCACGATAGCGCCTCTTTCAGATACTTTTAAGGCGATAGGGCAAAATTATGTTTCGCACGATGTAAGTATTGCTGTTGGTGTATTGTCTATAGGGTTGTTTTTGTTATTTGCCATAAATAAGAGAAGGCAAAGGATGAAATATGGATTTAATGTCTCATCCCTATTAGGTTTTTTAGTAAAAGTAATTTTAGTCTCCGCAGCTGTGGCGGCATTCTTTACGATACTCGTTATTAATAGAGGTGTTCCTTACGCGGTTCTTCTTATGCTTATCTTAGCAGTGATTTTTAGTTTTATCGCGCAGAATACCGTTTTTGGCCGTCAGTTGTATGCGATCGGAGGGAATCCAGACGCGGCGTCATTGTCGGGAGTGAATATTCAAAAAAGGGTCATGTGGCTTTACATGATATTTGGCGTCTTGACGGCGATAGGAGGCCTTGTATTTACCGCGCGCCTTAACGCGGCCACAACCTCAGCCGGACAAGGTATGGAATTGGATGTAATCTCCGCGACAGTTATAGGTGGTACCAGCTTAATGGGTGGAGAGGGCACAATTTTTGGTTCCGTTATAGGCGCGCTCATTATGGCGAGTTTGGATAACGGCATGAGTTTAATGGATACAAATATCACTTACCAATATGTGATTAAAGGATTGATTCTGCTTCTCGCGGTATGGGTGGATATAGCGACGAGAAGGAAATAAAATACTCCGCAGCAAGACTGCGGAGTACTTTATAACAATACTATGAAAAAAATCATTAAATTGTTGTTGGTGGTATCGCTGTTATCTCCGGCATTTGTTTTTTCCGCCAGCACGGCAGGAGTTAAAAAAACTGCGCCTGCTCAAGTCAAAATAAATCCGGAGGATTATCCGGCTATAGGCGATGAAGAACTTGGCCAGTTGCGCTGGGTAATGAAAATCGCCAATCAGGACTTGAGCGATTTTACCAACTTTCAGCAGGTAGATGACCAAGGCGTGAGCGCTTGCCGGTATTCCATAGCTTTTTCAGCATATTTTCTTGCGCTTGAGCAGTATCACAAGTTTCCGGCCTGGCGTGACGGCGTGCGGGTTCCCTTGGACCGGCTGATACAAAGAATGCTCCAAAAGCGCATCTGGCAGTACTGGGCGCATGAAAGCCAGGGTGTGACCAAATTCGAGCCTAATATGGACCGTCCCTACCCGCAGAATCTTGATCCTGTTTCGTATGGCAATATTATGTATTCCGGGCATGTGGGGCAGATGATAAATCTTTATCAGATGCTTTACAATGATTTGAAATGGGATGCGCCCGGTTCCATGGTATTTAACTGGGATGATAAAACGCAGTTTGTTTACGATAATAAAAAACTTCAGGAAGTTATGTTTTTGCAGATGATGGAAAACCCGGTGCCGGGCATAGAGTGCGAAAGAAATGCGATTTTTCCGGCCTGCAACACTCATCCCATGCTTAGCTGGTTATTGTATGACAAAACGCACGGAACGCGGTATTTTGATGCCGCACATCCTTTATTTGATAAATTCTTTGAGACTCAGTTCATAAATCCCAAAACTCACGCTCTCGGCGCTTTTTACCTTATCAAACAGGGCTGGGTTTTTTCCGCCTGGAACCCTAAATACGGCAATAAAATGGATCCTTTGATAGCGGAAATGGTAAAAAAAGGCGTTAATTTTAACTCCTCAGGCAATGACGGCTGGATAGCCACCTTTATGCACGGCTGGAATCCCAAACTGATTGAAAGTCTTTATCCTTATATGAAGAAAGACATGGTAAAGAATCACCCTGACGGTTCGGCAACGCTTAATACGGATCCGCTGGCTGCCGATGCTTACTACGCTTTTTTTACGGCTCTGACAGCAGAGGTCGGAGACGCGAAAACACGGGATGGGCTACTAAAAACAATAGACGCTCAGTTTTCGCCTGTATGGCAGGACGGGACATACCATTATCCTTTTATGGATAAAGTGGCCACTGTAAATCTTGCGGCTGATGATTCAGCCAAAAAAACTCCGGCGGTACAGACTTCTTTTGCTACTGCTATACAACCGCAGCCCGAACCAGCCAAACAGGATGCAAAAGCCGGGCTTTGCTGCAAAGCTATGCACATGCAGGGGCATGGCGACGCAAATAATATGAAAACCATGCCCCAGCATTCCGACGTTTCAGATAAATTAATCGCTATCGCGCGCGCATTGCCTAAGAGCGGAATATGGACAATGCATAACAAGCCTTTTGACGCGGCTCATTTTAGCCAGCCTTATGTTACCGGAATAGACATAAACAAGCTTGCGCTTAAAAGAGCTGTTTATGACGCGAAGAAAAAGGCTCTTATAGTATCAACAAATCCGAATAAAGATAATCCCACGCCTCAGCAGTTTATGATAAGCGGTTTGGATAAAACAAAGACTTATGTTCTTTCTATGGACGGCTTGGCGCAAGCTCCTGTTACTGGTGTTGACAGTTTTCCGGTATCTATAGAAAAAACATGTCACAAGCATGATATCGTGCTACTTGAAAAATAATAAGGAGAGCGAAAATGAAAAAAATAACAGTTATTGCGGCGATATTTAGTGCGCTGTTCGCCGGCTATAATTTCGCACAGGATGCTTCCAAATATTACGGTAGAGGAAGCGATACAAGCGTTGAATCAGGTGAGGATAGCCGAGTTAAACTTGAGAGGCGGGAACCACAAAATAGTATTTGGCGCAAAACATTACGCAAGAAAAGTTCTTTCGGCGCTTGGATTATCAAATTATAAAAGTCTATTGCCGGAATGTGTTTCGGCAGGATAAATGTGACAAAATGCTACAGGTGGTGGCAAATCGAATACCCCTCTCGTCGACAAGATGCCCTGAAGTGACAAACATGAGCTAAGAGAAATCGTTACCTTCACATTTTCACTTTTCAGCGCTATCTGCTCGGGAGAGGGAAGAAAATCTTTTACTACTTCAAACTCCATAGGTTCATCTGTGTATTTTATTTTCTTTTTCATACGCCATCTTTCCTCCTTAACCCTTTATACATAATAAGACTGCTATATAGTTATACATATTGCAAGAAAAAAGAGAAAGATAATTGGATATATTAGTGACGGTATACTGATAATTAAATATTTATTTTCTGCATCAGACAGCGATTGTAATACTTGTTGTCTTAGGCCCCGAATGACCTCTTTGAGCAGGAAATTGCGCCCGCCACGCTGTACTTTCTGCAGCATTAGTTTCTTTTTTTACAAAAGGAATTTTTCCATCCGGATAATGTGTATTTAGAAATCTATCATATTCACTGCGTTTTCTTGAGTCTATTAATACCTGATATGCAATATTTACAACTTTTAACGGCTTACCCAATTCTCCAACAAGCCTTTCGTATTCAGCTCCCACTAAATCCGGCAGTCCCATCCCTTCTCTTTCCTTCGCCGCCTTTCCAATTAAAACATCCGGATGTAATTCTTTTTGTAATTTTCTAAACGCGGCTTTTAAATCATTGAGCCCGGCATCTCTTGCCACCCCTAAAACCTCATAGTAAGTTCTCCCCTCCGTAAGTTCATGATATGGATCAGTAAATACTTCAGCGTTACCACCTCCTTGACTTCTAGATCTTTGACCGCCCTCAAAGAAATCATACCAATCCCACCAAGATTCACCATATTCCTCTTCTTTATTAAAAACTCTGGATCGTTTATAAATCTCTTTTAGAATATCCATAATATTGTCGGGAGTAAATTCTTTTTCTTGTTTTAAGTTCTTTATTTCCCGATTAAACTTCTCAAAAACACCTGAAATAGCATAAGGAACTTCCTCTACTCTTTTAGCATTACACAAAATACCATCGGCAATTTCCGAAAAAAACGAAAAAATAGACACAATATTCTCTTCCCTTAAAATACTATGATCATTTTTGTCCTTGAGTTGATCTAAAACTTCCACTATTTGCGATAACACATCATCATATACCGGACTACATCTATTCCCCATGCTGCACAAGCTCGACAAAACATTGCCAACATTATCCGCGCTTACTACAGAATTCCCATCTTGATCAATTAATTTCCCAAATATTTTTGAAACGTTGCTATATCCTCCGTACCATCTGAAATCAGGTAACCTCTCAAGCATCAAATCGTCAAAATTATTTATGTTTATAACTCCCATTTTTTGCAACTTCTCTAAAATTTCTAATATACCCGAAACATCTTCGCAATATGCGTTTTGCCTATAGATATCTCCCCGATAAAGAAATATTGCTCTTATCATAATAAAAATTCGCACAACATTATCGCTTGCAACTAATTTATTCTCCTTTAAAAACTGAAGAAGCTTAAGACATGACGTTAAATATCTATTAACGACTCCTGCGGGTTTTTTATCAAACATTTCGATTAATACTGCCCTTACACTGTCTTGTTTAGCCCTATTTATTCCTTCAAAAAAACTAAACTCCGAAAGTTGTCTAAAAAACTCTGTTATTAATGCCTCATTGCTATTTGCTTTCTTACACACACTTTTGACAGTCAAAGTAAACCGCTCATTCGCTTCAACACCAAACTTTCTATCTTGTTCGCCGTAGATAAGTTCAATTCCTTTTCTCCCCATCGCTTCGTTATGCCTTATTAACGATTCTTCTATATTAGTGAGTTTCCTTATCTTCCCTTCATGGTTATTAATAAAGCCGATTAATGTTCCTGCGTTAAAATCCTTTATTTCTTCCTCTTTTCCTTTTAGAAAACCCCGAATCTTATCCCCGCATCCTCTTAAAAAAGTGTGCGCATTAACTCCTTCTGGCAGCTTGTATGTCGCACCCATGAAATACTGTTCTCGTTCTTCATGATATTGCGCGATTTCTTCATTGTAAAAGGATTTTGTAAAACCGACAAATCGAGTCCCCGCAAATCCCGTCACAAACGGATTATCTACCAAAACATAAATTTCTTGATCTTTTACAAATGTTATATGGTCAATTTTTAATTTCGCTGGACTGCCGTCTTTGAGATATAAAGGCTTTCTTGGAAAACTCCACTCATCAAACACCACATATCCTGCCCCATTGTCATAGATACTAATAAGCCCGGTCGCTAGTTCTTTCCCTTCAGGGTCTTTGAAAAGCTTTCCTATAAGATTAACAGCAGTAATACCGCCACTTTTCATAGCGCTTACGACTTCAACATAGGTTCCCTTATTTTTGCTAAAAGACCCTGGGGCAAGGCAGTAAAATTCATTGCCAAAAAGCAAATTTTGACATAATAATACAGCAATAATCGGTATTGGCATTATTTTATTTTTTGCCATATGTAAATATCATGCGCTCCTAATACATATATTCACTATGGAGAGAAGAAAGTCAATAGACAAAAGACTGGACCAGCTCTGCAGAATGAGAGCCGCTGTTTCCAGCGCCGGAGGTTTCTCGACGGTATTTTTTACGCAGGCGGGGCAAAAAGACAGGGATATTCCATTGAAAAATATTTTTTATTATTGCGTGTTTTGGGGGATATGGGTAAGTTTGGGATTAGAGATTAAAAGAGATTAAAAGAAAGGATTAAAAGGGGACAGATTTATTTAATCGTCTTATTCGTCCTCCCCTGCTAGTATAAATAGAGTATAAGCAGGGACAGACACCTATTAACTCTTGACAGACAAAGATCAAATAATGCAAAATATTGTTCATGTCAAGGATTGCGCGAGTAGTGGCTACAGGATATCCGCATCATATTTATAGGCACTCCTGAACAGAAGTGTTATGCTATGAACGAGTTGATTTTACTTTTCGCGGTATGGGTGGATATAGCGACGAGAAGGAAATAAAGGAGGAGAGATATGAAAAGAATGAAGATGTTGTCGGCGATATTATTGGTTTTTATGATTATTCCGATTGCTGTTCAAGCCAAAGGTGTCAAGATTATGGCAAGTGATGAAGCGGTCGATACCATGACCAAATATGAAGAAGTTTACAACAAGGTGCAGATAGGCAAATTCCAGTGGTATGACGCGACGCTCTACAATATGACGAATGTCGACAAGGCGGAGAAACTACTGGGTTGCGCCAAAACACTAATTGACAGCGGAGATTATAAAAAGGCGGAGCAACTGCTTAAAAAGGCCGATGAATTCTGCGCTCTCAATCCGAATGACCCGATTACTCTGGAAATGAGAAAATTGCCGGGGAATGGCCAGTTCCTGAAAAATCCCGACTTGTCTAAAATAAGGCCGACAACAATAGCAGACTATGCGGACAAGGTTCAGATTGGAGGACGAGTCAAGAATGATTTAACAATTGCCGCTTGGGGTTGTGGCGATGACGGAAACTATTTTTTAGTAATGTTACTGAACAATTATCACGGGACGGGAGATTTTGTCAATCCGGCGGTTGTCACAATTAATTATACGGGCTGGACTCAGAGTAAGACTATTTTCATCAAAGGAAAACCGGAGATCACCAATCAAACCGAAGATTCTGTAACTGTCTCCTGCAGTGACAAGGACGGCCAATCATCAGTATTTACCATCCAAAAAGACAAAGACAAAAATACTATAGCCAAGCTTGACCTAAAACTAGCAGGCAATATTTCCATAAGCTTTAACCATTTTAGCCGAGCCAACGAAACATATTGGGATGGATATAACGTACCCGGTGGCGCCGTTGCTTGGCCCAATAACCTCTCATGCACCGGCACGGAAGAGGTCGGTTCTGGAAGCGGCACAATGACCGTTGGAGACAAAACAGTAAATTTTAAATATCTCTCTACTGATATAGAGGATGCCGGCGTCGGTGTTGATGCCGTACCACGCGCGGTAAACGATCCTAAACATTGCAGTTACAGTCCTTACTTTATAAAGTACGGCAATGAGGTGTGGTATGCTCTCGGTTCTGACCAGGTAAAGGGAATAATCTCGCTATTACAAAATTATCGCGACGGCATGCTTTTCTATAAGGGAGAAACCTATATCCCAATATCGGTCGAAATACAACCGATTGTTGGAGGGATATCTCAACACATCAGGGTCAAGACGGCGAAGGGTGATTTCAACTTCTGGTTCGAATCAAAGGGTTACAATCCTATGTTTGATGAGTTTGCTGGCCCATTCACAGGAACCTGCCCTGACGGTGTTCAGATTACAAACGGCAACATGTGGCTCGAACACGTTTTGAGGGGGGCGCCCGACAGGGTCATAAACGAAGACGCCGCCAAGCTTGTGGAATTAAAACAATAATCCCGGATTTTGCATTTGAAAATCCGCCCGAAGGGTCGGCAAATGAAATCTCTAGGCTTTTCGCAACCCCGTCCTTTAAATAAATTAATCGAACGGGGGAAGAGATTTTCTTATGTTTGCGGCGTACTTCGCCGTAATCCCGAGCTTTTCGTCGTCCTTTAGGGCAAATTTTTCCCTGCACTTCGGGCTTTTGCCGCCCTTTAGGGTTTTGTGCAGGCAACACCGTCTCATAATGAATTCTATTGAAAAATTTGGGATAATTGGTACAGGACGGGCAAAAAACAGAAAACGTATCAATGTTTCGTGTGGGCTAATTTTTGTTCAATGGGTATAATAAAAGGCGCTGTTCCCTTTATGCCGCGACAAGAAGGAAATAATTTAATTGCATAGGAATTTCCTTTTTTGCAATTCCTATGCAATTGGATTGGGGTTGTTAAGGGGCGCAATCTGGCGCCCCTTATGGGGTGACAGGGAGCGAAGCGACCGCCAGAGGGGGAACCCCTATGGAAGTTCGCCCGAAGGGCGCTAACTTAAAGGAGGAAATCATGTGCATGAGGAAAATGTTTTTGTTTTTTGTCTCTCTTGCTTCTTGCCTCTTACTTCTTGCTTCTTATGTTCCACCGTTTGCTGCTTCCTATGCCGCTGAAACCGAAAGTGAAACTGATTTATTGAAACAAGAAATTCAATTGTTAAAACAGCAGAATGAAGAACAGCAGAAAAAAATTCAACTTCTTTGTGACCGTTTGGATGCTTTAGAAAAGGGAAAGGTGGAGTCTGATCAAAAGGTGTGCGATGTCGCTTGTAAGACTGAAGAATCCAAGCAGGCCGCCGAAGCCGCACAAGAGTTGGCGAAAAAGACGATGGATACGTACGAGAAAGTTATCGGCGCGTATTCCCCTGATAACCTGCCTAACTATATAACAAAAGCGTTTCAGTTTCACGGCTATTTGCGTTCCGGAGCCGGTGTTAATGGTAAGGGTGGAAAGCAGGTCGCGTTTCAAGCGCCCGGAGCTCCAGCCAAATATCGTTTAGGTAACGAAATAGATACTTACGGTGAAATTGATTTTGTTCATAATTTTGTCACAAAACCAGATGTGCCTTTCTTTGATGTAGAGGTGCGCCTATCATACGCCACCCAGGAACATATGGGCGATGACCCGATGCATGATAGATTCAGCGTGCGTGAAGCAAACGTGCAGGCGGGAAATTTTGGGTTTTGTCCGTCTATGAAATTCTGGGCTGGTGAAAGGTTTTATAGAAGAATGGATATTCATATCAATGACTTTTATGTTTTTGACATGAGCGGCTACGGCGGAGGTGTTGAAGATATACCGTTCTTATTTGACGATGTGAAGTTAGCGGCCGCGTATATAGGCGGGTCAAACGACGCCTACGAATTTGGCGATGTTGGTTTTGTGAGCAAAAATACATTGGATTTGCGTATCTATGATTTCCAGCTTCCTTGGGGAAAGGGTATGCTTTGGCTGGCGCCTTCTTATTTAAAAGGCGGTACTTACGAGACGGATGACGGCACAGACGCGTATTATCCGACGACGTCAGGCGGCGCGATAGGATTTATGCACCAACATGAATTTACTATGGATGGTTACAACCGGGCGACATTACAGTATGGCAAAGGTACCGGTTCTAATTTTAGTCCCGGAGTTCAGGATCCTACTCCAAATCTAGATGATTCTTGGATGTTTCGAGCGACAGACAGCGCTGTCATTCAATGTAATGAAAAATTCTCCATAATGGGTGATGCTATTTATCAGATGTATAACAATGGATCAGGAAACAGCGCGGAAATTAACTGGATATCCGCGGGCGCGAGGCCGGAATATATGTTGACCGATAATTTCGCGCTGGCTCTGGAAGTAGGAGCCGATTATGTTGACAGCCAGCCGGATGATTATAACGGTGTCTTATACAAGATTACAATTGCCCCCACGCTCAAATTTAATTTTCTTTTTTTCAGCCGGCCCGAACTGCGCGCGTACATGACATACGCTACGTGGGGTGATGGATTTAAAGGCAGGGTAGGCGGCGCGCCATATGAAAATGATACAGCAGGCCTTTCATTTGGCTTACAGGCAGAGGCGTGGTGGTGATAACAAGATAAATTATGCATTGAATAGATGAATAGCAGGGGCGCCTACTATAGTCCCTTATCCATCCGCTATCTGACGCGTCCCGATGTACCGGGACGCGTCAGGGGATGTCCCCGTTGTTTGCATTTACAATAAACACTTCTTGTGGTATGATAAATCGTAATACTGGAGGTATTTACATGCATACACTAAAAATTGCCATTTCAATTGACGAAGGTTTAGTAAAGAAGATAGATAGCTTTGTTAAGAAACATATATTCCCAAACCGTAGCAAGGCAATTCAGCAGGCGGTCACGGAGAAAATGGATCGGATTGAGCATTTAAGCCTTTCCAGAGAATGCGCGAAACTTGATTCAAAATATGAACAGTCATTAGCCGAAGAAGGTTTTCCGGGAGAGTGGTCGGAATGGCCAAAATACTGAGGGGTGATATAATTTGGGCAGATTTGAATCCTGTTGTAGGGAGTGAGCAGGCGGGAATGAGGCCGGTTCTTATTTTAAGCCACGGAGTTTTTAATGAAAGGTCCGGCACTGTTATAGCTGCGGCAGTTACAAGTCAACCGCAAGCGGCGGGTTTTCCGCTGACCTGTGAAATAGAAAGCGTAAATTTACCTAAGAAATCATGGGTAAAAATCAGCCAAGTTCGAACTTTGTCTGTAAAGCGATTAGGGAAAAAGCTGGGGCGTGTTTCCCCGGAAGAAATAGAAAAAGTTATTGATGGGCTGAACGCGATAGTAAGTAGTTAGCGGCGGCTAGATAAATTGGAATTGGATAAAAATAAATTGACAATTTATATCACAGGGATATAACCGTCCATATCTATATCTAAGAAGTAAAAAATGTCCCGCGTTAGAAGGACTAAATCCGGGACTTAAAAATAAATAAAACCTTCGCCGGGTGTAGTATCCCCGGCGGAGGTTTTTTTTGTTGGGGGGCTGGGTTAAAGAGGGAGGATTATTATGCGGAGAAATGAGAAGAAGAATACACAATGCGAGCATGATTGTAAGAATGCTATTCAAATAGGAAGTAGGAAATATATGTGCCCGTTATGTAAAGAATTGATAAATCCATTAGAGTGGTTTTTGACGGTGCATTATGGCGCTAAGTTTGTTGATTGTACGCCGAAAAACAAAAAGAAAATACAAAGATAAATACTTTTATGCAGAACGGATATTACAAATATTGGGGGAAGGCGAAGCAAAAAGACGATGGCGGTTGCATGTGCCATTTGTTGCCGTATCATTGCTTGGATGTAGCGGCAGTGGGGCAGTGTCTGGCAGAGCAGTTGGGGGTTGCAGAACATATTGCGAAAAAACTCAACTGCGCGAAACTGAACATTATGCCGGCAATTACATTTTTGTGTGCTGTTCATGATATCGGTAAGTTTTCTGATGGTTTTCAAAATCAGATACCGGCAATAGTGTTTATGTTAAGAGGAATTGTGTTAAAAGCCGCGTATCAGGAAAAGCACTGGTCTCTTGGATACCGTTTTTGGCGTGAATACGCGGATAAAATATTCGACACAGACAAATATGCAATTGCAGATTGTTTAGACTCATGGTTGTCCGCATCTTCTGGTCATCATGGAAAGCCACCAGATTGGACAATCAACTCGTATTTTAACACAAGAGAGTTTCTCATTGATGATGCAGTCAGGTTTATTTTAGATGTCAAAGAAATTGTACAAATGCCTGTGGATATTAGATTTTTGCTGAAAGATGAACATATTATGAAGGAATTGTCATGGCTGATTGCCGGGCTTATGGTGTTATCGGATTGGATTGGTTCAAATTCCAGTTGGTTCCCATTTCAACAAACAGAACAACTTCTTAAAGATTATTGGGAACAGAAAGCATTGCCACAGGCGCAAGTCGCGATAAAAGAATGCGGTATTTTGCCTGTGCCGGTGGCAAGCGGTTTAAGTGTTACGCAGATGTTTACGTACAAACATGCAACACCTCTGCAATCTTTAGCGGAGAAAATTACGATATCGAAAGATGCCAATCTGTTTATTATTGAAGAGATAACCGGTGCTGGGAAAACCGAGGCCGCGCTTATATTAGCGCATCGGTTAATGGCGGCTGGATATGCCGATGGTTTATATTTTGGTTTACCTACTATGGCTACGGCAAACGCCATGCACGAGCGCATTGAACAAGTCTATCGAAGACTATTTATTGATGTATCAAATCCAGCGCTTGTTTTAGCGCATAGCGCAAGCCGCCAGTATTTTGCACTAGAAAATAGCGCTGAAGAATTCGCTAATGGCGATGATAGTGAAAACGCGCAGGCAGACGCAAAAATGTGGCTTTATGATAATCGGAAAAAAGCATTGCTTGCCCATATCGGAGTAGGGACTATTGATCAGGCATTGCTCGCTATATTACCTGCGCGGCACCAGTCATTGCGGCTTTTGGGGCTACATCGAAAAGTTCTTATTGTTGATGAAGTGCATGCTTATGATTCATATGTGAATAAGCTTTTATGCAGATTATTGGAATTTCATACGGCACAGGGTGGAAGCTCGATCTTATTGTCAGCTACTTTGCCGGTTTGCGTGCGTAAACAATTATTGGCCGCGTTTGCCGAAGGCAAAAGTATTGCGTATAACAACAATGTGGCCTTAGGTACTGCGTATCCATTAGTTACCAGTATCTCAGGAACAGACTTTGGTGAGCATGTGTTTGAGTCATCATCAGCCTCGCATCGGGAAGTAAAGGTTGATTTGGTATCACAGGAAGATGCTGTGATTGCTAAGATTAAGGCTACGATAGAATTAGGCAAAAATATATGTTGGGTACGCAATACGGTATTTGACGCTCAGGCGGCATATGAAACTGTAAGTAAAAATTTAAGCACAGATAAAATAATTTTATTTCATGCGCGATATACTTTGGGTGATCGGCTGTTGATTGAGAATCAGATCATGGAACAATACGGCAAAAATTCTAACGCTGTTAACCGAAGCGGTAAGGTTGTTATTGCAACGCAGGTTGTTGAGCAATCTCTGGATATTGATTTTGATTATATGATTACCGATCTTGCGCCCATGGATTTAATTATTCAGCGCGCTGGCCGGTTGTGCCGTCATGCGCGTGATGAGTATGGGAATAGAATTGATACGAAAGATAAACGCGGTATCCCCGAACTAATAATTTTTGTGCCAGCGCATACTGATAAGCCGAAAGCGGATTGGTATAAAGCGGATTTTCCTAAATCCGCAGGCATCTATGAGCATCATGGGCAGTTATGGCTTACAATGCGATGGTTTGCTTATCACAAGAAGTTTTGTATGCCGCAAGACGCACGGGATATGATTGAATTTGTTTATGGAGAAAATACACAAAGTAAAATTCCTGAAAGTTTACGACGACAGGAACACGGGGCTGGTGGTAACGACAGAGCGCGCGCAGGGGTTGGACAGTTTCAGGCGCTGAATTTTACGTCGGGGTATATGCCGGATTCTTCGAAGTGGCTGGATGATGAAAAGGCGCCTACGCGGTTGGGTGATATTAGAACAACAGTTCGCTTGGCACGATGGAATGGCGATGCGCTTATACCATTTTCTAACAATGACTGGAATCTTTCGGAAGTGTTAGTCGCGCGATATTGGATTGCGAAAGAAAATGACACGAATCGTAAGGCCATTGACGAAGCAAAGGCGATGATGGAAGATAAAGGTAAGTTTTGCGTAGTTGTTCCTTTGATCGAAAATGATGGTATATTTTACGGTAAGGCGGTTAATGCTACTGGCAATAAAATAACGGTGTTGTATGACATAAAGTGCGGGTTGCGCGCGCAAGAACACACCTCGCGCTAAGCGGAATTGCGCGAGTGTTGTCTCGAATGACAAGGAGATGTTTATGAACTTAATTTATGATGTATGGATTCCGGTGCGCAAAAAGAACGGCGAGAAGATAAAAATTGCTCCATGGCAAGTGACTCAAGGAATAGGAACTGATAATGAAATCATAGAACTGGCTGCAGTGCGGCCTGATTTTAACGGTGCGCTAATCCAATTTTTAATCGGGCTTTTACAGACAACCTGCTCGCCAAAAGGCAACAGCGAGTGGCGTCAATGGCTTAATAATCCGCCTTCAGCGGACGAGCTAAAAAAGAAATTTGATCCGATAACGTTAGCATTTAATCTTGATGGCGATGGGGCGAGGTTTATGCAGGATTTGACTTTAAATAACGAGGACAAAAAAACTAAAGAAGAGATAGAGAAACTTTTTATCGATGCGCCGGGAGATCAAACATTGAAGCAAAACAAAGATTTTTTTATTAAAAGAGGTAGAATAAAATGTTTATGTTTGTCTTGTTGCGCACAGGCTTTACTAACATTACAGATTAATGCACCCAGCGGTGGCAAGGGACACAGGGTGGGGCTTCGCGGGGGCGGGCCTGTTAACACAATAGTGTTAGGTGATAGTTTGTGGAAAACATTGTGGAATAATGTTCTTCTTGAGAATGAGTTCGCAGTTTTAGCTATGGCAGTAAAGACGGCAGATGCTGATAAATTCCCATGGTGCGCTCAAACACGGACTAGTGAAAATGACAAAACAACTACTCCACAAGATGTTCACCCTGTACAAGTG
>Ga0233425_10006442_pt1 | contig 17411 bp, 18 predicted proteins | sample Watercolumn_Towu_2_FD_181712 | JGI IMG/M metagenome (GOLD analysis project Ga0233425, IMG submission 181712) | Freshwater microbial communities from Lake Towuti, South Sulawesi, Indonesia - Watercolumn_Towuti2014_140_MG | ecosystem: Environmental > Aquatic > Freshwater > Lake | place... | reverse complement strand
CTTGCGACCAACAGATTTTAAGTCTGTCGTGTATGCCATTCCACCACTCGCCCGACCATAATGGCATTGCTGCCGTTTCCCTCGTCGGGAGAGGCATTCGAAGTGAGGAGGCACGCCCTCTCCCAATAAACCCCTCTCTCTTATTGCCCTGTACCAGTCGGCCTACCGTCAAACGATAGCCTCCGGTACAGGGCATGTACCACTACGCATGATGGCTGTGCCATGTACCCGAACAAAAATTTCGATAGAAATTTTTGTGAGTGGTACATGGTGGGCAGCACAGGACTCGAACCTGTGACCCCCACGATGTCAACGTGGTGCGCTAACCAACTGCGCTAGCTGCCCGAAAATTTCGTCCTGAGGTCACTTTAGCAATCTTGTTTTGGCTATGATCAGGCCGAGACAAGACATTCAGTGCCGAGGAACGCGATTTTGTACCTATCCGCTCTGCTTCGCGCTTCTACTTTATGACAGCGATTGCGCTTCGCAGGAGCATTCTGCCTACACGATTCCTGCGAAGCCCTACCTCAGTTAAACTGCCGAAGGGCGAAGCAGAATGGAGGCGCGGAGCGGAATTGAACCGCTGTATAGGAGTTTTGCAGACTCCCGCCTTACCGCTTGGCTACCGCGCCAAATAGTTCCGACGGGTAGGTGCCTCCTCACTTAGTCTGAGGGCAGGGCTACCGCGCCGCAAAAATTCTCCGAATTTTCGCGCTTCGCGAGCGAAAAACTGAGCTCTGAATTCTCTCTTGAGAATTTAGAACTTAGAAGAGCGCTCGCGGAGCAAAAACCTATTGATGAACCGGCGCCGTAACCGCTTACGACGCTCTTTCTAGCCGACCCACTCCACGGCCCCGCCCAACCTCAGCACGTTCTTTCCCGCCTTCTTGCCGTGATTGCCCTCGATATCGGCCACTATGGCGCCTTTAGGGTCGGAGGATTCCCTGAGGCCGGTGACGTAAGAGTATTCGGGCGCCTTCGCGGTGCCCTCGCTCTTGGTCGCGGGGCAGTCGAATGCCTTTTCGTTGCTTATGTAGTTCGGGTATAGCTCGCCCAGACTCGCGGGAAACGCGCTTTCGTGATCAGCGGCATACGAATGAAGCCCGAGACTGATCTGCCGTAAGTTATTGGCGCACCGCATCTTCCGAGATCTGTCCTTGGCCATATTGACAAATGGCGTAAGGGCGGATAGCATGATAAAAAATACAGCCGCCACTACCAGCAGTTCCACTATAGTAAAGGCAGCTCGATTTGAGGATGGCGATCGTTTCATCATCCTGCCCCGTAAATTTTCAGTTATATATTAAAATCGAAGGCCTTGTCAAGGATAATCTTGGCCGCCTGGCGCTTCGTCCTGCCCCGCACCTCAGTCCTTTTGCCAAGCCTGTCCATTATCAATATATTTGTATTATTATCCCCAAAGGGCGACGAACGCGCGCCTATCCCATTTGCCACTACTATGTCGAGGCCTTTTCTTGCCAATTTTTCGGCGGCATTCTTCTCAACGCTGCCGGTTTCCAGCGCAAACCCGACTATGCAGGTTCCTTTGCCGAGCTTTTTTCTCAACCCCGCCACTATATCCGGATTTTCGACCAGCTCCAGGCGGATCCTGCCGGAACCGCGCTTGATCTTCCCTGCAGAAGGAGACCGCAAGCGCCAGTCGGAAACGGCGGCCGCCATTATGATATATCCGGCTCCGGCGGAAGCCTTTTCGGCGGCCTTTTTCATCTCGGCCGCGGATTCCACATTTATAACCTTTACTCCCGATGGCGGCTTCAGGCCCGTGGGCCCGCTTATAAGTATCACGCGGCAGCCCATGGAGCGCGCCTGCCTGGCTATCTCGTAACCGAATCTGCCGGTTGAATAGTTCGATATGAACCGGACCGGGTCTATCTTTTCGCGCGTTGGTCCGGCCGTTACCACCACGGTGCGCATGGCGCTCAAGCCCGCCTGAGAAGTTTTTTTGCTTCCGCCGCTATGTCCTTGATATCCGCTATGTGGCCTATGTCGTCGCAGCCGCAGGCGAGAGGGCCTTTCACTGGCCCGACGAAGCGGTATCCTATCTTCTTCAGCTTTTCTATGTTCGCCTGCGTTACCGGATGCCTGTACATCTTCCCGTTCATCGCCGGGGCTATAAGGACAGGGGCCTTTGAGGCGAATACGGTGCATGTCAATATGTCGTCGCATATGCCGCAGGCCAGCTTCCCTATAACGTTGGCCGTGGCCGGCGCTATCAGTATCAGATCGGCCTTTTCGGCCAGTGACGTATGGCGCGGGCTCCATTCTTCCGGAAGCTCGAACATGTCCGTCACTACTTTGTTGCGGGAGATGGTCTGAAACGTCAGGGGCGTGATAAATTCGCGGGCTTCTTTGGTTAGCAGAACCTGCACGTCGAACGCGCTCTTCACAAGGACCCCGGAGAGTTCGCACGCTTTATAGGCGGCTATGCTGCCGGTCACTCCAAGTATGATCGTTTTTTTACCGTGCATCACTTCGCTTCTTTTATTTTGTAGGATATCTTTCCCTGGAGTATCTCGTGAATGGCGATATTCGTGACCTTCTCGTCGAGAGCGGCCTCGACAAGCTTCGGCGCGCCTTCGCTAAGCTCTATCGCCCTCCTGGCGGCAAGTATCACGAGCTTATACGCGCTGTTCGTCTTATTGTAAAGCTGCTGTATGTCGGCGTTCTTCATGCTATTCCTTCTCTTTCTTGCCCATCTCGGCTATGACGATCGATTTAAGCCGTCTGTGCGCCGTTTCGAGATCGTCGTTTACGATCCTGTAGTCGTATCGTTGTTTATAAGACAGCTCTCTCTTCGCGAGCGCGAGCCTGCGCTTTATAACTTCGGGGGAATCCGACTTCCGCGATCTCAGCCGCTTTCTGAGGGCCGTTATCGTCGGCGGCAATAAAAAAATCAGCACGCTCGAATCGGGATACGCCCGCCTGATCTTCATCGCGCCTTTAACGTCTATGCTCAGCAGCACCGGCTTTCCGGCCTTCAGCCTTTTCTCGACGAACGCGCGCGGGGTGCCGTAAAAATTCCCGAAATTCTCTTCGTACTCCAAAAACCCGCCCCTGCGCGCCATTTCGCGGAAGCGCCCGGCGGTGATGAAGCGATAGTCGACCCCGTCCTTCTCCCCCGGCCTGGGGGCTCTGGTGGTCGCCGATATCGAATTCTCCAGCCCGAGGCCGTCGCCGAGCAGCCTGTTGCACAGCGTCGTCTTGCCGCATCCCGACGGCGCTGAAACGACGAATATCCTGCCCGGCATCCGATCTTTTTTCATCACTCGAGGTTCTTGGCCTGCTCTCGTATCTTCTCTATCTCGCCTTTTATCTCGATGACGTTCCTGGATATCTTGAAGTCGCTCGCCTTGGATCCTATGGTGTTGGTCTCCCTGTGCAGCTCCTGGGCTATAAAGTCTATCTTCTTCCCCACTTCTCCGTCTCCGGCGATCGTCTTGTTGAAATGCGCCAGGTGGTTCGCCAGGCGCGTTATCTCTTCAGAGATGTCGCTGTTCTTTGCGAATATCGCCACCTCCATCTCGAGCCTGCCCCTGTCTATCTCCCGGCCGCCGGTCAGGTCTTTTATACGTTCGGCGAAACGCTTTCTGTACTCCTCGATATTCAGATGCGCCCTGGCCTTTATGGCCGAGAGGAGCTTCTCGATATGGCGCGTCCTTTTCGCAAGGTCCAGATATATCGCGCGCCCTTCCTTTTGCCTGTCCAGCACTACCCGGTCTATCGCCTGGTCCAGCGCCTTCCTGACGCTGGGCCATACCGCGGACGGGTTGCCTTCCAGCGCCTCGTAACTTATAACCCCGGGCAGGGCCACGATATCCTTCATCGTGACCGCGTCGTCCAATCCCAGATGCCTTTTGAGGCCGGAGAGCTCGTCGTGATAGCTCTTGGCTGTCTTGCGGTTGATGGTTATCCGTTCCTTTTTTAAAAGTTTGCCGTCGTAGGAGAGGTTTAGGCTTATCTTGCCGCGGCGCAGCTTCCTCTGCAGGGACTCTTTTATCCTGTCCTCAAAGGCCGCGATGCCGTTCGGCAGCCTGAGGGTCTCGTCGAAGAACTTATGGTTTACCGTCTTTATCTCGACGGTGATCTTCCCGTTGCCGAGCCTGGCCTCTCCCCTGCCAAACCCGGTCATGCTCTTTATCATGGTATCCTTCAGGCCCACACGCGGACTTCGCGGGACTTTTTTACCATCTCGGTTGGATAGAGATCCACTATAATATCGTCGGGCGAGAACCAGAGTTTTATCTCCCTCTCCGCCTCTTCCGGATTTGTGGAGGCGTGTATGACGTTCTCGTAAACTCCCTTGGTAGTTATGCGGCCGTAGGCCCCTCTTATCGACACCGGGTCGGCCTCTTCGGGGTTGGTGGATCCGCAGATCTTGCGCACGTTATTTATGGCTTCGTCGCCCCAGTATACCAGCGCCATGACTTTCTTCTTGTGATATTCGCCCATCAGGTACTTGATCAGGTCGGCAAAGAACGGCTTGTCTTTTAACATTGTGTAGTGTTCTTCGGCAAGCTCCCTCGATACCTTCACTATCTTGGCCGCTACTATGTCGAGTTTTGTCTCCGAAAGCCGGGTGAGCACATTGCCGGTGAGCGATTTATTCAGTCCGTCCGGCTTTATCAATACCAATGTCTGCTGAACCATCTCCTCCGCTCCTTATTTTAAAAAATACCGTCCCTGCCTTGCGCCGTTTACTCGCCGGGCACAGCATGTAATATATCGTTATTATGGTAGGATATTGTAACTTTGGCGGGCCGTAACGTCAAGTCTTTTATCTGTTGCGGCTGTTCAGTATGTCGAGTATCCGGTTGAGGTCCTCATTCGAGTAATATTCTATCTGTATCCTGCCTCTCTTTTTCCCGTGAGCTATCTTCACGCGCGTCCCGAAAAGCTGCTGAAGCTGGCCTTCTATATCGGATATGTTCTGGTCTTTCTTTTTCTCTATCTTCTTTTCGCCCAACGACCTGCGCATTACGAGCGCCTCCGTTTCGCGCACCGACAGGTCTTTCTTCACCACCAGATTGCAGACCCTTAGCCGGTCCATCTCCGAAGCCAGCGACAATATGGCCTTGGCGTGGCCCACCGTGATCATGTTCTTCGATATAAAGTCCTGGATCTTTTTCGGCAACCCGAGAAGTCGCATCGTATTGGCTATCGTAGAGCGGTCCTTGCCGAGCACCTTCGCTATCTTTTCCTGGGTAAAATTGAAATCGGATATGAATTTCTGGAAAGAATTCGCTTCTTCGATAGGATTAAGCCCTTCCCTCTGTATATTCTCTATGAGAGAGATCTCCAGCATATCGATATCCTGGACGTTTCTGACGATAGCCGGTATTTTTTCCATATTCAGCGCCCGGACCGCCCTTAAACGCCTCTCGCCGGCGATAAGCTCGTATCCCTGGCCGGTCTTGCGGACCAATATCGGCTGGACGACGCCTTTTTCCTGTATGGAGCTGGTCAGCTCGCTCAGTTTTGCCTGATTGAAATCTACTCGCGGCTGATATTTATTTGTCCTGATCTGCGATACCGGTATATTTAAAATGGCCTCGTTGCCCTGGGCATTCTGACTTGATGCTGACTCAACAGCGCCTGGTGTCAACAATGCCTCTAACCCCCTACCTAGAGCTCGCTTTTCCATTATTTAATTTCTCCTTCGGCAACAAGTTTATCTAACTTATTCTCTTCCAATGTGTTATCTATTTTAATCTCTGATAAATTGTCTATCTCTTTTTTTGTACCTAACAGCTCTTCTGTAAATTGCTGATATCTTTGTGCTCCAATAGAAGTTTTATCATATATCGCGATCGGCCTGCCGAAACCAGGCGCCTCTGTAAGCTTTACATTCCTTGGTATTACGGTATTGTAAACTTTCTCTTTAAAGAACTTCCTGGCTTCGTTTATGACTTCATTTGTTATGTTCGTCCTGTAATCGGCCATGGTCAATAAAACGCCTTCGATGGCAAGAGACGCATTGATATTGGTTTTTACAAGATTTATCGTATTTACCAGCTGGCTAAGGCCTTCCAGGGCATAATATTCACACTGTATCGGTATCAGAACTGAATCGGCGGCGGCGAGAGCGTTTATCGTCAGTAGGCCAAGAGAGGGAGGGCAGTCAATGATTATGTAATCATAGTCTGTGAGTAGTGTTGATAGCGCTTTTTTGAGGCGATATTCGCGTCCCATGACGCCTACAAGCTCAACCTCTGCGCCAGTAAGGCTTATCGTGGAGGGGAGAAGCGACAGGCCGTTTATTCCTGTCGAGATTATGATCGGTCTTGGGTCCGTTTCATCTATCAGGAGGTCATATATACTGATCTTTAGATCGTGTTTGTTTATACCGAGGCCGCTTGTGGCGTTACCCTGTGGGTCGATATCTATCAGGAGTGTGCGTTTCCCGGAGAAGGCGAGATAGGTGCCAAGATTGATAACGGTGGTAGTCTTACCGACACCACCTTTTTGATTGCATATAGCTATTATTTTTGCCATGAAGCTTAAAAGTTCCCCGTGGAACTATCCGGAAACCGATTGGTTTATTTACGATAAGGTTACACTAAATTTAATAAAATGTCAAGCTTCGACAGCGGTATTTTTCATTACTGCCATCTGCTCGACGATTGTCAACGAGGTGTTTATAACCCAGTACATAACCAGTCCGGATGGCATATTGTAAAATATAAATCCGAACATTACCGGCATGAGGATAAGCATCATCTTCTGTTGCTGTTTTTGCTCTTCGGTAACGGCGCCGCCCATGGTCCTGGACGACATCTTCTGTTGGACCACCATGGCCGCCACCATGACAAGCGGCAGGATATGGATGCTGTTCCCGATGACGGGCAGCGTTATTGGTATGCCCACGGCGTCTGGCGACGAGAGATCCCGGATCCAAAGGAAGCTCGTATTTCTAAGCTCTACAGACTTCATCAAGGCTTCGTAAAGCGCGATGAATATCGGCATCTGAAGCAACATAGGCAGGCATCCGCTGAGAGGGTTGATCTTATATTTTTTGTAAAGCTCCATTATCTCTTTGTTCAATTTTTCGGGGTGGTCCTTGTGCAGCTTCTTGAGCTTCTCCATCTGGGGATGCAGCGCCTGCATCTTCTGCATCGACTGGAAGCTCTTCATCGTGAGAGGGAAGAGGATGATATTGAGGAATATGGATAGAAGTATTATCGCTATACCCCAGCTGTGGAAAAGACTGTAGAAGAATCTCATGACAGCTATGAGCGCCTTGCTTATCGGATCGGTCCAGCCATAATTCACTATCTCATAGAAATCGTGACCAAATTTTTTCAGGGTAGGCACATGGCTCGGTCCGGCATACAATACAAACTGATTCTCTACCGACGTGCCTGGGTTTATAGACGCTATGTCTATGTCTACACCTGTGACTAGCTCGCCTCCGGCGCTCTCGCTGTAAAACTGCCCCTTAGAACCGGCCATTGGCTTGAGTATAAGCGAGAAATATTTGTTCTTCAGGGCCGCCCATTTGACCGTTCCGAAATTGATCGTTCTTCCGGCCTTGGGTTTCCGGTATCCAAACATCTTACCGTCTATGCTGGCCGTGGCCTCTATGAACCTTTTATTTTCCGGGGCATGTTCGGTGACGCCGGCCCCTCCCACTATCCTGTAGTTAAAACCTTTTGCGGTGCCGGAAATATTTTTTATTGATAGTTGTAACTCTATGCCGTAGTTTGTCTTATGTAAAATATATCTCTTCGTTATCTCCCAGTCGCGCGTCTGCGCCGAATACGTTATCGTGTCATCGGACCTGGATAGCGTGTACGGAGTCAGGGCAAGATCCGCACCGGAATTCACCGACGATATATTTAGAATATAGTCCGCCTGGTTCTTTATTTCAGCAAGCTTCATGGGCTCGATGGTTTTATACTCTTTAAAATTTTTCAGCCGAATCTCTTTTATCGCGCCGCCGATATTGCTGAAGGTTATGATATACCGGTCCGTCTCAACTACGGTATCCTTCTCTTCCGCAACCGGAGCCTTAGCCGCCTGTTGCGCTGTCTGTAATGCCATAACTGGTTGTCCTGAAACAGGTTGTGGCGTATCTGCCTGATAGGGCGGGGTGGAGGGTTTAACCGTAAAATACTGGAACGCCAATATTATCAGAACCGATATAGCGAGCGCCGATATAAGTCTCTTTTCCATGTTTTACCTATCTCACCGGATCGTATCCGCCGTCACAAAACGGGTGGCAGCGCAGGATCCTTTTAGTGGCCTTTATGATTCCTGACATTAGACCGTACTTTTCGATAGCCTCTTTGGCGTATTCCGAACAGGACGGATAAAATCTACAACATCTTATCTTCATGTGGGACAGATAGTTACGATATATATCTATCGCCGCCAGGGCGGCGTTTTTTGCCCATCGTTTCATAACCGGATGCCAGCGCTCTTTATCAGTTTTAAAAATATGGCCTTGACGTCTTCATATGCGGTATTTTCGGGCAGGGGTCTTTTCGCTATAAAGATCAGGTCGGCCGGGCCGCTTATCCTGTTTTTGTTCAGGCGATACGCCTCACGCAGCAGCCTCTTTATCCTGTTGCGCCGCGAAGCCAGCCTGATGTTCCTGGAGCTTATTGAAAATCCCACCCTGCTGTGGGCCAGGCCGTTCGGCATGCAGCATAAAACAAGGGGCCCGTTCTTCACGCTGAGCCCCTTTTTGTAGACCGTCCCGAAATCTCTGGTTTTTAAAATATGTTCGCGCTTATGAAATTTACCGTCGGAGATCATACGGTGAGCTTGTGGCGGCCTTTCCTGCGGCGGCGGCTCAGGACTTCCCTGCCCCAGCGGTCTTTCATGCGTTTTCTGAAACCGTGTTTTCTTTTGCGCTTCAAATTGGACTTCGGTTTTAAGTTGTATTTCATTTCGGCCCCTCTCCTGTCATGTTCTTCCGGGCTCGTATCCGCCGGGGAAAATCGAGTGCCCATTATATCATAAAGACACGCCCAGTCAATAATATATTTTTTAAATTTGTCAGATTTTCATTGAAATGGCCGCGCTCTTTTAATATAATAGCGAAACGCCCCGATTCAGGCGCGCGAGCGGGGTGTTGACAACATGTGAATAACTTTTGGATTTGTGGTGGAATAAGTACCAGATCCTGTGGATAATATAGGAATCCTTATGACTAATCCGGAACAGCCCGTCTGGGCAAGGGCCCGCGACATAATAAAGAAGGAAGTGGACAACGACCAGACTTTCAATATCTGGTTCGCCCCCATAAGATGCTCCTCGCTCTCATCCGACACCATCATCCTCGAAGTCCCGAATAAATTTTTTAAAGGCTGGCTGGTCGAGCGCTACATGCAGCTATTGTCGTCCTCCGTCGCGAAGGCGCACGGCTCGGACCTGAAGATAGAGTTCGCCCTCGGCGAAGAGGAGCCGCTGGGCGCATCGCATCCGGCAGATCAGGACGGCCCCAGAAAAGAGCCGAAGAAGGAGGGGAAGGGATTCTGGCCGTTCTCGCGGCATGCCCTGGACCAGGCCCGGGAGATAGGGCTTGAAGAGAGATATTCGTTCGACAGTTTTATCGTGGGCCCGTCGAACCGCTTCGCGCACGCGGCGTCGCTCGCCGTCGCGGAGTCTCCGGCCAAGGCATACAACCCCCTCTTTATATACGGCGGCACGGGCCTGGGCAAGACACATCTTATGCACGCCATAGGCCAGCGCGCCCTCGAGAAGAACCCTAAGGCCAGAATCCTGTACATATCGAGCGAGGATTTTACAAACCAGATGATCGGCGCCATACAGAACCGTTCGATGTTAAAATTCCGCGAGAAGTACAGGAACGTCGACGTGCTCCTGATAGACGACGTCCAGTTTATAGCGGGAAAGGACTCGACGCAGGAGGAGTTCTTCCACACTTTCAACACGCTCTACGACGCGCACAAACAGATCGTCGTCACAAGCGACCGGCCGCCCAAGGAGATACAGAAGCTCGAGGAGAGGCTCGTCTCGCGCTTCCTTTACGGCCTGGTCACCGACATACAGCCGCCCGACTTCGAGACGAGGATAGCCATACTGAAGAAGAAGTCGGAGAAGACCAATGTCGCGCTCCCGGAAGACGTGTTTTATTTTCTGGCGGAAAAGATAAAGACGAACATACGCGAATTGGAGGGCGCGCTGATGCGGGTTGTGGCGTCGGCGAAACTGGTCGGCAGGGACGTCACTATCGATCTCGCTAAAGAATTGTTGAAGGATATGATAATCGAGGGTGAGAAGAAGATATCTATCGATCTCATCCAGAGGAAGGTGAGCGAATATTTCGACATCAAGCTTTCGGACATGCGCGCCAAGAAAAGATCTAAGGCCATAGCGTATCCGAGGCAGATCGCCATGTATCTGACCAGACAGCTAACAGACTACTCGCTCCCGGAGATCGGCGATCAGTTCGGCGGTCGCGACCACACAACGGTGATACACGCGTGTGACAAGGTGGAGGAGGATATTAAGAGCAAAGAGGGGTTGAGGGCCACTATCGACAGATTAATATCGAGTATTAAGGGTTAGATTGTTGTGGGGTATGTTGATAAGTGGGGTTGGTTTTTGGATTGTTTTATTTTTATAAGTTATTGAGGGGTAATTAATTAACAACTTATCCAGTTATACACAGGCCTTACTACAACTTCTGCGGGATACTTAATACAATAAAAGAAGGAGACTTATAGGATGAAGTTCGGAGCAACAAAAGACGTTTTATTAAAAGGTATACAGAGCGTCCAGACGGCCATAAACACAAAATCAAGCCTTCCCATCTTATCAAACATACTGATAGAGGCTGCCGATGACGGTCTTGTATTAACGACCACCGACCTTGATATAGGTATAGTCTCAAAGATACCGGTAAAACCGAACATAACCGGGGCTGTAACAGTACCGGCTAAAAAATTCTCAGACATAATAAAAGAGATGCCGGACGGAGAGGCGATATCGGTATCCGTTAAAAAGAACAACCTTGTGAACATAGACTGCGAAAAGTCCAGTTTTAAAATAATGGGCCTGCCGAAAGAGGAGTTCCCCCAACTGCCGGAATTCAAAAACAAAGATTCTATCGTGCTTTCGCAGAAAAAACTTAAAAACATGCTTAAGATGACAAACTTCGCGATAAGCCACGACGAGACCAGATATATGCTCAACGGCATATTGTTCGTCATAAAACCCGCTTATATCCGCCTCGTGGCTACCGACGGCAGGCGCCTGGCGATGATAGAGGACAAGATACAACTGCCCAAAGCCCTGGAGCGCAAGTTTATCGTGCCGACAAAAGCTATAAATGAACTGGAGAAGGTTCTTGGCGACGACGGGGACGTTAAGATATTTTTCGGCGAGAACCAGATATTTTTCGACGCCCTGTCCACCCGGCTCATATCCAGGCTGATAGAGGGGGAGTTCCCGAACTACGAGCAGGTCATCCCAAAAGAGGTGAAGGATAAGGTCGTCATAGCCAGGGATAAATTCCTGGCGGCCATAAAGAGGGTGGCCCTGTTCACAAACCCGGAATCGATGGCCATAAAGGTAGACCTCGGGAAGGATAAGGTCGTGCTGTCCAAGAGCACGCCGTATCTCGGGGAGGCGCGCGTGGAGCTGGAGGCCGATTATAAAGGCAAGGAGATGTCGGTCGGGTTCAACCCGGAGTATCTTATGGACCTGTTGAAGAGCGTCGACCAGGAGACTATAAGCCTGGAGCTCGCGGACCCGGAAAAGCCCGGCGCGGTCAGGATAGGCAGTGAATACGTCTATGTTGTGCTGCCGATGCAAATAGGGTAATATGTCTAAGCCGCCACAGAGAGCGGCCAGCCCGCTCGGCAGCGTATTAAAAAAAGTTATAAAATCCCTCGGCGGCAAAGGCAGGTTTACCGAAGAGGAGATCTCGGACGCGTGGGCCGCGGCGGTCGGAGAGGCCGCGGCGAGGCATTCGAGGCCGGTATCTTTCAGGCGCTCGAGCATATTTGTCAATGTTGACCGCTCGACCTGGCTCCACGAGATGACGGTGCGCAGGAAGGAGATCCTCGCAAGCCTTGAGGAGAGGCTGAAAGGGAAAAAGTTCAAGGACATACGTTTCAGGATAGGCGAGATAACCAAAAAAGACGAGAGGATATGAAAGAGAAGAAAATAAAAGCCGATGAGAAGGTTTCCGCCCAGAGCAAGGATAAGGCGACGGCGGTAAAAAAGTACGACGCTACCACCATACAGGTGCTGGAGGGCGTGGACGCGGTCCGTAAGCGCCCGGCGATGTATATAGGAGACACCACCCAGCGCGGGCTGCACCACCTCGTATACGAGGTGGTCGACAACTCTATCGACGAATGCATGGGCGGCTACGCGTCGAGGATAGACGTCATAATCCACGCCGACAACTCGGTTTCGGTGACCGATGACGGCCGCGGGATACCCGTCGACATCCACAAAGGCGAAGGGAAGCCCGCCGTCGAGGTCGTCCTGACGACGCTCCACGCCGGCGGCAAGTTCGACCATCGCGTCTATAAGGTCGCGGGCGGTCTGCACGGCGTCGGCGTATCGTGCGTCAACGCGCTTTCAGAATGGCTCGAGGTTGAAGTCAGACGCGAGGGCAAGATGTACCACATCGAGTTCGAGCGCGGTAAGACGTCATCGAAACTGAAGGCCATCGGCAACTCGAAGACCACGGGCACTCGGGTCACCTTCAGGGCGGATGAAGAGATATTCGGCAAAGGCAAGATAGTCTATTCTTTCGACACGCTTGCCAACCGTCTCAGGGAGTTGGCATTCCTTAACAAGAACGTCATGATAACGCTCAAGGACGAGCGCGCCAAGGACAAGTATGCCGAGTTCCAGTTCTCCGGCGGTGTCGTCTCGTTCGTCGAGTTCCTGAACAAGAACAAGAACGTTCTGCACAAAAAAGTCATATGGTTCGCCAGGGAAAAGGACATGATCCAGGCGGAGATCGCCATGCAGTACAACGACGGATACGGCGAAAATATATTCACCTTCGCGAACAATATCAACACCATAGAAGGCGGTACGCATCTGACGGGATTCAAGTCGGCGCTGACGAGGACGATAAACCAGTACTGCAAGGCGAAGAACCTTATAAAAGAGAGCGACCCTGCCATGTCGGGAGACGACGTCCGCGAAGGGCTGACGGCCGTGATAAGCGTAAAGGTCCCGAACCCGCAATTTGAAGGCCAGACAAAGACCAAGCTCGGCAACTCCGAGGTTGAGGGCATAGTCGAATCCATAATCAACGACGCCCTGACCGCGTTTATCGAGGAGAACCCGCCGGTAGCCAATAAGATAGTGGAGAAGGCGGTTCTGGCCGCGAGGGCGCGCGAAGCTGCCCGTAAGGCCAGGGAGCTGACCCGCCGCAAGGGAGCCCTCGAGGGGGCGAGCCTGCCGGGCAAGCTGGCGGACTGCCAGGAGACGGACGCCTCGGTGTGCGAGCTTTATCTGGTGGAAGGAGATTCCGCAGGCGGCAGCGCCAAGCAGGGGCGCGACAGGCGTTTCCAGGCGATATTGCCGCTCAAAGGAAAGATCTTGAACGTCGAAAAGGCGCGGCTCGACAAGATCCTTTCCAACGAAGAGATAAGGACTATCATAACGGCCATAGGCTGCGGGATAGGGGAGGAATTTAATATAGAACGCCTCAGATACCACAAGCTTATAATAATGTGCGACGCCGACGTAGACGGATCGCACATAAGGACGCTCTTCCTGACGTTCCTGTACAGGCAGATGCACACGCTCCTTGAAAAAGGCTACGTCTACATAGCGCAGCCGCCTCTGTACAAAATAAAGAGGGGCAAGAGGGAAGAGTACATACAGACCGAAGACCATATGAACAACCTCTTGCTGGAGCTGGGATCCGAAGGCCTGTCGCTTACCAGGCAGAAAGACAAGAAAGAGTTCACGGACAAACAGTTGAAGGCCATCCTGGACGTTCTTGTCGAGATGGAGAGCCTGTCAAACGCTGTTGAGCGGCGTGGAGTAAGCTTTACAAAATATGTCAGTTTTAGACATAAGAAGACCAAAAAACTACCAATTTATATGGTAAATGTGGAGGGGGAAGACCACTTTTTATACAATGACGACGATCTGGCAGAGTATATAAAGGTGGAGGAGTCCGAGTCCAGAGATGGCGCAAAGCCCAAAGAAAAAGACCAGAAGGGTAACGGCGATAAGGCCTCCTCAAAAGGCAAGAAAGAGCCTGCCAGAAAAGAGGAGGCGCCGCAGCAGAAGGCCAGGGGCCCTCAATATATAGAGTTTTACGAAGCCAGGGAGATAGAGAAGATCATAGACAGGATCGAAAAGCTCGGCGTGGATATAGAAGACTATGACCCGGAAGACGCCGCGCCTGATAGCAAGGCAAAGAAAGACGCCAAGGCGGAGCCCAGGCCCAGGTACGTCATAAAAGGCGAAGAAGGCAAAAATACATTCGCCGGCCTTAAAGAGATACTGCGGTTTGTCATGCATCTGGGCAAAGAAGGCATGACGATGCAGAGGTACAAAGGTCTCGGAGAGATGAATCCGCACCAGTTATGGGAGACCACGATGGACCCCGAGAAGCGCACGCTCCTCAGGGTCACGCTCGAAGACGCCGTAGAGGCCGACTCGATGTTTACCATACTGATGGGCGAGTCGGTAGAGCCGCGCAGGGAGTTTATAGAGCAGCACGCGCACGAAGTGAAGGTGCTGGATATATAGTCAATTTTAATATCAAGGAGAAACATGTACGCACTTAACGAGAAGGTAGTTCCCGTATACATCGAAGAGGAGATGAAAGACTCCTATATAAATTACGCTATGAGCGTAATCGTCGGCAGGGCGCTGCCCGACATCCGTGACGGACTGAAGCCCGTACACCGCAGGATACTGTACACGATGAAGGAGCTGGGCGTAGAGCATAACAAGCCCTACAAAAAATCCGCGAGGATCGTAGGCGATTGCATGGGAAAATACCATCCGCACGGGGACGCGGCCATATACGATACGATCGTTCGCATGGCGCAGGATTTCTCGCTGCGGTACACCCTCGTGGACGGCCAGGGGAACTTCGGCTCCGTCGACGGGGACTCCGCCGCGAGCATGCGTTATACCGAAGCGCGGCTGGAGCATATTTCGGACTGGATGCTGCTGGACATCGACAAGAACACCGTAGACTTCGCCCCGAACTTCGACGGCTCGCTCAAAGAGCCGGTGGTCCTTCCGTCATGCCTGCCCAACCTTCTGGTGAACGGGTCGAGCGGTATCGCCGTCGGGATGGCCACAAACATACCTCCGCACAATCTGAGGGAAGTGGCGGACGCCATAATCCATGTGATAGACGACCCCGGCTGCGACGTCCGGGACCTTTTCAAAAAGATAAAAGGGCCCGACTTCCCGACCGGGGGCATAATACGCGGCCTCGACGGGATAAAGAACGCCTACACGACGGGCCGCGGGTTGCTGAAGATACAGGCCAAAGCCTTTATCGAAGAGCAGAAGAACGGCAAAGAGGCGATCATCATCAAAGAGATCCCCTACATGGTGAACAAGGCGAACCTGATCGAGTCGATCGCCGACCTCGTGGCCGAAAAGAAGATAGACGGCATCACCGACCTCAGGGACGAGTCCGACAAGGACGGAATGAGGATAGTCATAGAGCTGCGCCGCGGCACCATCGCGCGCGTCGTCCTCAACCTACTTTATAAGCATACCCAGATGCAGGTGACTTTCGGCGTCATAATGCTGGCGCTGGTAAACGGCAGGCCGAAGGTCCTTACCCTCAAAGAGATGCTGACCGAATTCATCGCGCACCGCAAAGAGATCATCGTGCGCAGGACGCGGTTCGACCTCGACAAGGCGCTTGACAGGGCGCATATCCTGGAAGGTTTCAAGATAGCCCTTAAGAACCTCGACAAGATCATAAAGATAATAAAGGAGTCGAAGGACCCGGCGGAGGCCAAAGAGGAGCTTATGAAACGCTTCGGGCTTTCCGACAGGCAGGCCCAGGCGATACTCGAGATGCAGCTGCAGCGCCTGACCGGCCTGGAGCGCGACAAGATAGAGAAGGAATACCTGGAGCTGTTAAAGAAGATAGAGCTATACCGCTCCATACTTTCCAGCGAGAGGAAGGTCCTCGAGATAATAAAGGAAGAGACCAGGGAGCTGGCCGGGAAGTTCGGCGACGACCGGCGGACGGAGGTCGCCCCCGAGGCCGAGGAGCTGGACATAGAAGACCTCATAGCCGAAGAGGACGTCGTCATAACCATGAGCCACGGAGGCTACATAAAGAGACTGCCCGTCTCGAGCTACCGCAAGCAGCGCCGCGGCGGCAAGGGCGTCACCGGCGCGGATATGCAGGAAGAGGACTTCGTGGAACATCTCTTCATAGCGTCGACGCACGACTATATACTGTTCTTCACCGACAAAGGCGTGGTCCACTGGCTTAAGGTGTACGATATACCGGAGGCCGGCCGCGCGTCAAAAGGCAAGGCCATAATAAACCTCCTGGCGCTCGCGTCGGGCGAGAAGGTGAGCGCCTTCGTGCCCATACGCGAATTCAAGGAGGGCCAGTATCTCATGATGGTCACAAAGAACGGCACCATAAAGAAGACCGCGCTCACGGCCTATGCCAACCCCCGCAAGGGCGGCATAATAGGCATGGGGCTTGAGAAGGACGACTGCCTCGTCGAGGTCCAGCTGACGAGCGGCGAAGACGAAATGCTGATCGCGACTAAGGAAGGCAAGGCGATACGCTTCAAGGAGTCCCAGGTCCGAGACATGGGGCGCGGCGCCAAGGGCGTAAAGGGCATGAGCCTCGGCAAGAAAGATGCCGTCATCGCCATGCAGGTCGTGAAGGCCGACCAGACCGTGCTCACGGTTACCGGGCAGGGATTCGGCAAGCGTACCCCGTTCAAAGAATACCGCCTGCAGTCGCGCGGCGGCAAGGGCATCATCAATATAAAGGTGACCGGCAAGAACGGCGAAGCCGTGGGCCTAAAGACGGTTTCCGACAAGGATGAGCTTATGCTCATAACCGAAAAAGGGATGATAGTGCGCTCCCCCGTGAAAGATATCCGGACCACCGGCCGCTCTACGCAGGGCGTACGGCTTATGAAGCTCGATTCGGGCGACGTCCTCTCATCGGTAGCAAAGATAGTGCCCGAAGAAGCCGAAGAGGAGAAGATGATGGAGTCCTCTCCGGCTCCGGAAGCCCAGGCGAGCGGGCCGGCTGCCGGAGATAAGCCCGTCAGAGAGGAGGCAAAATCCGCCGCCGCGGGAAAAGCCGACAAGAAGAAATCCGAAGCTCCAAAGCCGGCTGTAAAGAAGGAGCCGGTCAAGAAAGCGCCGGTGAAAAGAACCGGGAAAAAATGATTGATTTAGCGGTTTAAGTGTTATAAGATTTT
>Ga0233425_10006441_pt1 | contig 17418 bp, 8 predicted proteins | sample Watercolumn_Towu_2_FD_181712 | JGI IMG/M metagenome (GOLD analysis project Ga0233425, IMG submission 181712) | Freshwater microbial communities from Lake Towuti, South Sulawesi, Indonesia - Watercolumn_Towuti2014_140_MG | ecosystem: Environmental > Aquatic > Freshwater > Lake | place: Indonesia... | reverse complement strand
AGGCTGCGCTTGCGAGAGAATCCTCCGCATTGACGTCAAGTAGCGTGCAAGGCGAATATCGATTCCTTGTCGCGCGGCCGATCGTTTACCGCGCAACGCAAGGACGCCATCCATTGCCAGGCAGGCGAGGGTCTCCTGGGCGCGTTGATCGCACAGAATCGTGAAGTCCGAACAGGTACCCCATTCCGCGACCTTGTCCCAGAAGCCAGTGGGATCGGAGGCAACGTCGGACAGTTCCCGATGGGTCTTTCCGTCGCAGGCGAGCAGGAGTACGTTGCGATAGTAGAGGTGAGCGTACAACAATCGTTCCTGCGCGTCCCCCGTCAGATCTTTGCCGAACGCTTCGCGGCTGGCGAACTCGTCAATCGTCCGCAGTACCGTGTTATGAAGAGGGGCGTCTTTCAACAGTTCCAGGCTGTGATGGAACGGGTTGGCGTTCACCGAGTCGAACCTGTCCACGGTGACCGTGGGCGCGTCACTCGAGCCGGTAGTCGGAATCGGTGTCGAGGCTCGTTGGCTAGGGGATCCGTCGTCAGGGCCTCGTCCGTCGTTCTCAGCAGTCGCGCTGCCCAGGGCGAATCGTACCAGTCTTGCGACTTGGGAGTTGTAGGCCGCATGCAGCGACCCCTCTTCAAACAACTGCAGCGACACCCCAGGACGACGGATATGGCCCGATGAAAATCCGACAAGACCTTGGAGTGTTGTGAAATCAACTTCGAAGTAGTCGGCAAACTCAGGCGGAACTCCTCTTTGGCGCCGCAGAACGCCCGGGACAGACTCAGGGGTCCGTCCGCGGATCATATCACCCTCGATCAGCCCGGGGCCTCGCACCGTGATATAGCGGTCACCAAACACGTCGCAATGCTCACACGTGATCACCTGGTCTGCCAGGGATACGGCCTTCTTCATCATGTCCACCGATTCCGGCACGCCGGTAGTCTGAGCGGTCATGAGCAGATCAGTCTTGCGGCAGCGCAGGATGTGCGCGAAGGCAGACAGAAACAACTCGGCGGCGGTGGAACTGTGCCGCAGGAGCGGGTAGCCCACTCCGATGGCGTCAACATTGAGGAGCGCGGCCCGCCGAATGTCAAATCCCTCGCGTTGCCGGAAATGTCGTCCCCAGCGAAACACTTCGCGAATGACGGCGACAAACTCCTCCGGCAGCAACGCTCCGGGTTTCATCGCGATTTCCACGAGCAGCGGCCGGCGTTCCGTTTGATGGGCTTGCTCGTCAGCAAGCCGCACCGAGGGACTCAATTCTTCCCGAAACTCGTGAATCCAGTATTCGATCTTCTGGGTTTCGAACATCGAAAGAAACGCTTTCAGCAGGAAGACTTGCTCCGATCGATCACGCAACCGGTCCACGATTATTGCGGGACGTTTTTGGTTCGATCCGTCCTTGTCAGCGCCGTCTTGCTCTTCGGGCGGGAGGTCTTTCTTGAGCAATCGCAGGACCGACTTCAGTCGTTGGTATTCGTCTCTTGTTACCAGGCGCGCCAGCGCATCACGACTGAAGTTTCCCGTTTCTCCCGCGTTTGGCGCCCAAGAGCCGTCGGCCGCGAAGTCCGCCGTTTCACTGAATCGTATGAGCAGCACGTCCTCCCCGCACTTCAGCCCTTCAAGCAAGAAGTTCCCCGCGATCAGGGTCTTTCCCGACGTCGCTGGACCGATCACGGTGAACGCATGGGGTTCCGCTCCGGGCTTTAGTCGGACCATCTTCCCCAGGCTGTCGGTCGACCACATTCTCCGATCTTCCACGTGTTTGTGCGTCTCTTCAGGTTCGCCGAGATGCTCTGAGGCAGCGACGATCGTGTGTATCGACGGAAAGAGCCGTACGCCGGCATCGGGTGGCAGCCGCCGCCGCCATGGCCCGCCGATCTTCCAGTGTTCTAAGTGGCCACGCAATTTCTTAAGGCTTTCGTCGTGTGTGTCTTTTCTATCTGCCGTTTCGATCAGCGTCTCAATAGCGGAGAGTCTGCTTTCGGCGTCGGCACTAGATTTCGTCTGCCCCCCCAACATTTTGAAGGGATGCCTTCCCAACACGTGCTTCTGATGCCGAGACTTCATGACTTGAAAGTGTCTCAACCAATAACCCTCCTCCTCGACGCCTGTCAGTCGAATCACCATGTCCGCCAGGAAGTCGATCGTGTCGCTGTCCAATTGACTGTCACCGGCAAAGACGCCGTGGTCATTCTCTTCAATTACCAGAATCGCCAGCATCTGTCTCCGCTTGAACAGGTCAAACAGCGCGGCCAAGTGGTCGCGGGTCAAGCCGCCCGCGCCGAACGCATTCAGGCTGTCAATGCACACGATCCGGACGTTGCGGGACTTACCGCTGCTTCGTGCACCAAGGCATTCCGCCGCTCGCAACAGGTCGTCCAGTTGCCTGTAGCGCGGCCAGAAAATGCTGTCCTGGGGCGCGCCGGAGCTTTCAGGGTCAAACGGCCGAGGCAGCAACTGGGGAAGGATCACGATGCCCGGTGAGCTGACGTACTCCTTTTGCGCTTCGTACTCTGAAAACCTCTCGTGGTCTTTCCGTACGGTGCAGCATCTGCCATGGTCGTCCCCAGCGGTGTTGCACCGCTTCTTAAAGGGGCACGTGCTACAGGCAGCGCATTCATCGGGAGATTGCGAGTGCTCGAATGGCCCTTTACGGTCCGGCCAGGGCGCATCGAGCGAGTACATCTGCGCTGCGCGTGCGCGGCATTCCATCGGACGTATGAGGATCTCATCGAGGTCGGCGGCCAACTCGTTCGTCGAGGCGGCCGCATTGACCGGAAACACTCGGTTCAGCGGCCATACGTAGGGAGACCATCCGTACTCGAACGCCTTTCTAAAGACGTGGGCCTGCGTCTCTTCGAGCGAAATGTATGCCCCGCACACATGGTCGTTTCGACGCGCCGCCTCGCACAGCAGCTGTAGAGCCAGCGTTGATTTGCCACTGCCGGCACGGCCGCGAATCACGACATTTCCCGTGCCCGGAGAATCGGGTGTGGGCAACACCAGCCCACCACCGTCAGGTGTGCCTTTGGTGCTGATTTGAAACGGATATCGGCACTCGGCGTTCAGCATCTGATCCAACGGTTCGCCGAGGACGAGTTCGTTAGCTCGTGTGACAGCGCTATTCACGGTGTATTCTTCCTTCCTGCAGGAGTGCAGATCACGAAATATCTTCCGCAGGTTCAGCAAGTTCCTCGAGTTGCGCGAGCACCCACTCTTGAGAATGCTCCTTGTGCTGATCGCTTGTCTTGTCGTCAGGAAGGCACCAGCGCCAGTCTTGCTGTGTGAATTGCACCGTGTAGCAGGCCTGCCGGCTGACAATGTCTGCGGACTTCTTGTGCCGCACGACGATGGCAATCCGCCGCACGGCGGTTCGAACCAGGTTCACGTCGCCGACTCGGAGTTTCGCTGCCAGGGTCCGATAGCTACACGGCTGCCGGCCGAACATTCCTCCAGAGAGTTGGCACATGGCACCGGCCACGTCCTTCAATAAGTCGCTGCTCAGAGACGGCTCAAATGTCTCTCTCCCGAAACAAGTGAACAGGTGCTCGTCGTATTCGATCAGCCACGCTCTCACGGGTATGCCGTATGTGGCAAGAGGGTGCGCGAGTTCTGTCTTGAGCAAAGCGGCGCTGCTGTGGACATTCCCAGCGAGGGCCAGGAAGATCAGGCGTGATACGTCGAGCACGGGTGTGGAAGGACCGAAATCCAGTTTCGGGAAGGCCAGATTGCACATGAGCAGGTAGGGAACAAGCGATGCACGGTCTTTGTAATCCAGGTCGGGCAGAGGCAGGTAACTGGTTTCACTGGTCTCCGCCGTGGCGAATGGCGGGCGCAGCCTGCAGCTCTTCTGCACGATATCAGGCGATTGCACAGTCCGAGGCGCTTGGGGGGCTGCCGTGAGAAACTCGTAATTCGAGCTTGGCTTAATTTCGATCTGACTCCACGTTATCCACGTAGGTATCGGCGTGGTTCCAACCAAGATGGCTGCGGCTCTTGGATCGTCAGGAATCCGATCCGCGGATACGTCGGCGGGCAGCAAATCACGAGACGGATTCAAGTTCCATCGGTCAAATCCGATCGTGGCAACTACCATGTGGTTTCGCAGATCCACCCGCACATCGGTTGTCTTCCGGCGGAAGCCCTCGATCAGATTCGGCTCGTTCCCGCTCAGGTAGTGGGGCAGGACGCGTGTATAGGCCGCATCCAGATTGTCGATGAACTTCAGGAATACGGCGAGCCGTTTGCAGTGAATTACTCCGTGGGGCGAAACCGAGTGGTCTCGCAAGTCAAGATTTGCTTCCATGTCCTCTGAGCAAGCATGATAGCAACAGACGTCTGCGAGGATCGATGCGAGATAATTGCCGTCAATTCCCAAGTCAGCGAAGTGTTTCGTGATCAAGTGGCGCGAAGCATGCGCGTGCCATTTACCGGGAAGAGTCCGGCCGATGTCGTGAAACAATATCGCTGCGAGCAACAGGTACATCTCGACCGGAGTCATGTCGAGCTTGACTCTTGACGGGTATAGTTGCTCCGTCTGCCTGAGGATATCGTCGGCGTAGTGTTCGAGATTGCGCAGATGGGGGAACGAATTGAAAGACCCTCTATTCCCCGAGACGGCAGGAAGCCATTCCCTTTCGGCAATCTGCCAACTTCTCTGAAACGAACCGTATAGTTCAGGCGACTCCTGAGCCAACTGGTCACGAAGTCGCGTGTACTTGTTCGGCATTATTCATCTCCGTCGAATGTCCAATGCCAGCACGGCCACGAGGCGTGGTAGCCCGGGGTGCAGCCAACAGGCGCGTCAGGCACGCCACAGAGTATGCAAGTTATACGACAAACCGTCTCTCGGACGCCAACGGAACGAAGGAGATCAAACCGTTCCCCGACAAGGGAGAGGCGATTCGCGCATACCCCGCGGTGAATAGTCCGGTCTCTGATCAAGACCGGGTAAGAAGCTGCTTCGGGAAAATGCCCGCTGCATGGCTTGTAATGGTCAAGGTCACTCGGAGTGACCTTGTGTTTGTCAGGCAAGGAACGCGTAATTGCAGGCGACCACCGTCCTGAGCACGTGGGGTCTGGTGATCGTCGTGCAGGAAGACGCTGTGGATCCGCGCGTTCAGCGTGGCAACCTCCGCGACAGACACTGTCACTCGCCGAAGAATAGACTCCTCGTTGCCCGGCCCTGCGAACGCCTGCGAACAACGGCATTGATGTCCTCCTTGCAGCCGTGTGCGATGGCGTCCTATCATGGGCAGGGAGCTGAAATCTCCCTCCTCCGTTGGTACATCGTTTTCGAACCTTGGTGGCACCATGCCAATCCATCGCGAGGGACAGCACCTGGTCAATTCCGACCTGCAAGGCAATCTGCTGATCGGGATGGAGTCTGAATCGCTGCAGGACTGCATCGCCGAAGCGAAACGACGGCATGCCTACGGCGTGTTTGGAAACCCGGAGTGGGGGTTTCACGAGCAGGACCTGGACTGTTTGGCCGACTTGTCGGATATCAAGAGCGTCTGGTTCTGGGACGTGAATCTGCGCGACATTGAAGGTCTCTACCGGCTTACCGGTCTGAGGTCTTTCGGAGTGCATTCAAAAAGACCACCGGTTGATTTCGGCCGTCTGCCGACGCTGGAGTCGATCGTCTGGCACTACAACGCTCGCGATCGCGGCCTGGAACGCCTCACGCAATTGCGACAGCTGAGCATTTGGCACTCCAAGTTGAAGACCAAGACATTGCAGAGTGTGACATTGCCTCGTTGCCTTGAGGACCTGGAATTCGTCTGGTCGAACATAGTGTCCCTGGTTGGCCTGCCGGAGTTTCCGAAACTCCGTCGGATGGCAATTCACCGGTGCCGAAACCTCGAGGGAATTAAGGGATTGCCGCAAATCGCGCCGCACCTCGAGCACCTGACTGTCGCCAATTGTGGACGCGTCAAGGATGGCGCCGAGGTGGTGCGGCAAATGCCCAGCCTCCGATTCGCCAGCGTGCAGGGTGTCGTTCTCGTGAAGCCCTGAAAGTGGCGAAACGCATCCGGAAGGAATGGGGAGCCTTCAGCTATTCCAGCACCAAGGTCTCCTGAGCCCAGCACGATTCCGAGTGACGTGAACGCCCTGCGGCAAACAGCACTGCCTGTCAAGAAAGGCGGTGCTGTTTCCTTCCCAAGGACTGTATTCACCTCTTGAAAGCTGTCGGCCCGGCGAGTCGCTGGCAACCGGTACGCGCAGCATCGGCAGCCACTGCAGTTGTGTACTTGACCAGAGCCGGCGCTCGTACGGCATGTGCCGGTTGTCATGAAACGGGCAGGCAAACTCCGCTCGTTCGTCGCGACGCCCGTACCACAAAATGCTTGCCAGATTATGAATGCCTGATACTATGTCGCCCGCCATTGACGTAAGCATTGCGTCGTTGCAGCAAAATCGCTCTTGGGCCTCCATAAACTGCCACTCTCATACTGGAATTCAGTTGCCGATAGCCGTGAGTGAATGACTAGAAAGAAATCAGTCTGCGTTTCCGAGTCGGATAAGACGAGAAAATTGGCCATGTTTCCGCAACACGGCCCGTCATGACGGCGAATCGTTGCCAAAATACAACTCGGACGTGGCTGCTGCTGACGCCAAGGGCGCGCTCAGAAATATGTTGTCGCATCGAACATCGTCGCACGGCTCTCCGAGCCGTGATTTCTCGACTCGGAGAGTCGAGCGACGGACGGCAATTCGGTAACTTATTGTTGAGCGTGCTCCAAGTATGCGTCGGCGGAGAGTACGGCGTCCTCAAAGTACAATTCGGCCGTAGCGGCCGCAGACACGGGCTATAACACGAAGGTGTCCACCGCCGACAGCGCTTATGACTCCAAGATTGCGTCGGCCGACGCAGTTTATGACACAGCCGTGGCCAAGGCGACCAGCACCCATGACACCAAGGTCGCGGACGCAGACAAGGCATATAACACATCCATCGCCACGGCGGACGCCACGTATACCGCAACGGTGACCGCCAAACAGGCCGACTATAACGCTGCCTCTGCCAAGGCACAGATCACTTATGCTTCGGACAGTGCCGCAGCGGCAGCGGCGCGGGACGCGGCGCTGGCGGTGGCTGAAGCCGTACTCTCCACAGCTCTGGCTGCCAACCAGGCCACTTTTGACACGGCAGTTGCCGGAGCGGCGAGCACGTATAGCGCTGCGGTGGCGTCAGCCGCAGTGACGCGCGACGCGGCCTTCGCAACCGCCTTGGCTACCTGTGACAGCACGGTGGACGCTGCGAAAGCGACGTATGACACTGGTCCCCAGGACCAGAGCACGACCCCGTCCCTGAACCTGGCTGCCGATCCAACCTACTTGGTGGAAAGAGATCATGGCGAGGCCCCTCTGGCAAGGTCATTTCGAGTGACCTTGAGACTGCCGGGGTGAGCCGTCTGACTTCACACCGACGGTGACAAGCAGGATGGCCTGACCAATCCCGCGACGTGCCCCAACGAGCAGTGCGTCTGGTTTCCACCGGCTTGAATCGAGGTCTCCAGCGCCATTTCGGCGCGGTGCAGCACATCGTCGCCGTCGTCGGAGGGGGAAGTCTCCGTGACTCCCGCACTGACGGTCATCTGAATCTGATTCCCGTCTGCGGCGAGGTGTGCGGCAGCAACACGGATCCGTAGTCGCTCCGCTACGCCCTGGGCTTGTGTGCCCGTCGTGTTGGGAAGCAGAAACGCGAAGGTGGTCGCGTCGAAGCGAGCTACCCAGTCCATAGCGCGCACGGACGCGATGAAGAACTTGGCAGCAGCGTCCAGGACGTCGTTGCTCGTCTTCAACCCGTACCGCGAGCAGAGGTCCGAGTAGTCGTCGATCCGGATCAGGATGATCGAGAGTGGGTCACTGCGGCGTGCCGATTCCGCCAAACGATGGCCGAGGGCGAGGGAAAACGTGTTGCGAATGCATGGCATTGCCACGGCTGCGCTGATCACGTCACGCGAGTCCCGCATCCGTGGCGTTGATGACGGCGAGCGGGATTCACGACCGGGCTCGACAGCGCGGCTGACATCTTGGTCGATATCGTCCGCCCGACGCAGAAACCCGGACGCCCTGGCGCGGTTACATTTCGGGTCGCAGTCAGGCCTTCGCACTGACCCAGCTGGGAAGCGAACTCCCAACAACCAGCCCATGAGAGTTCCTGCCGCGAGCAATGAGAGCGCCAGTGCAACGCCCGTGACTTCCGAAAGACCCATCCACGTCTCCTCAGAATTGTCTTCTCCGGCGAGAAGAAGCATGCACCCCCTCGACTGGTGCGCCCGCCGGCCTTGCCTACATGTACGTAGTTCATGTCCCCGCCAACGCAAGCGCGAATGGGTCTGCGGCTGATAAATTCACACCTCCGCACTTCAGATCGCACGAATCAGGTTGGAACGGATAGATCGTTTCGACGGAACATAGCACCGACAATTCCCAGTCTCTCGCGTACCGTGTCCAGGCTTACCGCTTCAGGGCGCGACGTGAGCTAGGTTTTCAGGTGGAACCGCGGTCAGGCTGCGGTTTCCGTGACTCGATCTGCTGCCGGGTCACAAGGGGCATTCTGGATGAACAGTCGCATTCGTTTGATTGACGATGACCGCGGGGCACGGGGCGATTCTCCCACCTGCCATCCGTTCGATTCCGAGGTATTGGATGTGCAAGGGCTGAGTGATCGCTGCCTCGGTAATCTGGAACTCGTCGAACGGGTTCTGAGCCGGTTCGAGACACACCTGCCGCGGGAACTGGCCGAACTGGAGCGCCTGATGGAAGTCGGGGACACGGACCAGCTCACGCTGGCCGCACACCGCATCAAGGGTAGCTCCTCCAATGTGTCGGCAGCGGGCCTCCAGCGTGTGGCTGCCGAGATTGAGGATTTGACGCGGGCCGGTCGGGTCGAGGACATTCCCGCCAAGTTCCGCAACCTGCGCGAGCAGTGGCAGCGTTATGTGGACTGCCGCGCGGCTCTGCGGCGCGGGGGCGACAGCGCCGAGGGCCACAGCTATGCCCCGGCATTTGAGGCTGCCATCGCGTCGGAGAAAGCGCTGTGAAGATCCTGATCGCGGATGACGACGACATCGCGGTGGAAGTCCTGGCGTACACGCTCTCCAAATTCGGGTACGAAGTAGCCGTGGCCCGAAATGGCCGCGAAGCCTTGGACCTGGTCCGCAGCGGGCAGTTCCGGATCGTGGTCTCCGACTGGGAAATGCCGGAGATGACCGGGGTCGAACTGTGCCGGGAGATCAGGCGGCGGTCCGCGAGCGGCTACGTCTACTTCATTCTGCTCACCTCGCGGCAGGGAACACAAAGCGTTGTCGATGGACTGAGTTCCGGAGCCGACGACTTCGTCAGCAAGCCTTTTCAGCCTCAGGAGCTGCTGGTCAGGATTCGCGCCGGGGAGCGGATCCTGGCGCTGGAAAGCCGGGAGCTGGTCATTTTCAGCCTGGCGAAGTTGGCCGAGTCCCGCGATCCGGATACGGGCACCCACCTGGAGCGTATGCGGGAATACTGCCGTGTGATCGCGCACCACTTGGCGCAACAGGCGAAGTTCCGCGACCAGGTGGACGGCAATTACGTGCGGCTCATCTACATGACCAGCCCGCTCCACGACATCGGCAAAGTGGGCATACCCGACCGGATTCTGCTCAAGACCGGACCGCTCAGCCGAGAAGAATTCGAGATCATGAAACAGCACACGGTGATCGGCGCCCGGACTCTGGATGCTGCGGTTTCCGCGCACCCGGAAGCGGAGTTCCTCGGCATGGCGCGGGAGATCGCGCGGTGCCATCATGAGAAATTCGACGGCAGCGGGTATCCCGGCGGGCTGGTGGGGGAGGAGATTCCGCTGTGTGGCCGCATCGTTGCCTTGGCAGACGTCTACGATGCGCTAACCACGAAACGCGTCTACAAGCCGGCCTTCAGTCACGAGCAGGCCGTTGCCATCGTGGAGGAAGGGAGAGGCAAGCACTTCGACCCGGACATCGTTGACGCGTTCTGGGACAACGAAGACGAGTTCGTGGCCATTCACGAGCAGCTCGCCGAACAAGAGGACCAGGAATCGCAAGCCCTGCGCGTGCGGCAAGCGGAACTGGTTCTGCAATAGTCGGGCTAGTAGCGAATCGTCAAGCCTGCTCCTAACCCGTCGGCGGAGACCGTGCTGGTCGCAGAAGTACCAGGGATCGCACCGAGCCCGGGCGCGTGGATCGGACCGCTGACCTCGTTCTCAAAGCCGTGCAAGTAGGCCGCCGAGAAGATCACGTCGGGTGTCAGGTGGTAGGAGAACCCAATCGACGCCACGTGTTGAATAATCAGCGGCGAGGCCACGTTGAAGAACGCCTCTTCGCTGCCAATCGGGTTCGTGTTGTACTGGTAACCCGTCCGCAGCGACAGTCGGTCCGTCGCCCGATATTGCACGCCTGTGTGCACGGAAAAGACGCTGTCCCAGCCCAAGCCGGTCACGGCGCCGGTTGCGTCGAACCCGGCAGGACTGCCAAAGCCGTCCGCGTTCGCGTAATCGAAGTACCGCACGTCACAGGCGATCAGCCAATTCTCGATTCCCGTGTACGACGTGCCCAGAGACACGATCATTGGGTAGTCGAAGCGGGCGGTGGACACCACGGGACGCCCCAGTTCATCCGTGGTGTTGGAACGAAATTCTTCGAACCACTGCGGGCTCTTGAAGCAGAGACCGACTTGCCAGACATCGCTGGCCAGGTAGTACAGCCCCAACTGAAAACCACCGCCGAAGTGGTACCGGGTGCCGTCTCCGGTCGGATAGGTAAAGGAGGTGTCACCGTTGGCATCATTGGGGGCCGCCAGAACCACGGGGTTTACGTCGAGCCTCGCCAATGTGAGCGTCGGCGCAAATCCCACCGACAGTCTGTCGGTCAACGTTGCGGCGACCGTCGGTACAATCTGATAGTACTCCGCCATCGACGACACACGGCCCAGACCGACACCGTTGGGTGGCTGCGGAGTCAGCACCGGATTGGTCAGGCTGGCGGGGTAGTTCGTCTGGAATCCGCCAATGCCGAAAATGCCCAGACCGTAGGCCCACGGCGAGTCCTCGTTCTTGTGCACGAAAGCCGCCTCGGGAATCGGCGACACGCCCGGTTCCCCGGACGTCGCGCCTTCCAGACCAAATGCCGGGAATCGGGACGACAACTGCTCCGTAGGGAGCAGTAGCTCAATGCCGAAGTTGGCTTCGGATCTTCGGAGCCCGCTGATCGAGGCGGGATTCCACAAGAGGGCGCCGGCGGCGTCAATGGGCGCCGCAGTTGAGGCTCCACTCATCCCCCGGTTCACCGGCCCGACGCCGCTCAATGCCACGCCCTGGGCACGCAACGCTCCAGGCAAGAGCGACAATCCGAGCCACAACGTCGCAATGACAGCACGACGTGCAACTGCCAATTCCCGTTTTTCCATCTGCCCCTCCGTAGGCGATTGGCTGACGCCGGTGCATAGAAAGCGCGCGACAGCGTACAGGCAATCCGTTGCCTATGTAGATCATCGTCGCTTGCCCGTCCACTATCGAGGCTTTCTGGATTCAATGGACCTTCGGACAACGTGTCCCCTGGACGGAAACGCACGGTACGGAGGACGTGCGCCGCACGCGGGTCCTGTGCCTGGAATCCGTGAAGCTAGCACTCCGCAATAAGCCGTTCTGTCGAGACCGATCGAGGTAGTCTACTTTGGAGCAGTCTCGCCGCTGACTACTCGCTCCTTGTCGATCACCAGCGGAACGAGTGAATGTGCAGGGTGGGTTGTCCAGGAAGACTCCCGATCTGTCGTGGGCGCCACGGACGGTCTGGTATCCGCCGACGCGGTACAGAAATGGTAGATCGAATACACCGGGTCATTCCGTTCGGTGAGGAACACGTCGGAAGAGGCGGTCTGGTGACAACGAAAACCGTTACTTTCCAGGAACTCCTTGGCGGATTTGACGCCGAACACGAAGGGTTCGCCTAGCATCTGCATGCCCGCCATGAAAGCCTTGACTTCGGGAAAGATGTCGGGATTCAGCACGGCTTGCTCATCAACGAGGTCGAGCCACAGTCGGCTGCGGTTGTTCCGCAGCAACGGAGCCATACCGCCGAGCATCGTCCGGACTTCGGCTTCCTCGAAGTACATGCTCATACCTTCCCAGGCAATGAAGATGGGCGAGGTGAAGTCGACGATTCCGGCGAGCGCGTTGGCGAGAGTCGTGATGCGCAAGTCGATCGGCACCTGAATTCGCTGCATGTGCGGTGGGTCCTGGACGCCGAACTCGTCGAGGCGGCGCTCACGATCCACGAGCACTGTGGGGAAGTCAAGTTCATAGATGCGCGTTCCAGCGGGCAAACTGAGGCGAAAGGGCCGCATGTCGTAACCCGTGCCGAGCAGTACCAGGTCTCGTCCCCCGGCACGCACGAAGTCCATGATTTGCAGGTCGAGGTGCCGGGTACGGGCGGCGACCATGCCGCCGAGCTGCGGTGATCTTTCGCAGAAACGCGCTGCCAGGGCCATGCCGTGCTCACCGGCAATCCGCGCGGAAAACGGGTCGACGAACAACCCTCCGTTTTCTCGTGCGCGCACCCCGGCGATCAATTCCGCGGAGGAAATGAGCTTGTGCTGATAGAGCATATTCACTTTCTCCAGCGACATGCCGTCAGCACGCAGTCGGTCGGATTGGCGCGCGTAGTACGTCATGTCCGCTTCGGCGACCTTGACTGCGCCGTTGTGAAAATAGACAGTAATTGACTCCAGGACCGGAGCGCCCTCGGCATACCGCCTCTTCACGCGGTTGCGCCGTTCCGGTTCCACCTCCGCCGTGATGTCCAGTCGCCCCACGCTTGGGCGGAAGTACTTGATGTCTCCCTTGACCAGCCACAAGGCCATTGCCTTTTCCGAGGGAGCTACCGGGTGGACGCCGATCACCGGCCACTTGGGAATCAGCGACGCCAGGGCAATGCCGCCCGTGTAATCCGCGCCCAGGAACAACAGAGCGGCCTGGTGCGTACAGTGCTGGTTGGTGGAAGGCGGTATCAGCGGCAGGACTGTGCGCGCCCGTCCAGGTTCGACTGCGTCAACCCTCCATTTCACGAAATCAAGCACGGGAACCTGCTGGGTCAGCAGCGAGGTGAGCACATCGCAGTTGTAACGGAACTTCTTCGCTTCCTCCCATTGCGATTCGTCTAGCAACGCTGCATTGCCGCTGAATGATGGTTCGCAACCCATGGTTCACCTGCTGGGACTTGATTCGCGCAAAGCACGCTTGCAGTCTTGCGGAAACGGGCGGTCCGCGTCAACCGTTTTCCCGATCGCGGCCGGGCGATTTCGTGTCGGAAATGGGCGAGAATCTCGCTTGCGCGACGGTTGTACTGAACCGGCAAAGATTTCCTGCCGTCGTTTGCGCGCGTTGTTGTGATGGCAAGAAATCCGGTGCGAAGGCCCCACCCGAATTGGGGCCGCGGGCTTGTCGGTCGGCGTCAGTTGCAGGTACCCGCAGGACTGCTGCAACTCGCACATCTGTCACAAACGGGGGGCCGCGGACGGACCCCTGGTTGGGAACCGTTACGTTGCTCGCGGGGCCTCTGCTGGGAAGCTAGGTTTTCGATGTGGCCTTGGCTGGAGGAAGCTGTCTGACGGCCAAGTGGGTGCCTGCACCTGCCCACCGACCTCGGCAGGTATCCACGGGTAGGCCGGCACTTACCTTGCTGCATATTTCCGCAAGGGGCAGTAATTTCTTCGCGGACGCGGCGTACCATGACGCAGGTCAATGACAGTAACACGGTGGGTGACTCGGCGGCCGTTGGCCTCCAGCTCAGCGCGCTCTTTGGCAGCCGCTATGTCGTGACGCAGTTGCTCCATCGCCGGCGACGTTGCGAGACGTTGCTTGCCACGGATCGTGAGAGCGGCCGTGAAGTGGCGATTCTGGTCGTGCCGGCAAGCGCAATTTCTGCGGGTGCGCGGATGCGTCTGGAGCATGAGGCCGCTGCGTTGCGCAACGCCGCCGGTCCCTGGTTGAGCCCGTTGTTGGAGTCCGCGCAGGCGGATGACTGGCTGGGGTTCGTTCGCCCGTTCGTGCACGGCGTCACTCTGCAGACTCGATTGTGCCGCGGTCCATTAGATCTGACGGACGCGGTGACGGTGGGAAGTTGCCTGCTTTCGGCACTCAAGGAACTTCACGGGCACGGCATATTGCATCGCGATGTGCGGCCCGCCAACCTGATTGTCGGAGACGAATCGCCGCTGAACGGCGCCGTTCTGGTGGACTGCGATCTGGTTCGGATGGCGCACTCCGATGCCGTGATTGATGACCGGTCGCTGGAAACCGCGCGCTATCTCTCGCCCGAACAGACGGGCTCGCTGGACAGCGAGGTAGCAGAACCGGCGGATCTCTATTCGGCGGGTGTTGTACTATTCGAGTGCCTGGCCGGGCGGCCGCCCTATGAGGGTGACAGTGTGGGCGGCATCCTGCTGCAACACATGACGGCAAAGACACCCGATTTGCGGAGCTTGGGTCTGGAGATTCCGCGGGCGCTGGACGAGCTCATCCAGCGACTGTTGCGCAAGGATCCGCGCGACCGCTACCAATCGGCCGAAGCGGCGCTGGTGGACCTGGCGGACATCGCGGCGGCACTTGGTGACGGCCGTTTGGAGTCCTCGTGTGTGGTTGGCCGCCGCGATCGTCGCCCCACGTTGACGGAGCCCGCCTTTGTTGGACGTCGGCGGGAGATCAAGGCGCTGGACGAGCAACTGGCGCTGGCTCGTTCAGGCCACGGCAGGCTGGTGCTCGTGGAGGGCGAGTCGGGCGGCGGTAAGACACGGCTCTTGGCGGAGTTGGCATTGCGCGGCGCACAGCAAGGAATGATCGTCTTCCGCGGGCAAGGCTCAGATCAGGTGAGCCGGCGTCCGTTCCAGGTACTCAGCGACGTCGTCAATCAACTGAACATCGCCGCGCGGTCCGACGGCGATTTAGCCGGTGGGCTGGGCGGCCGCGTGGGTGACCACCGCGACGCAGCGATTGCGGCCGTGCCGGAACTGGCGGGCATATTGGGTTGGCAAACGGCGAGCATGCTTGGGCCGGAGGCTTTCGGTGAGACGCGCAGCATCGAGGCGCTAGCCAGGTTCCTGGATGCCTTGGGGACTCCGGAACGGCCGGCCTTGGTGATACTCGATGATTGCCAGTGGGCGGACGAGCTGATGGTCAAGCTGATTGTCCATTGGCATGCGAGCCTCAGCGATACGTCGGCTCACCGGCACGTGCTTGTCCTCGCGGCTTTCCGTTCGGAAGAAGTCGCCGCGGACCACGCGTTTCGGCGTATTCGTCCCGCGGCGCACTTGCGCTTGGCACATCTCGATCGGGATGACCTGCGCCGGTTGGCGGAGTCGATGGCGGGTCCGTTGCCCGCAGAGGCGGTGGAAGCGATCATTGTGCGGTCGGGTGGCTGCCCGTTCATGGCGGCCGCCGTACTTCGCGGTATGGTGGAGTCGGGGGCCATCGTGTCGGAGCCGAACGGCTGGCGAGTGGAGCCTTTGGCGATGGCCGACCTGCACTCGTCGAACTGGGCCGGTGGATTTCTTTCGCGCCGCATTGAACTCCTGCCGCAACCGACCGTTGATCTGCTGGCGATGGGGGCCGTGCTGGGCAAGGAATTCGATTTGCCGCTGGCTGCGGAGCTCGTGGGGCAGACGCCCTCACAGGCCATCATGGCGTTGGACAAGGCCCGGGAGCGGCATTACGTCTGGGTCCGCCCCGATGGCGTGCATTGTGCTTTCGTCCACGACAAGATCCGCGCCGCGCTGCTGGAACGTCTCTCCGACGATCGGCGGCGGGAAATCCACCACCGCATTGCGCTGTCGCTGCAGACCAACTCCCCCGGGCGAATCTTCGACCTGGCGTACCACTTCGACGCTGCCGGCCGATCCACGGAGGCGCTGCCCTACGCGTTGCAGGCTGCCTGCCAGGCACGATCGCAGCATTCGCTGGAAGTGGCGGAACAGCAATATCGCATCGCCGAACGTGGTGCCCGGTCCGCCGAGCGTGCTACGCAATACGCCATCGCGGAAGGTCTCGGCGATGTGCTCATGCTGCGGGGCAAATACGACTCGGCAGCCGAGATGTTTCGCCGCGGGGCACTCCTGGCCGACGGCGAATTCGGCCGAGCGAAGATCCAAGGCAAGCTCGGCGAACTGGCGTTCAAACGCGGCGACATGGAAAGCGCCACGCTGGCTTTCGAGGACACGCTTCGCCTGCTGGGGAAGTCCGTGCCGCGTCACATTCCGGTATTTGCGTTGCTGCTCTTGTGGGAAGTGGCGGTGCAGACCCTGCACACGTTGTTTCCCAGCCTTTGCGTCCACCGCCGCAAACGGCAACCGTCGGCTGCCGAGCTGCTGCGATGCCGCATGTTCAGCCGGCTGGCCCACGGGTACTGGTTCGTGCGCGGCAGGCTGCAATCGCTGTGGGCCCATCTTCGCGGCATGAATCTGGTGGAGTGCTACCCGCCGACGATGGAGTTGGCGCAGGCGTACTCCGAGCACGCGCCGGGCATGAGCTTGATCGGGTACTACAGCCGCGGCATCGTCTACGCCGAGAAATCGCTGGAGCTGCGCCGTTCCTTCGGCGATCTGTGGGGGCATGGTCAGTCGCTGCATTTCTACAGCATCCTGTTGCACGCTGCCTCGCGGTTTACGGTCTGCGTCGAAAAGGCCCGCGAGTCCGTGCGGCTCCTGGAACGGACCGGTGATTACTGGGAGATGAACATGGCGCGCTACCAGATGGCGGCCGCCCTGTTTCGCCTGGGTCAGCATCGTGAAGCATTGCAGGAGGCCCGCCGCATACACGAGTCGGGATTGGAACTTGGTGACGAGCAAGCGGCGGGGATCAGTCTGGACTTGTGGGCGTTCGCGGCCGCCGAGCACATGCCCGAGGACGTCGTGAAAGGGGCTTTGCAGTGCCAGCGCCGCGATGCTCAGGGGACAATTCAGGTCCTGCTCGCCGACGGCGTCCGCCTGATGGCGCTGGGCAAGTGCCGGCCAGCGGAGGATCGCTTCACAGAGGCCCTGGCCGTGGCGCGCCGCGCGGGAATGATGAACGCCTACGTGGCGCCGAATCTGGCCTGGCTGGCGACTTCACTGCGATGCCAGGTGGAGAAGCAGCCGGCCTATGCCGTACAAATTCGCCGTCGCCTGTTGCGCCGCGCGAAGAAGGCAGCGTGCCGCGCGCTGCGGACGGCAAGATGGCTGCAAAACGACCTGCCGCATGCTCTGCGCGAGTACGGCTGGGTAATGGCCCTGAGCGGCAAACCGCGGCGCGCGCTGCAGTACTTCAGCAGGAGCCTGGCAGCGGCCGAACGACAAGGCGCCAAGTTCGAGTACGCGCGCACGCTGCTGGCCGACGGCCAACTCCGTCAACTGCTCGGCGATCCCGACGCG
>Ga0233425_10006440_pt1 | contig 17418 bp, 20 predicted proteins | sample Watercolumn_Towu_2_FD_181712 | JGI IMG/M metagenome (GOLD analysis project Ga0233425, IMG submission 181712) | Freshwater microbial communities from Lake Towuti, South Sulawesi, Indonesia - Watercolumn_Towuti2014_140_MG | ecosystem: Environmental > Aquatic > Freshwater > Lake | place... | reverse complement strand
GCACCCTGGGAACGGAGAGGCAGGGAAACGGTGTGGTCATCGATTCCGAGGGGACCATCCTTACCGTCGGTTATCTGATCCGCGAGGCGGAAAGCATCGAGGTCACCGTCCAGGGAACCAAATCCGTCGGGGCCAGGGTCGTCGGTTATGATTTCGGCACGGGATTCGGTCTTATCAGGACGGAGAAAAGCCTCGGCGTCAAGCCCATCGCGCTGGGGAAGTCATCCGCCATCCAAATCGGCGATTCGATCCTGGTCGCCGGTCACGGGGGGAAGGATTCGGTCCTGGTGAGCCGGGTCATCAGCCGGCAGGAGTTTGCCGGGTACTGGGAATACCTCCTGGACGAGGCGATCTATACGTTGCCGGCCTTTGAAAATTTCAGCGGAGCGGCGCTGATCGATACGGAAGGCAAGTTAATCGGCATCGGGTCTCTGTTCACCCAGGTTCTGGTGCCGAATTGGGGTCTGGTCGGCTGCAACATCGCCATCCCGATCGACCTGCTGGCCCCCATCATCGACGACCTCAAGAGGATCGGTCGATCCGGGAAGGAGCAGAAGCCCTGGCTGGGGATCAATGCCGCGGAATCCCACGGACGTATTTTCATCACCAAGATTACTCCGGGAAGTCCGGCCGAAAATGCGGGAGTGAAACCGGGCGACATCATTCTGATGGTTGATGGAAAGGAAGTGGGCGGCCTGTCCGACTTTTACCGCAAGGTCTGGGCCGTGGGCAGGGCCGGGGTGCAGATCCCGCTGAGCATCCTCCAGGGGAGTAAAATCCGCGATATCAATGTGCACTCCATCGACCGCCATCTACGCTCGGTTTCCAAACCGAAAAAGGAGATCAAAATCTAAATACGCCGTGAGCGCATTCCCCGCGGCCTGCCGCGGGGAGCATCGATCGATGAAGCCGCGTTATTCAAGAGTACCGATTCTACGGAGGCACGCATGATGGAAACCGATCACCGTCCGTGGGGATACTACACCGTTCTTGCCGACGAGCCCGATCACAAGGTCAAACGGATCGCGGTCTATCCGGGGCAGCGCTTCAGTCTCCAGCGCCATCGCCGTCGGGCGGAACACTGGTATCTCCTGGCGGGGGACGCGGTGGTCACGCTCGATGGTCGGGAGATCCCCTTCCGGAAGGGCGAGGCGCTGGATATCCCCCGCGGCGCCGCGCACCGCCTCCAAAACACCGGCACCGCGGAAGCGGTATTCATCGAGGTCCAGACGGGGGGCTATTTCGGGGAAGACGACATCGAGCGGCTCGCCGACGACTATGGCCGGGTCTGAGGGCTATCGCCGATGAGGCGAAGCCCGTTGTCGCGGAAGACCGCGTCGTAGAATCCCTGGGAAAGATCGAGACCGAGCAGGGCATCGATCTCATCCTCCCTCGGGAATATGATGTTGGGAAAATCCGAACCGTAGAGGATCCTTTCACGGTTCCGTTCCAGAAAATCGCCCCCGAGAGCAAACATGGAGCCGAGGCGGGGAATGAAGGCGAAGGCCGTATCCATGCACAGCCGCGGGTGCTCGGCCAAGAGCTCTCCGAAGGCCCCGTACTCTAAGGCCCCCATGTGGGCGATGATCGCGGGGAGATCCGGGTAGCGGGCGAGGAGGCGCCGGAAGGGGACGATCCCCACGAATTCGTTTCCGACGGGACCCGTGCCGACGTGGAAGAGCAGCCGCTTGCCCTTTTCCATAACGAGCTCGTAGAGAGGAAAGAGCCGCGCGTCGTCGGGGAAAAACCGCTGCACGAGGAGCTGCAGCTTGAAGCCGAGGATTTTCGGATGGTCGAGGAGCGCTCCGGCCATCGCCAGACCGTCGCCGTCCCCGGGATGGAATGCCGCGAAGCAGTAAAGATTGGGGATCTCGGACAGGACGCTGAGGTTCCAGTCGTTCAGCCCCCGGGCGATCCCCGTCCGGTGGGCGTAATTCGAATACACGACGGTCCCGACACCCTGCCCCCGCAGATAGGTCAAGCTATCACGCCAGTAGAGCGGGTGGAGGACACTCCAGCCGTAATCGGCGACGAACTGCCGCCGGATCGCATCGAACAGCCTGTCCGGAAAGAGGTGAACGTGGAAATCCACAAGCGGCTGCGGCAGGCGCTTGGCCACTTGGTTTATCAAACCCCTGCGGACTTTCCAGCCTTCTTTGCCCGTTTTGCCTCTTTCTTCTCTTTCAACGTTTTGGAAGGTTTCTTCTTGGTTTCTTTTTTAACGTCCTTGTCCTTACCCATGATTCCTCCTCCTTCGTCGTTTGATTGAGTCGGGGAATTTCATACCTGAGAAAGCCTTTTTTCGCAACCAAAATCTTTTTCTGGCGCTCCCGCCCGGCATCGCTTTGCTCGACGAAGAGCGCTTTTCCGCTGAAGGGGTTGCGTCCGGTGTGATACATGAGCGTCGAGAGTGTGGAAGGGGTCGGGGTAAAGAGCTGGACCTGCTCGGGACGGATCGCGAGCTCGCGGGATGCGAATCTCTGCAAGGCCTCCATGTCCTCGGCGGTGCAGCCGGGATGGGCCGCAATCAGATAGTAGGTGAGGAACTGCTCCTTGCATGCCTCCGCCGTGAGCCGCCGAAAGCGATCGCGGAAGGCAAGCAACCCTTCCCGACCGGGCTTTCCCATGCAGGCGAGGACCTTCTCCTCCGAATGTTCGGGGGCGATCTTCATCTGCCCGGAGACATGGTGCCGGACGACCTCGTCAAGGTAGGGGAGGCCCGCTTTCCGATCGGCCAGCACCAGGTCATAACGAATGCCGGAAGCGACAACGGCCTGCTTGATACCGGGAATCCGCCTGAGTTTCTTGAGCAGCGAAAGCGGGCGGCTGTGATCGGGCCGAAGCGAGGCGCAGACCGACGGGTACAGACAGCGCTTCTCAGGACAGGCCCCCCGAAGAAGCTTTTTCCTGCATTCGACCCCATACATGTTCGCCGTGGGCCCCCCGACGTCGAGGATGTACCCCTTGAAATCGGGGAGGGCGGCGAGCCGCTTTGCTTCGCGGAGGATCGAGGCCTCGCTCCGGGAGCTGACGGTCCTCCCCTCGTGGACGGCGATTGCGCAGAAGTGGCACTCCCCGTAGCATCCCCGGTGGGTGGGGATCGAAAAGCGGATCGTCTCGAGCGCCGGCACCTTTCCTTTGCTGCGATCATGGGGATGGACATCCCTCTCGAAATCCATCCCGTGCACGTCGTCCATTTCCGCCTCGGTGAGCGGCGGCATCGGCGGATTGTGGATCAGCCAGCGCGAATCCTGGCACTGGCAGAGCGTCTGCGCCGTGCGGTGGTCCTGGTTCTGGTAGAAACCGAGGAACATCTCCGTAAAGGCGGCGGGATCGGCGGCCGTCTCCTCGTAAGAGGGGAGCTCAACGGCCCCCGGTGCTTTTCCCGCGGAGACGTAACAGAGACCTTTCACATCGGAAACGTCCCGGCCCGCTTTCAGCCGGGCGGCAAGTTCGAGGACCGTCTTTTCCCCCATGCCGTAAACGAGAAGATCGGCCTTGGCGTCAATCAGGATCGAACGGCGGACCCGGTTCGACCAGGCGTCGTAATGGGCGATCCGTCGGAGGCTCGCCTCGACGCCGCCCAGGACGATCGGCTGGGTCTGCTTGAACCACCGCCGGATCAGGTTGGCATAGACGATCACCGCCCGGTCGGGACGTCGGTTGTTTATCCCGCCGGCGGTAAAGTCGTCCTTCCGGCGCTTTTTCCCGGAAGCGGTGCGGTTAGCGACGAGCGAGTCGATGCAGCCGCCCGTCACGCCCCAGAAGAGGGTCGGTTCGCCGAGGCGGGCGATGTCGGCGGTGGTCGGATCGGGTTGGGCGATGATTCCCACACGGTACCCTGCTTTGAGCAGGAGCTGTCCGATGACCGAAACACCTATGTAGGGGCTGTCGAGATAGCTGTCGCCGGTGACAAGGATCGCGTCGAGCCGGTCCCAGCCGAGCTTCCGCAGTTCCGCGGGTGTAGCGGGCAGAAACATGGATGGTTCGCTCCTTAACCGAGAGCTTTGGAAATCATATTCCCTCCGCACGCTGGACATTTTTCGACCCTGCACCTCCTCGCTTCGCTGCAAAGAGGTCACTCGCGCATCGCGCTCAAACAGTCGTCTTTGCGGGCGCTCCGCTGCGGGGGCAGGGGGCCCCGAAAAATCTCCAATGCGTGCTTCCGGGACATGATTTCCAAATGGTGCAAACTCCTCCCTCCAAATGCCTGCCCTATATGATTTCCGCGACGCGCAAACCGAGGAAAATGGTGATCGGGATCATCAGATTCAGGAGCCGACCGAAAAGGCGGTGAATCACACGGATGGTTCCCACCTTTTGGGGGAGCCTGAACTGCAGAAGGCCGAGAGTCGGGGTGATGATCGCCGCGCAGACCGTCAGGACCCCCAGCCAGGTGTGCGGCGTCCGGAGGTGATCTCCCGCCGGGGTGGAGGCGACGGCGGCAATCGCCACAACGGCCCCCAGCAGCAGGAGCGATCCCCCGGTCAGGCCGATGGCCTTGTGACTTTTTAGCCACCATCGTTTTTTTCTCTGCGTCATCGCAACGATCATGGCGGAAAAGACCAGCAGGAACCCCGATGCCATCAGGGCGGCGTGTGTCAGGAAAAGGAGCATAAAAGCGACCTCCGTTTTACTATGTGCGGTCCAGTCCGTTGCGAAGCGCAACGCAGCATCCGGACTTTTTACGAAGCCTTTACGGTCAGCTTTTCCGTCTTAGACCCCAATATGCTGCAAATCGCCTTGACCTCCAGAACATCTCCCGGGGCAGCCTCGAGCGGATACACGTAGGAAAAGGTCGCCTGATCGGGCTGGCTTTTGTATTCCGTTGAGGAAATCGTTTTCCCCTCCTTTTTTATATCGACTTGCTCGATGTAGTGAAACCCCGGCGCGGCCGAACTGTGGGTGATCCGGACGGTGAGCTTGCGCGCGATCGCGTCATAGGTGAGAACGAGTTCCTTCGGGGCGCTCGCGGCGGCCCGGAAGGGGAAGCCGACCTGCAGAACGACGGCGAACAGCGCGCCTTTCACCGAAATCCCGAGGAAATTTCTCCGGCTGGTCTGAAGCGGTTCTTTTATGATCATGGTCATATCTCCTTTAAAGAATGATCTCCATGTCTTGCTGCGCGGCAAAACATTCCAAGGATCGGCCGGCCGCGCTCTTCCGGCACTCTTCCACCATCTCGTCCACGGCCTTGTCCGTCCTGTCCTGGTTGTGATGAAACAGGCCGAACCGGGAGACCCCGGCGGCGAAAGCGAGGCGCAGGGCGTCCGTGAAGACCGAATGACCCCACGTCTTGGTTTGGGGATAATCCTCGGGACGGTATTCGGCGTCGTGAAGGAGGAGGTCCGCCCCTTTGGCAAAGGCGCAGTAGTCCTCGAACGTCATTCCGCCGGGATGCCGGTGGGATAGTTCGTTGTCGGTAAGGAAGACGAATGATTTTCCTTCTTCCTCAAACCGGTAGCCCATCCCCTGATTGGGGTGGCTGATGGGGATGGGGGTCACTTTCAGGCCGCCGATCATAAAGGCTTCCCGGCAAGATTCCTCATAGGTGATGTCCGCCACAACGTCGTCATAACTGACGGGGAAATTCGGGGGCGCCATCACCCGGGAGATCATCCCGCGGACCGATTCCTGGGAGAAGGGGCAGCCGTACATCGCGATGCGCGTTTCCCGCTGATAGATGGGTTTGAAGAAAGGGAGGCTCATGATGTGATCCCAGTGGGCATGGGTGAAGATCATCGCGAACTCAGTCCGCGCCTCGGCGAGGAGCCGGTTTCCCAGTCTTCGGATCCCCGAACCGGCATCGATAATGACGATCTGGTCATCCTTGGTGCGGATTTCGATGCAGGTGGTGTCGCCGCCGTATCTCAGATATTCCTTTCCGGAAACCGATATGGAACCTCTTGCACCCCAGCACCGGATCAACATCGTGTTCACCTTTTCTTTCCTATGCCAGACGGAAGTCCTTTTCCCTGAAGATACGGAGGCAGGCATCGACGACGGCGGGATCATAAAGGACCCCTCTGTGCGCCCCGATCTCCTCGAGCCCCTTCTCCAGACCAAGAGACGACCGGTAAGACCGGGGCGATGCCATTGCCTCGACCACTTCGGCCACCGCCAGAATCCTTGCCCCCAGCAGAATCTCCTCCCCCGTGAGCCCTAACGGATAACCGGATCCGTTGAGCCGCTCATGGTGCTGCCACACCATCCGCGCAACCGGCCAAGGGTATTCGATTTCCTTGAGGAGTTCATACCCGTGCTGCGGATGTGTCTTTATCAGGCCGAGCTCCACGTCCGACAGCCGCGATGCCTTGCTCAGAATCTCCGCCGGCAGTGAGATATTCCCGATATCGTGGAGGGACGCCGCCATCCTGATCCCATCAAGATCCGCGTCGGGAAGACCCATCTCCATTGCGATCGTACGCGCCAGATCCGCAACCCTCCTCTGGTGGCCGGAGGTATGGGGATCCTTGGCCTCCACGGCCAGTGTCAGCGCCTCGAGCGTTCCCTTCATCGCCCGCCTGAGATTCGTCAGCGTCCGGCTCAGGCTCTCCTCCTCCTCGCGACGGTTCGTGAGCGACTGCTGGAGTCCGTCGGTCCGCTGCCGGACAGCCGATCGAAGTCGCGCGCCGTAACTCATCAGGAGGTAAAGCAGGGCGGTCAGGAGCAGGAGGATAGCGAGCGTAATCCCGCGGAACTGGAGGATGGGTTTCGAAACGGAGGCGTCCCATCCGCCAAGCGGTACGGCCGCCAGTTTCCAAGACCCGTCGGGGAGATCGACTTTGCCCAAAATGGGATTTCCCTCCAGGACGGACCTGTTCCCGTAGAGGAGGTGATTGGCACGATCCTGGATCGTCAGATCGATACCGGCGGATGAAGGATTTGTCGTGACATGGGCCAATACCGGCGCGATGTCGCAGGAAATGGAGACGAGACCCCAGAAGGTTTCTCCTTTATATATGGCCTGCCTTGCCACCAGTTCCAGCCCCTTCTGACGGATCGCGTAGGGACCGCTCAGGACAACCCGCTGTGAACGGACGGCGCGCTGAACGTCGGTGCGAACCGTTGCACGGCGGTCGTTGACCAGGTCCTGGCCGATAAGGGCTTCGTTGCCCTCTGCCGGATGCACGAAGTGCGTGATTCCATCGGGGGAGACGACAATACTGCGGACCCCGGTTGTTCCGTGTGAGAGGACCGAGGCAAATGCGGCGAATTCCGCGGCGTCAATACTCGTACGGGAGGCGATGTGGGCCTCCGCGAAGGCCTTGAGCCCGTTGAGGAGGGCGAGACGCTGCTGGATGGACGTTTCGAGAAAATTGGCATGTGCCATAAGAAGCCCCGTGATACGGGCCCGTTCATCGGCGAGGAGGCGCTCCCCATACCAGGTGCCGATGATCCACCAGAGAGGCGACAGGGCGGCCAGGATGAACAGGGCTGCGATAAGCGACCTGCCGCGCGGCATATTCTTAAGCAGTAGATTAGCCATGGCTCTTATGATCTTCCTGTGGACCGAATAATCCCCATCCGGTGCTGGGCGCTGCGGCGCAGGATAACCGTTCAGCCCTTTTCTGTCAAGAAATTAATCGGGCGCCGCCTGCGGATCATATTGTAAAAATTGGCTTTTCTTTTTCGGAATTTGCAGTTGACTTTCAAAGAACAATGGCTACGATACCGACAGGGAAAGAAAGGAGAGCGATATGGCAACGATCAAGATCAAAGGGATGTCATGCCAGCACTGCGTCATGGCCGTGACAAAGGCGCTCGGCAGCATCGAAGGTATCACGGATGTCCGTGTGGATCTGGCAAAGGGCGAAGCGACCTTTGCCGAAGCGAAACCCATTGATCGGAATCAGATCAGCGAAAAGATAAAGAAAGCGGGGTTCGAGGTTGTCGGCTGAAAGGACACTGAAGACAACGGTCTCGGTCGGGGGCATGACCTGTGCCGCCTGCGTCCGCCGCGTGGAAACGGCGCTCAGGGAGGTTCCGGGGGTCACGGAGGTCGCCGTCAACCTGGCGACGGCCCGGGCGACGATCGACCACGAAGCGCAGTGGGCCGGCATCGAGGCCCTCCGGCAGGTCATTACGGACCAGGGGTACGAGTATTTAGGGATCCCCGCTGATGCCAGGGAAGACCCGATTGCCGCATCGCGCGAGCGGGAGGAGAAGGACCTCAAAACCCGCTTTGCGATCGGGATCGTTCTGAGCGTCGTCATCTTTGTCGGTTCGATGCAGCACTGGTTCCCCTTCCTCCACGGGATCCCCCGGTTGCCCCTGCTGGTTTTCGTGTTTATTCTCACGACGCCGGTTGTCTTCTGGGTGGGGAGCCGGTTTTTCATCGGCGCCTGGAAGGCGGCCCGTCAGAAGACCACCGATATGAACACCCTGGTAGCCGTGGGTGCCTTTGCCGCCTGGTTTTATTCAGTGCTCGCGACATTCCTCCCGCGCCTCTTTGCCGGGGCGGAGATCGTACCCCACGTCTACTACGACGGGGCGGCCTTAATCGTGACCCTGATCATCCTCGGCCGGCTCCTCGAGGCGAAGGCCAAAGGTCGGACGTCGCAGGCGATCCATCGTCTCGTCGGCTTGAAACCCAAGACCGCCCGCATTGTCCGGGGCGGAATCGAAAGCGATATCCCCATCGAAGGCGTGCTTAAAGGCGACCTGATCGTCGTTCGTCCCGGCGAGAAGATCCCGACGGACGGGATCGTCGTTTCGGGGCACTCGACCATCGACGAGTCGATGCTCACCGGGGAGAGCATGCCGGTGGTCAAGGAGACGGGGGCGGAGGTCTTCGCCGCGACGATGAACCGGACCGGGAGCTTCACTTTCCGTGCGACGCGAATCGGCGCCGAGACCGCGCTCGCCCGGATCATCCGTCTCGTCGAGGAGGCGCAGGGTTCCAAGGCCCCGATCCAGCGCCTGGCAGACAGGGTGGCTTCGGTCTTTGTCCCCGCCGTTTTCGGGATCGCCCTGGTCACGTTCGCGGTCTGGTATTTCGTCGTTCCCGACCCGGTCTTCAGCCGCGCGCTCCTCAATTTCGTTTCCGTTCTCGTCATCGCCTGTCCCTGCGCCCTGGGGCTGGCCACCCCCACGGCGGTCATGGTGGGGACGGGCCTCGGCGCGGAGAGCGGCATCCTGATCAAGGGGGGCGAGAGCCTGGAGAACGCCTACCGGCTGACCACGGTCGTTTTCGACAAGACCGGCACCCTGACGCGGGGCGAACCGGAGGTGACCGATATCGTGCCGGCGGCAGGACATTCGCCGGCAGAGGTCATCAAGATCGCCCTTGCCCTGGAAGCGGTTTCCGAGCACCCCCTTGCCCGGGCGGTCCTGGCAAAGGGTGAAAAGGAAGGGCTCCGGGCCGAGCCGGTGGAGGGGTTTTCAGCCATGTCCGGGTTAGGCATCACAGCCCTCCGGAACGGGGAAACCTGCCTCCTCGGCAACCGGCGCTTCATGGAGGCCCAGGGTGCGGCGATGGGCGCTTTGGAAGAAGAGGCCGACCGGCTGGCCGGTGCGGGAAAGACGGTCGTTTTCGTTGCCGAAGCGGGGCAGGTTGTCGGGGTGATGGGATTCTCCGATCTCCCCAAGCCTTCGGCAAAGGAGGCGGTCGCTGCCCTGAAGGGGATGGGGCTCGGGGTCGCCATGATCACCGGGGACAACGCGGCCACGGCCAAAACGATGGGGAATGAGCTCGGCATCGACCGGGTCTTGGCGGAGGTCCTGCCGGGGGACAAGGCCGAGGAGATCCGTCGCATCCGCGCGGACGGCGAGGTGGTGGCGATGGTCGGGGACGGGATCAACGACGCCCCGGCGCTCGCGGCCGCCGACATCGGGGTCGCCATCGGCGCGGGGACCGATGTGGCGATCGAGGCGTCCGACATCACCCTCATGAAGGACAGCCTCGCAGGGGTCCCCCAGGCGATCCGTCTCTCCTTTGCGACGATGCGGACGATCCGTCAAAACCTCTTCTGGGCGTTCATCTACAACGTCATCGGAATCCCCATTGCGGCGGGTGTGCTCTACCCCTTCTGGGGCATCCTCCTCAACCCCGAATTCGCCGCGGCGGCAATGGCGATGAGCTCGGTCTCGGTGGTGGGCAACTCGCTCCGACTGCGCCGCACCTGGCACCGGATGGGCAGGGGATAATGAATGAAAATCTACTGTGGACTTTTTTTAGATCAGCGATGAGATCGAGGCCCAATATCAAACAGCCTCTCTAACACCTACGAGTCAACGACTCGCCATGCCTGACACTACTGAAGATTTACAAAGGAAAGGCCCTCGTCGGTAATAAACCGACCAAACCCGCCGTTCCATGACTGTCGTAGGTTGAAAAAGATGGACACCAATGCTTAGGTAAGAAACCAAAACGGAGGCGAAAAGCGCTGCGGGTTGGACTTCTTCGGCGCCGACCGCGTGGTGTGCGCGAGCGACCGTCCGTTCGATCCAGAAGGCGTGCCGATGTTCATCCGCGAGGGGATTCGCTCGGTCGAGGATCTCGTCCTATCGGAGGGTGATAAGCGCAAGATCAATTTCGGCAACGCCATGAAGCTCCTGCGAATCCCCGAACAGGTCAAGAAATAGGCTGGCTACCCAACGAGAAAGGGGCCACCTGACCCCTTTCTCGTTATTACAGGGAAGGGACGCGATTACTTGATGGCGTCCGCTCCGACCTTGGCAACGATGCCGTCTTGTTCGGAAGTGACCCCGGATACACCGATGCCGCCGATGATCTTGCCGCCCAAGAAGATCGGCAACCCCCCCTCGACCAGGCTGGCATCACGCAGGTTCAGGCGCGATACTCCCACGCCGCCTTTGCCGACGAGGTCTTCGAACACCTTGGTCGACCGGCGGTAAATCGCGGCGGACCGTCCCTTGTCCTGCGCAACCAAGATGCTCGCGGTCTGGGTGTCGTCCATCTTTTCGAACGCGACCAGATTGCCGGCGGTGTCGACGATGGCGACGGCGACAGGCCACTTGTTCTTGCGCGCCTCAACCTGGGCTGCGGCGATTGCTGTCTTCGCCTGCTCCAGGCTGATCGACGGTCCGTAGGACGGAGGCTGCGCCAGGGCGGTCGACGACCCTAGTACCAACGTCACTGCAAGTACCAACGTCATTGCAAGTAGAGCCTTCACAAAAGTTTGAAGCATGGTTTTCCTCCTTAGTTGAGTTGACTGCGTTTGGTGAAACAACGGATCCGGAGGCGAACAACTCCAGATTAAATGCTAAGAATTTGCTTTTACGTGAGCTTACGATACGGAAAGGTGTCTTGTGTGTCAAGGAAAATTTCGACACAACCCGTTGCGGCGGGATGGCATTTGATTCCAGATGCATGAAGCGATTAGTGAAAATCAGTTCAAAGGATTCGCAATGGCGATCCCAATTTCAGCGATCAGGCGAGCCCCGCAGGTTTTTCGGGGGAAATTGAGCAAACCGACCCGGAGCGACCGGATTTCATGTCGCTGTGTAAGCATCCCATGGGTAGTCTGGATCGTCATAGGCGGTGTGGTCGGAAGAGGCGGAATGACAGAGGCTATCCATGGCGTATTTACCGATGGGGGGTGCATGGGCCTTTACGCGAGGCCTTGATTCGGCGTTCCAGAGCCTGAGATGTTGCAGAATTGCTTTGATGATATCCCGATCCTCTATGAAGCTGATGATTCGCATGGTTCCTCGGCATTTCGGGCAAATGAGCGGATCGACCTCATAGATTTTCTGAATCATCCTGGCCCAGCTTTTCCGGGATGCCGTCGAGGGCCTGTCTGATTTGATGATGTGTAGGATGGTGCCGTCTTCGCCAAGCTTTTGTCTTTTCCCCCGGGCGACGTTGCTGTACCAATCGTAGTATCGGACCATCTGTTCTCCTGAAAGGGACAGAGGCTGTTCATTATCGTTTGAATGTTGCATACTGCAACATTATGCCATATCTCCTAACTTCAGGAAGACTTCCAGAGAGGCTTAGAAAGGCAAATTGGCCGTCAATTTTATGAATGTTACGCCTCGAACTGAACAACTGAAGATCAAGACGTTCATCATGCAACCGATGCGTTAGGCCAGAGGACTAAAAATTCAACCCAATTTTAAAAATGGAGAAGTCCCGCTGGCCCAATTTTTCGGCCTTGGTCAATTTCCCCGAAGCGACTGCCACGATTTCTTCGAAGATCCGCTTTCCGGCCGCCTTTACCGTTTCTTTTCCCTGAACGACCTGACTTACATTGATATCGATATTGTCCCTCATTTTCCTGCACGTTTCAGCATTGGCCGATATTTTGATCACTGGGGCGATGGGAGAACCGGTGGGTGTCCCCCGGCCGGTTGTGAAAACCGCAATCTGGCAGCCGCCGGCCATCATCCCCGTCAGTTGATCGATGTCGTGGCCGGGGGTATCCATGAGGATCAGGCCCCTTTTGCTCGGTGCAAACGCATAGGGGATCACCTCTTCGAGAGTGGTCGTCCCGCCCTTATAGATGCATCCGAGGGACTTCTCTTCCAGGGTGGTAATCCCGCCGGCAATATTGCCGGGAGCGGGATTGGCTCCCCGGATATCCTGACCTGTGCGGATGGCCTCCTTTTCCCACCAGGCAATGAGGTCCAGAACCTGCTTGCCGATCTCGGAAGTCCGCGCCCGGCGGGCCAACAGATGTTCGGCGCCGATCAATTCCGTGGTTTCTGAGAGGATCACGGTCCCGCCTGCTTCCACCATGAGGTCGCTGGCCGCTCCCACAGAGGGATTGGAGCCTAAGCCGGATGTATAATCGGATCCGCCGCATTCGGTACCGAGAATAAGCTCGGATACGGGAATGGGCCGGCGCTGAACTTTAGCGGCATCTGCCAGCATCTCCTTGACGATCTTCCTTCCCCTGGCAATGGTCTTCTTGGTTCCCCCTTCATCCTGTATTTCGATATATTCCACTCGTTTGTCACTTGACTGGATGGCCCCTGCCAGTTCCTTCGCCCCTATGGTCTCGCACCCGTTTCCCACCACCAAGACTGCATAGACATTGGGATTGGTCCCGAATCCAACCAAGGATCGCTTTGTCTGTTCCCGATCGGGCCCGACCTGGGCGCATCCGAATACGTTGGGGAGATAGACGGTTCCTTTAACATTCCTGGTGATCGCTTCGGCGGCCCCCTGGGAGCAGACGACGCTCGGAATCACCAGCACATGATTTCGGACCGCGACCTTGCCGTCGGCCCGGCGATATCCCATAAATTCCATCAGGCGCATTCCTTTCTCCCCCGATGTCCAATCACGTTATGAACATGCACGTGTTCCCCTTTCGCGATAGGAGCCGTGGTTTGACCGATGGCTTCTCCGTATTTGATCACATCCGATCCCCTGGGGATCGCAACCAGAGCAAATTTATGCCCCATCGGAATGGAAGAAAGAAGCTTGATCTTCTCGCTGAGGCCTTGTGTGGTCAAAGAAACGGTGGTGCCGATTTTCAGTGGCACTGTCGCGGTGGCAACATTGTCATTTTCATTGATGACAATAGCCTTGGATTTTTGCGCCATTTCCATTCTCCGTTAAAAATTTCGTTTCGATGATCAGTCGTCCGCCTTGGTTGATTTTATCGGGTATGGATTGATAATCACTTTAAAGGATGCCGGTCTGTCGCAATGGCCTGTGTTCTCGTAACAACTCATTCATGGTCTGATATTTCGACATCGTATGCATCGCCATAAACGAATCGGGGGTTGTTCATATCCGTAATGTCGTTTGCCTCTGAGCCTTTGTGGATATAAGATTCTTTGATGGGGCATACTGTAACCAAGAGGGTTACGATTGTCAAAGGATATCTCGCCGCAAATGATATTGACAAGAAAAAAATGAAGCTATGCGCGGCAGCATGCGAACGGCGCCTGCTGGAACTTCCCGATGTGCCCACGGGCAAAGAGGCGGGCATCGTTCACTTCGAGATGAGCACGTGGTTCGGGTTGCCGGCCACCGGAGAGACGCCGCGCGAGATCGTGAAACGCTGGAACGCGGAGTGGCTCAAGATTGTGGCCATGCCCGACACCAGGGACAGGATGCGGAAGGATAGACACCCTTCGCAGAGGGTGTCTATCCTCGATTGACACGATACAGATGACGGTATGGGGCTATCCGCTTACGCCCCCGCCTTCTTCAGGGTGAAGAGGTGGTACACCGTCATGATGACGCCTGCCAGGAAAATAACGCCGAAGAAAAGCACCGCTTTAAACCAGAACATCATCGACATATGGGCGGTGCTGTAACCGATGTCGAGGATTCGCTCCAGGTAGGTCTGCAGGACTCCCGCCACGCCGAAGACGAGGCCGATGAACACCATCGAGATCACCATGGTCCAGAAACCCCAGACCCCCAGCCGGTCGTCGAACTTCTCGATACCTTTGAGCTTGGGCAGGGCGAAATAGAAGACGACCAGGTTCAAAAGCGCATAGGCCCCAAAGAAGGCCAGGTGTCCGTGGGAGACGGTGATTTGGCTACCGTGGGTATAGTAGTTGACGGCCGGAAGCGTATGGATGAACCCGAAGACACCCGCCCCAAGGAAGTGGAAGAGCGCCAGCCCCATGATGTAGGTCCAGAGGAGCGGATTGACGATCGGATTTTTTCGCTCCTTGATGTGCATCCAGGTGTCCAGGACCATGAGCGCGATCGGGAGCGGCTCTAGGGCGCTGAAAATTCCTCCCCACCAGAGCCAGTAATCGGGGGCGCCGATCCAGTAATAGTGGTGGCCCGTACCGACGAGGCCGGTGAACAAGAAGAGCCCCGTTTCCACATACAGCCACTTTTCCACGACCTTCCGCTCGACGCCCGTCACCTCGAGGATGACGTAGGCGACGATGGCGGCCGTGATCAGCTCCCAGGCGCCCTCCACCCAGAGGTGGATCACCCACCACCAGTAGTAGTAGTCGGCGTTCAGGTTAGAGAAGAAGGGGATGCCGAAGAGGTAAAGGACCGAGAGAAAGGTCACCCCCGCCAGGAGCATCCACTGGATGACCGATTTTTCCTTGGCCTGGAAAATGGTCATCGCCACATTAGCGACGAACAGGAGGGCGGCGACGACGATCAGTATGTCGAGGGGGACGGGGATTTCCAGGAGCGGCTTTCCCTGGGTCCATCCGAAGAGGAATCCGACGACGGCGGTGACCGCGGTGCCGGCGAAGATCACAAGCTGAAGATAGGCGATCTTGACGCTGAACAGCTCCCGTTTGCATTCCAGCGGAAGGATGAAATAGGCGCCCCCCATGAATCCGAGGAGCATCCAGGCCACCAGGGTGTTGGTATGGATGGCGCGGGCCGTGGCAAAGGAGAACACATCGATGAGGCCCTGGGGGAGGGTGAAGGCGTAGTTTATCGCCAACCACAGACCCAGAACCACCTGGAGACAAAAAAGAATCAGGGACAACTCAATATACCACCGTGCGACTCGTTGGCTTTCGTAGGCGATCATTTTTGCACCTCCTTCCCCGTTTTCAGGCTTAAGATGAAATCGGCGATCAGCGCCGCCGTTTCAGGGGAGACATTTTGGGCAGGCATACCGGAATCGGGCCTGACGGACTGAGGGTTGAGGGTGTACTTTACCAATGTAGCACGGTCAAAAGAGGTGGTTTTTGCGATGTCGTTAAAGTCGCCCGCGATGCTGCGGCCGAGGTTCTCCAGGCTGTGGCAGCCGCCGCAAGCCCCCATGACAATGTCCGCCTTGTTGAGCTTCTCGGCGCCGGTTTCGCGCAGGCGGAAGGCCTTGACGAATTTCTCATCCTGGGGAGGCCAGTGGCGGTTCTCGATCGTCCCCACCCATTTGAGGAACTCGACCAACTGCACGGCCTCCTCCTTCTTCACCCCCAGGTTGGGCATCTTGCGGAAGGAATTCTTGTACACCTTCTCCGGGTTCATGACGATGGATACGATGTTGTTCTCCCCGAGCCTGAAATAGGCCTTTGTCATGTCCGGCGCGTAATAGGCGCCGAAGCCGAGGATGGTGTGGCAGTCATTGCAGTTGTACTTGTGCCACACCTTCTTACCGGCCACTACCTGGGGGCTGATCTTGTCTGTCTTTACGTACTTGGGCTCCTGTTTGTGGAAGTCATAGGTAAGCCAGAGAAAAATGATGAGCGACGACAAGGTTCCCACCCAAAAAATGGCCTTCGCCGTTTTTCCGGTCATTGTCTGACCCTCCTTTCTGCTGAACGATCAAAAAGCTCGGACGATTCCATGCCCCCCTGCCGGACGGAACCCGGCAGGCCGCCGCGCTTCTCCTTTCGCGCCAGTAAAAAAAGCTGGCGAAACGGCGCGATCAAAGAAGGCAGTGTGAGTATCTTCTACAGGCCGCGCGAAAGCCTTGACTTAAGTCAATAATACAGCAAATAATATTGACAAATCAGAGAGAAAGGTGAAATTATGCGCGACACTCGGCGTCATCCCGTTCTTGAAGTCGATAGGGCGGCTCTCGGCAAACCGACGTTGCTGCAAAGGACCCTGTCCGGCAAGGCGATCAGGGACGCCAATCCGAGCGTCGAGGAGGAGATGTCAAAATGTCCGTGATCGATCAGTTCAACCTGCGGAACAAGGTTGCCCTGGTGACCGGGGCCGGACGGAATCTGGGAAGGGCGATCGCCCTTGCCCTCGCCGAAGCCGGCGCCGACGTGGCCCTCACCGCGCGGTCCCTGCCGGAAGCGGAGAAAGCGGCTGGGGAGATCCGGGGGATGGGACGGAAGGCATCGGCCGTCATGATGGATGTGACCGACCTTGCGCAGATAGAACGGGTGGTTAAGAATATCGTTTCGGAATTCGGGAGGATCGATATCCTCGTCAACAACGCCGCCACCCGGTCGCACAAACCTCTGCTGGAGATCTCCGAGGCGGAATGGCGGGACGTGATCGATACGAATCTCACCGGGGCCTTCCTCTGCTGCAAGGCGGTGGGGCCTTACATGGTCCGTCAGGGGGGCGGGAGGATCATCAATATCTCCTCCCGGGCCGGGGTTCGCGGCAGGGCCAATGTCACGGCCTACTGCGCCAGCAAGGGGGGGCTCAATCAACTGACCCAGGCCCTCGCGCTGGAATGGGCCCCGTACAACATTCTGGTCAACGCCGTGGCCCCCGGAATCATCAACACCGATCGCGCCTATGAAGGCGCAACGGCCATCCCCTCCATACCGAAGGCGCGGCTTGAGGCGATACCCTTGAAACGCCCCGCGGAGCTTTCGGAGATACTTCCGCTCGTTTTGTATTTTGCATCGGAGGCGTGCAGCTACACGACCGGGCAGGTGGTTCTGATCGATGGCGGGTGCTCGGCCCAGTAAAACAGAAGGAGGATATTCGCGATGAAGCAGAAGGTCGGGGTTGTCGGGCTTGGTAACATGGGGGGAGGTATTGCGCGCAATTTTCAGAAGGCGGGCGTACCGCTCGCGGTCTGGGATACCGCCCCG
>Ga0233425_10006439_pt1 | contig 17419 bp, 16 predicted proteins | sample Watercolumn_Towu_2_FD_181712 | JGI IMG/M metagenome (GOLD analysis project Ga0233425, IMG submission 181712) | Freshwater microbial communities from Lake Towuti, South Sulawesi, Indonesia - Watercolumn_Towuti2014_140_MG | ecosystem: Environmental > Aquatic > Freshwater > Lake | place... | reverse complement strand
ATACCATCCATGTTAGCGCTGGGGGCGATGATATCGCTGCCCGCTTTGGCAAGACTCACCGCTTGTTCTGCTAATAAATTCAAAGTGGCGTCATTATGGATTTCTTGATTTCTATCCACGATGCCGCAATGGCCCGTGGTAGTGTATTCGCAAAGACACACGTCGGTGATCACCATCATTTCCTTTGCTGTTTTTTTAATGAGGGGAATGGCTCTTTGAATGATGCCTTCTTCGGAGGAGCCGACTCTGCCTTCGGGATCTTTATGAGAAGGAATTCCAAATAGAATCACTGTGGAAATCCCCAGGGATTGTAATTCTTGAATTTCTTTTTCTAAGGATTCTAAGGGCCATTGATAATGACCTGGCATACTGGCAATGGGTTTTTTTTCTGAAAGATTTTCTTTAATGAATAAGGGGAAAATTAATTGTTGAGAAGAAAGATGGGTTTCCCGCACTAAAGCACGAAGGTTTTCTTGAGTGCGTCGACGACGTAAACGAGTGGTGGGGAAAGTGGGTGTGTTCATCGTTAGTGGGTTCTCCATTGTTATTTGTGATTTTCTCGCTGTCATTGGGCAGCATATTTTTACTGTCATCGAGCGATGCTTTTTCTCTGTCATCGAGCGGTGCCTCTTCGTTGCCATCGAGAGGTGCTTTTTCGCTGTCATCCCCGCGAAGGCGGGGATCCATTCATCTGTTTGCAACTACCCATCATGAGAGCTTGGAGTAAGAATTCTCTTCAAGGTCATTTCCTTCCGCTTCATCTGACTCGTAGCGGCGCGTAGGATGGATCCCCGCCTTCGCGGGGATGACAGCGAAGAAGCCTCATTCGATGGCAACGAAGAGGCACCGCTCGATGGCAACGAAGAAATACCTCTCGATGGCAGCAAAGATGATACCCGCAAAGAGGTGAGAGAATATTAGGTTTGCTGGATAAAGTCAAAAATGCGGGGGATTATGGCAAAAAGTCGTTGAAAATAAATGAGTATTTTAAAATGAGTTTTATCTCTGTTTTCCCCTGCTAAACTTTATAATAAACATGCAATAAAAAGAGATCCCTATGTGCCGAGCGCTTACTTATTTTGGTTCTTCTATTTTGCTGGATGATTTGTTGTATCAGCCAGATAATTCCTTGATTAAGCAATCCTATCAAGCAAAGCTCATGGACACGATCCAAAATCTAGCGGGATTTGGTATGGCTTTGTGGAGTGAAAAATCCTTTAATCCAAAAGTTCCCTACTTATATCACACACCCTATCTTCCCTTTATGGATGTGAATTTAAAACATTTTGCAGTGAAAACAAAATTAGAATGTTTAGTGGCTCACGTGCGAGGTGTGGGTTACAAAGAAACGGAAGTGGTTCATCAAAAAAACGTGCATCCTTTTTTATTTCCTGGGCACGTTCTTGCTTTGGCTCATAATGGGCAATTAGATTCTTTTCTACAAATGCGCTTTGAATTGTTACCTTATATTAAACCCCACATTGCACGATACATTGCAGGCACCACGGATAGTGAATGGATTTATGCTTTGCTTCTTTCCTTTATTCCTCATCCGGAAGAAGAAAATGATCCCCGCAGTGTGGAAAAAGCCTTGTTAAAAACTTTTTTAACCATTCAAAAAGTCAGGAAGAAATTAAAAATTTGTGTTGCATCCCCTGTTAATTTATTTATTAGCAATGGCACTTTTTTAATAGCCACTCGGTTTGTGTTTGATTTTGGTCGCGCGCCGGAACATTACGACAGGACTCACTTAGCCTTCCACAGTTTGTGGTACACCTATGGGAAAAAATACGGGAAATATGAAGAAGAATATCGCATGTCCGAAGGAGATAAAAAACAAAGCGTCATTATTTCTTCGGAGCCTTTAACAGCAGACATGACCACATGGATTGAGGTTCCCGAATATTCCATGATTTTTGCAGAAAAACAAAAAAATGAAATTTCCATCCGAATTTCCGATTTAAGTATTTAAAAGGCAAAAAAAACGACAGATGGGTTTCAGTTTTTATTTACGTTATAATCTTCCCCAGCATTAAATACCATTGGTGAGACTTTATTATGAATATTATCATCCTGGGTGCAGGGCAAGTGGGCGGAACCCTGGCAGAAAATTTAGTCAGAGAAAATAACGACATTACTTTAGTGGATGTGAATAACAAACGCTTAAAGGATTTACAAACTAAATTAGACATTCGTACAGTGACGGGCCCCGCATCCCATCCCTCCGTGTTAGAAGAAGCCGGTGCAAAAAACGCAGATATGATGATTGCAGTGACCAGCAGCGATGAAACCAATTTAGTAGCTTGTCACATTGGTTATCAATTATTTAATACTCCCACTAAATTAGCGAGGATTCGTTCTCGTGATTACTTAGAGCAACAACAAGTATTATTTAGCACGGCAGGTTTTGCCATTGATTATTGCATTAGTCCAGAGCATGTGGTGACGGATTACATTCGACGACTCATTGAATATCCAGGCGCTTTGCAAGTATTAGATTTTATGAAAGGGGAATTTCGTTTAGTGGCCATTCGACCTTATTTCGGTGGTCCTTTTGTGGGGAAACCCTTAAGTCATTTGCGAGAACACATGCCTGAGGATGTATTGTGTATTGCAGCCATTTATCGAGGAAATCGTTCCATTCCTTTAAATCCTAATACAGTGATTGAAATTGGAGATGAAGTTTTTTTCATTGCTCCCAAGGAACATGTTCGAAATGCCATGTCTTCTTTACGTCAATTGGATGAACCTTACAAACGAATTATGATCGCCGGGGGTGGTAACATTGGCGCTGAGTTAGCAGCCTCCCTTGAAACAGAATACCAAGTGAAACTCATCGAACATAATACAGAACGATGTCGTGTCATTGCAGAACGGTTAAAACACACCACCGTATTGCAAGGAGACGCTTCCGATCGAGAATTACTAATGAGTGAAAATATTGAATATGCCCATGTGTTTTGTGCCTTAACTAATGATGATGAAGTGAATATCATGTCTTGTCTTCAAGCGAAACGTTTGGGGGCGCGTCAAGTGATGGCACTCATTACGAGAACTGCCTATGTGGATCTCGTTGAAGGCAGCGATATTGACATTGCCATTTCACCTCAACAAGCCACCATTGGATCCATTCTCACTCATATCCGCCAAGGAGATATTGTGAATGTGCATTCTCTTCGTCGAGGTGCTGCAGAAGCCATTGAAGTGATTGCCCATGGAAATGAAAAAACTTCTAAAGTGGTGGGGAATTATTTATCTCAAATTAAATTACCGAAGGATGCCAGTATTGTGGCTTTAATTCGAGAGGGGAAAATGATTGTTCCTTACGAAGATACCACCATTCAATCAGAGGATCATGTCATTGTATTTTTAGCCGATAAGAAACACTTGTCTGAAGTGGAGCGATTGTTTCAAGTCAACGTGGGTTATATTTAGTGTCATGCAATATGGCGGGATGATACGTATTTTAGGCTTGTTTCTCATGGCCTTTAGCCTCACCATGCTTCCTCCTTTGGGGGTGGCGGCGTTTTACAAAGATGGAGCATGGATGGCTTTTTCCTGGAGTTTCCTTTTGACTCTGGCGGCTGGATTTCTTTTGTGGTTCCCCGTGAGAGGCCATGCGCCTCCTTTAAAAATTCGAGAAGGTTTTTTTATTATTGTTTTATTTTGGAGTGTATTAACGTTTTTTGGCTCGTTGCCCTTCATGCTCACCTTTATCCCTCATTTATCTTTTACTGACGCAGCATTTGAAACCATGTCAGGGCTCACCACCACGGGTGCTACGGTTCTCACGGACATTGATTATCTTCCCCATGCCATCAAACTATATCATCAACAATTGCAATTTTTTGGTGGCATGGCCATTCTGGTGTTAGCCGTTGCTATTTTACCCATGCTGAAAGTGGGGGGCTTACAACTTTATCGACGGGAAACACCAGGTCCTGCAAAGGATACGCAATTAACACCACGTATCATGCAAACAGCAAAAGCCCTTTGGTATATTTATGTGGGTTTGACTCTGTTGTGCTTCCTCGCTTACTGGGCGTGCGGTATGAAATTATTTGATGCGGTGGGGGAGGCCTTTAGTACAGTTTCTACAGGTGGCTTTTCTATGCATAATGATAATTTTGCCCATTACCATGGCCATTTAATAGGAAGTGTGGCCATGATTTTTATGATTTTAGGAAGTACGAATTTTTCTCTTCACTTTCTAGCCTTGCGAGAAAAATCTTTAAAACACTACTTTTATGATGCAGAATTTCGAACGTTTTTATTGTTTTTATTTCTCAGTGCTTGTTTAACGATTTTAACTTTATTAATTGCCCAAGTGTATGAAGAACCCCGCACGGGAATTTATAAAGCAATTTTTAATGCGGTGTCCATCGGCACTTCCACAGGATTTTTAAGCGCCTCTTTTCAAAGTTGGCCTTTGTTCATTTCTGTTTTATTCATGTTAGCAGGGATCGTCGGAGGCTGTGCTGCATCCACCAGTGGGGGCATTAAAGTGATTCGCGCTTTGATTTTATATGGCCAAGGGAAGCGAGAATTAAAACGTCTCATTCATCCCCATGCCGTATTACCCTTAACATTGAACAGCCGTGTTTTATCCGATTCTCTCACCCAATCGGTGTGGGGGTATGTGGCAGTATTTTTCAGTGTTTTTATTTTATTGGTTCTTATCCTCATGGGAGAAGGATTGCCTTTTGACGGCGCCGTGGGTGCTGTGGTAGCCTGCCTTGCAAATTTAGGTGTGGGGATGGGAGGCGTTTCAGATAATTTTGTGAGTTTAAATGATTCCACAAAATGGGTGTTGACCTTTTCCATGTTGGGTGGACGATTAGAAATTTTCACACTGCTTCTTCTGTTTACCCCCGCCTTTTGGAAAAAATAATGAGGAATAACATCATGTCAGATGCATTAAAAAAACAATTGGTTCTTGTGGATGGTTCTTCTTATTTGTTTCGTGCTTATCATGCCTTGCCACCCTTAACCAATTCAAAAGGCATGCCCACAGGCGCCGTGTATGGCGTTGTGAATATGTTAAAAAGTTTATTGACACAGTATCCCACTCCTTACATTGCTGTGGTGTTTGACACAAAGGGAAAAACCTTTCGTGAAAATTTATTTCCTGCCTATAAAGCCCATCGTCCTCCCATGGAAAAAGAATTAAGCGATCAAATTAAACCCTTGCATGACATGATTCGTGCCATGGGGTTTCCTTTGATCATGATAGAAGGCGTAGAGGCAGATGATATTATTGGAACCCTCGCAGAAAAAGCCACGGCCCAGGGATTTCACACAGTGATTTCCACGGGGGATAAGGACATGGCTCAATTAGTGAATGATCAAGTCACCTTAGTGAATACCATGACACAAACCACCATGGATGAGGGAGGGGTGATGGAAAAATTTGGCGTGCCTCCTTCTCTCATCATTGATTATTTAACCTTGGTGGGGGATACGGTGGATAATGTGCCGGGGGTTCGAAACGTGGGACCCAAAACCGCCGTGAAGTGGCTCACTCAATATGGTTCCTTAGATAATATCATGAAACATGCAGGGGATATTTCTGGCAAAGTGGGAGAAAATTTACGAGAAGCGGTAGCTCATTTACCTCTTTCTAAAACCTTAGTTACCATTCAATGTGATACCCCCTTAGATTTTTCTTTAGAAGAGTTGCAATTAAAACCTATGGATGAAGAGCGACTCATGGAATTATTGAAGACCCTTGAGTTTAAAAAATGGCTTTCTGAAATGGAAACAAAACAAGGAAGTACCCCAAAGAAAAAAGTAGAGTACGAAACCATTTTAACAGAAGCACAATTTAAAAAATGGTTACAGGATTTAAAGTCCGCATCTCTTTTTGCCCTGGACACGGAAACCACCAGTTTAAATTACATGGAGGCGGAGTTAGTGGGGCTCTCTTTTTCTATTCATCCCCATGAGGCGGCTTATTTACCCTTACAACATGATTATCTGGGAGCGCCGCAACAATTAGATAAAGCCACCGTATTAGATCAATTAAAACCTTTATTGGAAGATCCTTCCCATCATAAAGTGGGTCATCATTTGAAATATGATAAACACATTCTTTCAAATTGTGGCATTGATTTACAAGGCATTGCCTTTGATACTTTATTAGAGGCAGCCACCCTACAAAGTCACACTCGCCATGATTTAGATACCTTAGCCGCTCATTATTTAAATCACACCATGATTTCTTTTGAAGACGTGGCAGGAAAGGGGCGACACCAATTGACCTTTAACCAAGTTCCTTTGGAAGAAGCCACACCCTATGCGGCAGAAGATGCAGACATGACTTTACAACTTCATCATCAGTTATGGCCTCTCATTGAAAAAGAACCGGGATTGCAACGAGTGTTTTCTGAAATAGAAATGCCTTTGTTACCTGTGTTAGCTGCCATGGAAGAAACGGGGGTGCTCATTGATGCGGCTCCCTTAAAACAACAAAGCAAAGAAATTGCGGCACGACTTCTTCAGTTAGAGGAAGAAGCCTTTGCTTTATCGGGACGTACTTTTAATCTTTCATCTCCTCAGCAATTACAAGAAGTGTTGTATCAACATTTAGGATTGCCTGTATTGGAAACCACACCAAAAGGCCAACCTTCCACCGCGGAAAGTGTTTTGCAAGAATTGGCTTTAGATTATCCCTTACCAAAAATCATTTTAGAGTATCGTTCCTTAGCAAAATTAAAATCTACTTATACGGATAAATTACCGGAACAAATCAATCCTCGAACGGGACGGGTTCATACTTCTTATCATCAAGCAGGCACTGCCACAGGGCGTTTGTCTTCTTCCGATCCTAATTTACAAAACATTCCCGTGAGAACCGAAGAGGGTCGAAAAATTCGACATGCGTTTATTGCTCCTCCGGGATATCAATTAGTGTCTGCGGATTATTCTCAAATTGAATTGCGCATCATGGCTCATCTTTCAGAAGATCCTGCCCTCATTGCGGCTTTTTTAAGAGGAGAAGACATTCATAAAGCCACGGCGTCAGAAGTATTTGGGATCCCCATGGAGGCAGTGACTCCTTTGCATCGTCGTAGTGCCAAAGCCATTAATTTTGGTTTGATTTATGGAATGTCTGCTTTTGGATTAGCACGACAATTAGATATTGATCGGCAATCAGCACAAGAATATGTGAATTTATATTTTGCTCGTTATCCCGGTGTTAAAAAATACATGGATGACACTCGCAAAAAAGCCTATGAACAAGGGTACGTGGAAACCTTGCTGGGGCGTCGCTTATATCTTCCCGATATTCGCTCCCCTAATAAAATGAAAAAAAATGCGGCGGAACGAGCTGCCATTAACGCACCCATGCAAGGCACCGCAGCGGATTTAATTAAATTAGCCATGGTGAATATCCATCATTGGTTTTTAAAAGAAAAATTAGATGCTCGCATGATCATGCAAGTTCATGATGAGTTGGTGTTTGAAGTGGAAGAGTCTTTAGTCCCCAGGGTTTGTGAAAATGTAGAGCGTCTCATGGATTCCGCTCTGTCTTTACATACCCCTTTACAAGTGGCGGTGGGAGTAGGCGCTCATTGGGACGTGGCTCATTCTTAATAAAATAGGATGACGAAGGGATGTTCTTACCCAATGTGGAGGGGGATTGGGAAGAGGGTTTTTTAGCTTATGAAAAGGCTAAAACACATTTTCCACGTTCCTCAAAAGAAGAAGACCAATTCCTAGAGTGGCGAAGAAGTTATAGAAAAAAACTTCGAGACTCCATTGCAGTAGGTCTTCAGCATCAAATTTTTTCTTCTTCTTCATTCTTTCAGAATCCCGGTGCTCATACTCATACACTCCTTTACACCTTACGGAAACAATTAGCCATGGAGGAGGTTCTTTCTCAAGATATGAAGGAGGAAGAATGTTTAGAACCTATTTCCTTGCCGGCAAATCTTCGATGGATCCTTTTATCTCATTTATCTTTGGATTCTGTAAATACCATTCAAGAAGAAATGTTTTTCTCCACCGATGCTTTTTTGAAAAAAATGTACGAGCTTTGTTATTCTCCCTTATTGTCTCTTTTAAAAAGACACGGAGCACATCTTGAAAATTCTTTATCTGCAAAAAAATATGAAATTCTTTCTCAGTGGTTTCAAGCCTTATTAATTCCCTTAAAAATTTATAAAGAAACCGCTGTTCAAAATACCCAAGAGCAGGAAATTTTTGGAAGAGCCATTCATCATATCCTTTCGGAACTTTGCAAAACAAAAGAAGGAAAAGATACGGATCACTACGCTCAGTTGAAAATCCATGAAAATCCCCTATGGGAGGGGATTTTCATGGGAGTGATCCTGGGAAGCATTATTTTATTTTTTGCAAGAGTGTGGTATTACGGCGTTTGGTTGGCGGGATTTAATCCTTCCCATTCCCATCTCGTGATCCATTGCGTTCGTAACACTTTTTCTAACAACTTTCCTCTTGAGGACAGGGGTACTCCGCATCATGTTCCACTTGGATGGTGATGTGTCCGATTTTGTAGTGTTCTCTTAATTCGTGGATCACTTCTTTATATTCAGCGCTAGAAAGTGTTTTTCCAGGCATGTTTAAATGAACCGTGAGGGCCGCTTCCTTCGTGCTTAATCCCCAAATGTGTAAATCATGAATGGCTTGTACACCGGGGATTTTTGACAAATAGGCTTCCACGTCTTTTGCTTTAATGCCATGGGGAACTGCATCTAAAATTAAATTGACAGAATCTCGTAGGAGACTCCAAGTGCCCGCTAAGATAATAAAAACGATGAGTAAACCGATGAGAGGATCTAATTGCATCCATCCCGTGTACCATATAACGGCCCCACCCAATACCACACCTAAGGAAATCAATGCATCTCCCGCCAAATGTAAAAAAGCACCTTTAATGTTTAAGTCTTCTTTACTGCCTCGAATAAACAAAAGCGCCGTGGAAGTATTCACCACAATACCAATGGCTGCCACCACCATCACAATGACTTCATCCACCCTATGGGGAGTGAGAAATTTTAAGATGGATTCATAAGCAATGATGGCAGAGGTGCCCACCAAAATAAGGGCATTAATAATGGCGGCTAAAATGGTGGTGCGCTTGTAACCGTAACTGTAACGTTCATTGGGAGATTTGCTTAAAAGCCAATTGGCAATCCACGCTAGAATCAGTCCCAATACATCTCCAAAATTATGTCCCGCATCCGCTAATAAACTCATGGAGTGGGCCATCAGGGCATAACTCCCTTGCAACACAGTGAGTGCGAAATTCACAATGACCGCAATGGCAAAGGCTTTATTAAAAGAAGCAGGACCATGACTATGACTGTGGCCATGCCCGTGCCCGTGATCGTGGGAATGATGATGCCCCATAAGTGTTTCTCCCCTTTAAAAACCGGGATGATAAACGATTTATAGATGGTTTACAAATTTACACAAACTTGTAAAAATAGAGGGGCATTAAAGGAAGTCTCATATGTCGCAAAAAAAAGTGATAGCCTTTTTAGGTCCTGAAGGAACTTACAGTCATCAAGCGGTGCTTCATTATTTTGGGGAGGAGGTTTCTCTATTACCTTTGCCTTCCTTTCAAGATGTTTTTGAAGCCCTCATTTCTTCTAAAGCTCACTATGGAATGATCCCTTACAAAAATTCCACCACGGGATTAGTGCGCGCCACACAACCTTTGTTGAAAGCCTACGATATTTCTTATTGTGATGAAGTGGTGGAATCCATTCACCATGGATTATTAGTTCATCCTCAGTATGAAAATTTAGAAGTATTGTATGCCCATGAAGAAGCCTTAGCGCAATGTAAAAAATGGTTAAAACAACATAAGCCCTTACTGCATCAAGAAGCAGTTTCTAGTAATGCCCAAGGCGCTGTGCTAGTGACAAAAAATCCTCATGCTGCTGCCATTGGAAATCAATGGTGTGCTACTTACTATGGATTAAAGTTGCTTTACGAAAATATTGCGGATCTCCCCCACAACGAAACTCATTTTTATGTGGTGAAGGCTACCACCAAGAAGTTCTAATACGGTTTGCGCAATATTGTAATTGCTTATAATACAATTCAGATCGCTCTTTTACTTTGTGGGCAAGATGCATGAGCCATGGTTTCTTTTCATAAGTTTTTTTCAAATATCCTCCGCCCCCTTCATGGTAAGCTAAATATAAATTGTAAGGATCCCACACTTTGATTCCTGTTTGTCGACTCAATTGATGAGAGTACCAACCAATGAAATCAGAGGCATCAGAAAAGTCGGTGCGTCGTGCCCAATGACGATGATTATTGATCTCGTAATGTTCCCAAGTTTTTTTTAAGGCTTGAGAATAACCGTAGGCCGTGGTGGGACGCTTCCAGGGGATGACCCATAAGAGATGTTTTCGAGGAGGTTTTGCATCTCCTTGAAAACCAGATTCTTGATAAATGATCGCCATTTGAGTGCCAATGGGAACTCCCCATTTTTTTTGGGTTTTTTTAGTGGCCCAGTACCAATCAGGATATTCTTGAAAAACACCACACAGGTTATTGATGGCGTGGGGCGGGGGCGGTGGTGCACATGCAGTCAGAAAGCTGGTTAATAGACATAAAACAAGCCACGGAGTTCGCGGCAATGATAGAGGTAATATGTTTTTTTTATTTATCATCAGCAGTGCTCTTTTCACTATCATTCGTGTTTTTGCTGCCAGTCGCGCCTTTGCTGTCATCCCCGCGCAGGCGGGGATCCATTTACCCATTTGCAACTCCCTGTCATGAGAGTATGGAGTAAGAATTCTCTTCAATGTCATTCCCCTACGCTTCGTCTGACTCGTAGCGGCGCGCAGGATGGATCCCCGCCTGCGCGGGGATGACAGCGTAAAGAGCAATCATGGCAGCAAAAGAAAGTCTCTCTGTTCTCCTGCAACATAGTTGACGACAGCGGAGAGAGTCCCTCGCTTTTCCCCTATAGCGAGGCGATTATTCAGTTCCTCATGGGGATTGTCAAGGGAAGGGGAAGGGAGGATCTTATTTCCTCAAGGAGAGGGAGGAAGAGGGGGGATGGAATTCTTCCAATAATTTGTTGCTGGTGGTTTGAATGAGGGGGATGGAACTGGAAGATAAGGAAGAAAGTAAAGATAAGCCTTTTGTTAAATTAAATTCTGTTTGAAATCTCTCCATAGGACTTTTTTTAAGGTACAGGATGGCCAACATGAAGCGAGCCAATTCATGATTTTTTTCTAGTAATTCTAACTGCTGAATAAACCACACCTGTTTAGGTGCAGGAAGGTGTCCCGAATAAAAAGGAAAATTACAATGGATTTTTTCGGTTGGAGCGATGGCTAAATAAGAAGATAGGGCCTTGATGGAATGGAGCCAATAAAATAATTGTTTTGAACTATTCTGATGTAAAAAAAGAAAAAATAAATTCACAACCAATTTCATTTCTGCATCAGCCAGGGGATAGGATTTTACGATGGGCTCTGAAGAGCCGGTGGAAATAGATAAATATAAACTTGCCATCACTATTAAATGACGGCGAGCACTTTCTGTTTTTGCTTCTTTTTTCCAGACACCATATTCATCCATCAAGGACAAATCACCCTGCATTAAACGTAAATGAGCTTCAGTAAATTGTTTCAGGGATAAAGAATGGAGATAGAGATATTCATTGATGTAAGAATAGAAAAGTATAGAGTGAAGAAGAGCGAAATGTGGACCTTTTACATTTTCAAAAAGCCATTCGCAGTGGGCCACCATGGAAATGGGGGCTTGATGGGAAGGCTCTATCAAATCTTTATAGGGGTTTGCACGACGAGCGGGGTTGTAAACTTTGCCGCAGTGAGATCCTGGAAGATAATGGCTTTTTAACTCCTGGGTTTCATTAGCAAGAGAAACTAAAAAAGAATTTCGTATACTAAAATAAGGAGTTCCTTTTATGGGAGCATCTGAAGTAGGTCTGATGCCGGGTGGAATTTTGTTTTTTTGAAGAATCCTTGTGATTTTTTGAATGATAGGATGGAGATCCACATAAGGTTCTTCATTTTCATCTTCTTCCAGGTAAATGGTGAATTGTCCACCAACACTTAAGCGTTCAGAAGCACCAAATGTTGTTTTTTTTTCTAAGGCATAGATCTCCTCGGGATAGAGATGTCTTATTTTAAAAGAAGGGAAATAGCGATTGAGTAAGGGAGCAATTAAATTGAAACTTTCTTGGGTTCTTTTAAAATTCACAGAAATGTGGAGACGCCAACCTTTATTATTTTTTTTTCTTTCTGCGAGAGAAATATTTTGAATATAAATGAAATAGTTGTCTCGGGGGAACGTTGCTTTCTCACTGAGGATACGTTCATAGGTGAGGGGAGGCATAGGTTCGTGGGAGTGAGATTGAGAACCTGACGCCATGGGAGAAACCTCGTAGTTATTCTAGTTATACTTTCCTCTCTTCCCAACTCTCCCTCGTTAGGGGAGAGGGAAAAGGAGAATGTATCAATGTCTTGGAAATGCACTCTACAAAATGAAGCTTGGGGTGTCAAGGAAGGGGTGTGTTTTAGGGGCAGAGTGAAAGTAAGAAATTAGAAAGAAAAGTTTGCTGTGAGGTGGTCCAGGTGATCTAACGCTTCGGAGATCTTTTTAGATTGTTGAGCGTCTTCTTCTGAGTAGGGTGCCTCTACAATCTGTGGGGCAAGGTGAGTATTAATGAGGAATTTCATCAGTTTTTTAGTTTCCTCAGGAATAGAAAGGCAGTGAATTTTAAGGGTCAAGGTTTGAAGGGCTACTCTTCCTCGTTGAGATAGTCTGCTGATTGTTTTATCCCTACAGTTAAAAGTATCTATAGGCTCATTAGATAAGATTTTTTCAAGAATGTATTGTGCTTCTCCTGAAGTGATTTCATAGGAATGTTGGGGGGTGGTTTGCTTTGCTCGCTGAAGGAGAAAATTCAGGGTAATGATTTGCTGCCAGGTGAAATGGGGCCCCAGTGCTACTCCTTTTTCTGCGAAGTGATCTTCAACAATTTTTTCAAAAGGATGGCTTCTTTTTAAGGGGATCCCTTCATCTTTTGCTTTGGTAGTTAAATACTGGCGGTAGGGAATGATGAAGAACCACATGAGAGGCGTAGATAATATTTGATAGATCCCTTTTAATACGGTGTTGAGGGAAAAGAGAATCTTTCCCAAACACTCAAGGGGTTTTAAGAAATGAGTATCTTTTAGGGGGCTCCATAGAAGCCAAGTGAAAGGGCTTAAAAGAAGGGCACCTGCGAAGAGGGTTCCTAAAATAAGACAGCTTCCATGGAAAAGGCCTCGAAGGGGTTGAATCCCATTCAAGTCACGATGAGCGATTGTTTTATAAGGGGAATTAAACTCCCTCACTTCTCCATAAATCTCCAGCAACGGCTTGAAACTGGAAAAAAACAATTCTCTTTGATATTCCCAAGTGTAACGGATCCCAAAAGGCGCCGTGACTGCTTCATGGCGAAGAAGGCGATTCACAAAACTGTATCTTCCCGCACTGATACGGAATTCGTTGAAAGAAAATTGCGGTCCCGAAAATCTCGGAATCTTTGGTACAGTGGCCATCGCTTCAGAAGACATAACAACCTTTCATCATAATATCAATGGAAAAAAAAGTACTTTATCAAATTGGAAAATAAATTGTCAATATATTTTTTGATCACCTTGAGGGAATCATGAAGATTAGGGCCTTGATCACCCTAAGAAATAACCTCAAAAATAAGCTTTTCCCTGCTCTCTTTGCTGTCATCCCCGCCTTCGCGGGGATCCATCCTGCGCGCCGGTACGAGTTAGATAAAGCGTAAGGAAATGATATTGAAGAGAATTCTTGCTCCTCACTCTCATGATGGGTTGTTGCAAAGGGATGAATGGATCCCCGCCTTCGCGGGGATGACAGCGGAGAGAGTAATTTGATAACAGAAAAGAGAGCAATTTTGATGACAAAGAGAGGGTTTCGATTGGAATAGGCAGTGATTCGACATCGACATATCAAAAATAAGCGTTGCTTCTACGGGGAGAGGTAGAAATGGGGGTGGGAGTGCATTTTGGATTTTTTATCTGGCAAGCAGCGGGTTCTAAGGGGCCTGAGTCTGGTAGCCATTGGCGAGGTTGGCGGATGGGAAGGGTTCCATAAGTGGGTTGAGGGCGATTGTAAATGGGTTTTGCTTCATGAATGAAAGGGTTCGCCATGGCCTGAACGGGCCATGAAGTGCTGATAAAACAAAGGAATAGCCAAGTAAGTCCCTTTAAACCTCCCCGAAACATGATGATTCTCCAATCTCTTTTGTTTATAAACAACCCATATTGGATTAATCATAGACAAGTTTTTTAATTTTTGGGGTCAGAGGTTTTAGAAGAGGGTTTTGTTTCTTTTATCTATATAAGGATACCCGTCCTTGGGCGCGATCTTCCGTAGGTTTTAGAATGCTCTTTTTCGTGAGGTTGAGCATGTTGGTAAAACACACTTCCAGCGTGTTGTTTCCACCAAATCCTTGGGGCGTGCAACCCACACAAAGGTTCCTTTCTTTGTGGGCCATTCTTCCAGAAGAGAGTGGCACGATTCCCTAAAAAATCCTGATAATCCTTAATCAGGCGATGAATGGTGTTGGCAACCCCGGGCATCCTGCGATAGCCCCTCATTGGGCAGAATCCTCATGATGCGTCTCCTGACGCACAGCGGGTCCTTCTGCGTCTAATTAAAGCACTCCTTTTTCTGGAGGCGCTCCATCCATTTTACGTAAATCTTTTTTGCTTGAGTAAATTGATCATGTACCAATAAGGTCTTAATCTCTTGTTGAACGGAATCTGGTAGTAAGGAAAATCTACTTTTTTGATGTTTAGGTTCCATCATGCCGCCCTTTTTATAATTATTAATCTAGGTCTTCAATTGTCTTACAACTCATATTATCAAGCAAACGGGTAATTTATAAAATTAATTAGAAGTCTTTGCAAGTGGTTTTTTCTGGGCAAAAGAAAAAATGAAATTTTTGTTTAAAAACAAAGAGATAATTAGTTTAATTCGAAAAAAGGGTCTTATATTTTTTTAATTCCTTAATATTTCCTTAAGGAAGTTATGGGAAGCTACAGCCCCTTTCCCATAAAGCAGATCCCGATTGCCCAGCCCCTGAATAAACTTTAATTAGCAAACTTTGAACGTGATGAGTATTTAATTCTTCAGGGTTTTCAGTCAGCTGAATAATAAACCAACGAGCTAGCTCCTCCACCGTAATATTGGCAATGGGGAGAATCTTTACGTCTTTCTTTAAGAAAGGGATTTTTTCCTGATTAAAATGGACGTACAGGTAGTCCCCTTCCTCTTCTAAGTGCTGATAGGGGGAAGTACCAGGAATTAAAAACCACTCACTTAACTCTTTGCACAAGGCTCTTAGGCGTTGCTTATAAACGTCGTAGTTAAAGGTCATGCCGTTTTCATTCACTTCCGCCGTGATGGCGGCAAATACTTGGAAATTATGGCCGTGTAATTTTTCCCGATGGGTGGGGGAAAAAATAGTGTAATGCCCCGCAGCGAATTTCATATTTTCCTTATGGAGCTCAATGGTGGAATAACGGGGGGGTGTTGTCATAATCTTCTGCGCCAATCCTGTAAGGTAAAACCCACGAGGGGTTGGTTTATATGCTTTGTTAAAGCCATCACTTTAAACAATTCTCCCATTTCATGGGGCAAGGTTAACTTTTTTATCTGCTGATTGTAGTCAAATTGAGAGGCAATATCATCCTGGGGCCTTAAATTCATTAAACCCGTACTTAGTAGGAAGTGGGCTTGGTTACAAAATCCCCCCAATTCCCAGCCTATTTGTAGGGCTTCCCTCCCGCATCGGGAAAAATCCACATGGGCGGTAATGTCTTGCAAACCTCCATAGAGAAAGGGATCTCCATGGGCATGATGTTGGTAGTGGCACATGAGGGTGCCTTTATTGCGCTGGGGATGGTAATACTCTTTTTCTGTGAAACCATAATCAATGAGAAGTAATATGCCCTTTTCAAGAACTTCATAAATGCTTTGCAACCAAGGGCCCACCCAAAAATTAATTTCTGACTCATAGGGAGGGGACAGGGATTGTAAAAGGGGTTGAAGGGTTTCAAAAGAAGAGGGAGGTTCTATCAATGCCCATTGTAATTGGTGATTTTCAAATTTCACTCCTTGTTCATAAAGGCCTTTTTCTGTGAGACGAAATAAATGAACGGGCATGGCGTCTAATACTTCATTGGCAATCACCACCCCTTGAAAAGGAGTTTGAGGCAAGGAGTGTAACCAATGAATACGAGGGAGTAAGTGAGGGCAGTGGAGACGCAAGGTATTTTCTTGTTGTTGTCGAAGGGGCGGGCTGACTTCCAGTAAATAATAGTGTTGGGGCAGCATGGATTTTTTTTCTAAGGCCAATAAAAGATGGGCCGCTAAGATGCCGGAGCCGGGACCCAGTTCTAAAATGTTTCCGGAGGAAAGGGAAGAGAGGATTTCTTCACATTGCACTGCGAGGCATTGGGCAAATAAGGGGGAAAGCTCCGGGGCTGTGATGAAATCTCCCTGGGAGCCGAATTTTTCAAAGCCGTTGTTGTAGTATCCTAAGCCTGGGGCATATAAGGCATGGTGCATGTAATCTGCAAAGGAACACGTGCTGCTTTGGGAAAATAAAGTGTGTTGTAATGTGTCCATGAAGCGTTGGTGATGAAGAGAGGCTTCTTGGCTTAAGGGCATGTGTTTCACAAAAATCTCCCAGGGGTGAATTTTTTCCTGGTGTAGAATAATATAGTGTTTTTCTTTGAACAAGGGTGTTTTTTAATGATGAGAGAAAATAAAGAGCCCGTGGCCCTCATTACGGGGGGAAGCGTGCGAGTAGGAAAAGCCATTTCTAGTTTTTTACATGAGAAAGGGTATCGTGTTTGTCTTCATTATCGATATTCCCACGAAGCCGCAAAAAGCTTTGCACGGAGCCTTAATGAAAAACGATTAGATTCTGCCTTGTGCTTTTTCGCAGACTTATGCCAAGTGGGGGAAGTGCGCGCCCTGGCAAAACAAGCCATAGAGGCTTGGGGGCGCTTAGATCTTCTTATTAATAATGCTTCTAGTTTTTATGCAACCCCTGTGCAAACTGCCACAGAACAGGCATGGGATGATTTAATGGGGAGTAATGTGAAGGGTGCTTTTTTTCTTTCAGAAGCAGTGGCGTCGGAACTCAAAGAGAGGCAAGGGAGCATTATTAATATCACGGATATTCATGGTGAAATCCCTTTAAAAAATCACAGCATTTATTCCATGTCGAAAGCAGCTCTTCACATGATGACAAAAGCCTTAGCAAAAGAATTAGCGCCCGCTGTGCGAGTAAACGCCATTGCCCCTGGTTCCGTATTGTGGCCCCAAGATGCCACCCCTGCCCATCGAGAAAAAATTTTAAAACGCACTG
>Ga0233425_10006438_pt1 | contig 17420 bp, 15 predicted proteins | sample Watercolumn_Towu_2_FD_181712 | JGI IMG/M metagenome (GOLD analysis project Ga0233425, IMG submission 181712) | Freshwater microbial communities from Lake Towuti, South Sulawesi, Indonesia - Watercolumn_Towuti2014_140_MG | ecosystem: Environmental > Aquatic > Freshwater > Lake | place... | reverse complement strand
TCTTGTGCCAATCCTTACGCCGGTGAAGGGATGGCCAATGCACCGGCATTGTTGTAACATGGTGGCGGCAAATGCCTTGTGCAGTTATGCGCCCGTAGCTCAAGGGATAGAGCAGCGGATTTCTAATTCCAAGTTTACGTGCGTACAGTATGCGCGACACCCGCGCACCGTGGCAAATCCCGGGGAATCACGCCCCGCGCCCTTCCGGCGCACCACCCGCGCGATACCCGCAAACCGGGTTCGCAACAACAGTGTTGACAACACTTCGGCCGCCACACCCGCCATCGGTACGATTGCGGGCACGTTCGCGGAGAACTGTGGGAGGATAACCCGGCGCGACTGTCTCCGGCCGGCGCGGCGAAAAGCCTCTGCGGCCACGACGCGGGCCGGAGCGACCGACAGACTCGGCGCCCCTTCGCGTGAAAGCGTGCAGAACTCGCGCCGCGCAAACAGGCCGACGGGGGCAAACGTGATGGCGCGGCCGGGGGCCCCATGCCGTGCCGATGTTTACCAGCCTCCCCCGGCGCGCTGCGCCGGAGTGCCTACATAGCCCCTCTCTGACCGTGGAACCGCCTTCTTCTTCGCGCGTTAAGATGGGCAACGGGCAACGCATGTACGGCGCCAATGGCCGAGACAGGGGGGGGTATCCCCCGGCTATCGAAAACCGTCCCACGCCGGTAGTTTACTTCCCGCGGGCGGCTGGATAGACTGGTTGTCGTTGGGGGTTTGTCGAGGCCGCGTCTCAGCGCGTCGAGTCGTTTGTCTTTCCTTGACGGTGGAGGGCACGACGATGGCTGCGGAGTGGTTCTACCAGATCATGGGCGAGCAGTTCGGCCCGATCGAACCGGCGGAACTGCGGCGGTTGGCGGTTGGGGGCACCGTTTCGCGCGACACGCTGATCCGCAAGGGGGCCGATGGCCGGTGGATGCTGGCAGAGGATGTTCTCGGCGTTTTCCCGTGGAGCAATGCGGCGGTTCAATCGTCTGGCTCCCGGCAAACAGCGAAACCCTCGCCTTCGCCTCCGTTGGTGACGCCGCCGCAACGTCCCAAAGGGCAGTTTGCACAACCGCCCGGCGCCGGTTCGATTTCTGCCGCGCAACCGCTCGACACTGCACCTGAAAAGCCAGACCGCATTCACCCGCTGACGTGGGCTGCCGTGATTGCCGGGGCCGGAACCGTCTTGCTGTTGTTGTGGGCGCTGGTGTTTCGCGGCGATAGCGTACCGCGGCAAGAAGCGGAGTTGCCCGCGGCGAAGGATGCGCCGCGGCAGAATGCCGGGGTAGATCAACCGGCGAGCAAGTCGGCACTTGATCCGGTGGCACTCTACGCAAGTTGCCGAAGTGCTGTCGCCACCGTCTTGATCAAAGACGATGGGGGTTTGGATGCGGGGCAAGGTTCGGGATTCTTCATCGGCCAAGAGTGGATTGGGCGACACGATGCGCGATACGTTCAGGATGTAGCCCCGAAGGATCCCAAGGTGGGGTATCTCTTAACGAACTACCATGTGGTCCGATCGGCAGCAAGCGCAGAGATACGGCTGGATGATAATGGGGCGGGACTCTGGGGGCTCATCCCCGATGTTGTCATGGAGAACGAGGAACTGGACTTAGCGCTGCTCCGCGTCATTGTATATCCACCAGTGCAGGTGAAACCGGCGGGCGATGCCTTCTCGTGCGACTGGGCGGCGCTGAAGTCTAAGGCGCCGTGGTACCTCACGGGCATTAGAACGCTTGCGATCACCCAAGGGGCAGACCCGGCAATCGGCACGAAGGTCTACGCAATCGGAAGTCCCCGGGGGCTAGATGCCACGCTGAGTGAAGGCATTGTCAGCGGAAGCCGGCCCGCTTCCGAGGCGAGTGCTCGCCTTCAGTTCACTGCGCCCGTCAGTCCGGGATCAAGCGGGGGGCCGCTGCTCGACTCAAGCGGGCAGGTAGTCGGCGTGGTGACTGCCCTGCGATGGGGCGGGCAGAACTTGAACTTTGCAGTCCCGACATCTCAAGTCCGGGGTTTTCTCAACGGAAAGTGGACTTCCAGGGAATTATGGCGCGGCGCCAGCATCAAGGAAGAGGAAGAGGCTGCCTATCGCTCAGCGTCGTTTGCCACTCGCGCGAAGAGTCGCGGTAAGGCCGAAATGGCCGGCGTTGAGTCGTTGCTCCAAGCACGTAAGCAAGTCGAAGGTGCAGGCGACATTGAAGTAGATATGCCGAAGTACCGTGAGGCGCTAAAAACTCTGGCGGCTATTGTGCCTTCTTCGTGCGGGGAATTCGAGTATCTCCTGCATTACGCAATGGCAGAGGCTCTGTCGCGGCATGCATTTGATGCGCGTCTCAGGACTAAAGTCGCGCCGAATGTGTCCCTTCGGGAGGACTGGGAACGCTTTATGAACCAAAGCCCGGATAAGCAGGCCGCAATTAGGCACTTGAAGCAGGCGATTCACCTGAAACCGAAGTTCTCCCCTGCTTACGATTCGCTATGGGGTGCCTACACGAGTTGTGGCCAGCACACTGAGGCTTTGCTTGTTGCGGATAGGCTGGTCCAGCTTGTGCCTCGGTGTTCCAAAGCTTACGCACACCGAGGTGCGTCCTTTGCGGACCTCGGGCAACTGGATTCCGCATTGAAGAATTATCGACTGGCAGTTGAGTTTAGCCCCAGCGCACCAAGCCATTACTTTGCGATGGCAGAGGTCTATTCCGAGCTCCGGCTATATGACAAGGCTGTTGAATCGTACCAAACCGTGATCAAACTAGGGAATGAGCAGGCTTGGACTTATCTCAAGTTTGGGTTCGCACTTCAGAACGCGGGACGCCTTGGCGAGGCACTTGCCGCATTCCAAAAAGCGCGGGAGAAGACTTCAGAGGATCTTCTGCTCGAGGTGTGTGACAAAGCGATAACAGACTGCCAGGCAAGAATGCGGCCATGATACGGACATTGTGTCTCGTCAGCGGAGGGTGATTTCAAGTCCGTGCCCCGGTCTGCAATCTTCGGCCCAACTAGCTGAAAGGCGACTTCTATGGGCGAGTACGTGCTGCTGCCGGACCTGAACGAATTGGCGCGCAAGGCAAGCGACCCTGAGGTGCGAAGGCTCATTGAGGAGGCATTGGCGGAGGGCGAGAGTCCGCCCGAGCCTGTCGGGCAGGCAGCATCGTCCGCCCCGCCGCCCGCGTGTAGAATAGACGTGTCTTGGGAGGCCGGCTGATCCCCGGCCAGCGGCGCGGGCCGGTGTGGCGGCAACCACACTAGGCGTTTCCCGCGAACCGCGATAGAATTGCATCATCGGGACGGCCGACGGCGATAGCTACGCCCCGGCCAAGCGAACCCGGCGGGCGGCCATCTTCTGCCTTTCGACGGCCCCCGCCCGGTTCGGCCCGGAAGACGAAAGGCAGGTGCATTGTGAAGAGTGTTCTTCCCTTCGCGTCCACGTCCCACGACAAGCTGACTCCGCTCACACAACAGATACACGCGGCCGTGTGGGATTGTGTGGGGTTGGCCGAGGTGCAAGAGTACGTCCGGGAGTGGGCAGCCGATTGGCTGAAGCGATACAAAGCCATCGAGGCGGCGGGGCAAGAGAAGGCGAAAATGGCCCGGCAAGCGCTGGCCGATCTGCCAGAAGGCCAGGGACGCGATGCGCTGCCGGAAGACCTGCAAATGGCGCTGTACGAGCCCGAGCCCCCGGAACTGCCGTTGCCGCCGTCGCACTGGCCGCGATCCGTGGCGGAGAAGTGGGCGGCCTTAGCGGCGGTGCATGACGTGTTTGACGGGTCGGGCGACAAGATTCTGCCTTGGCCGGTGCCGGCGGACGACGAAAATCTGGCAGCCTTCAGGGAATGGCAACGGGGCGAGGGCGGGGCGTTCTGGGGATTGATGGAGGCGGCCCGCAGGCTGACCGCTGCGGAAGTAGAGTGGGTTGCCCGCTGGCTGGTGGACGTGCAGCGACCGGCGGCCGCGCCGCAGACCACGACGCCCGGTGCCCCGCCGTTGATGGACGGTCCGCTTGCCCCCGACGCCTTTGTCTGGAATGGGAAGACGCACCACGGCCTGGCTCATAAGCCATTCCTTACACTACAGTATCTCTGGCACTGCAAAGGCCGCGCTGCTCAACCTGATGCCGATTTGGCGGCGGCTGTCTACGGCGACCGCGAAGAGGACTTTCCAGACCACGCTGTACGCGGGCTGCGGCAAGCGCTAAACGGCTTCTTCCGCGCGAATGCGCTGCCATTTCACGCGCGGAAGTGCAACGGGTGTCTGACGATCGCGGACGGTGCGCCGACACCGGTTCGGGGACGGCGACACGCGGCGAAGCGGCAGAATCCAAAGGCGCACGCGGCGAAGCGGCAGAAGGCGAAGCCTTGCGGCCAGCGGAGAAGATGATTTCGGAATTGCACGTCTTGTGCATGTTCCATGCACGTTTCTTGCACCCCGTTTGGTTCAATGGCTCCCGTCATCAATGACGGAGGCCAAGAATGACAGACCAGACGGAAAGCATCCCACGCGCACCGGTCGTCAAGAAGCGGCTGGCTGCGGCAACGGCACAAACGCGGTATCTCCGCCGCTTGTTGAAGCTGGCCAAGGAACGCGACGAAGCCGAGCGGCTTCGCGCTGAAGCCGACAGCGCGAAAGGGGGTGCATCGTGAAACAGCGACCACCAGAGCCCCCGCGCCGCGGCAGTGTGTCGGCTGACGAGATTCTGCCGGCGGCCGTCCTACGCGAGAGGTTCGGCTGGGGGCAGAGAAGTCTGCCCGAAGCCGAGCGCCGCGGACTGCGCACGGTGACGTTCGGCCGATGGAAATACGTGCTGGGCAAACACTTGCTCTCGTTTTTCGAGGCGCTGGGCAACGAGCCGGCGGCGGTCGAGGGCAACGGGGAGGGCAACGATGGAACCTAGATTGCCCCTCACTCTCGATCAACTTCGCCGCCGGGCTGAGCGGCGCGCCGCCGAACTGCGGCGTCGGCCGCCACCACCGGAGACGCCCGCGAAGCCGGCGCCTACCCTTGAAGAACTGTTGCTGCGCCCACGGCGCAGGCGGAGGCCACAAGTACGATGACCACGACGGCAACGATGGAACGCGGTCGGATGCTCGCCGAACTGCTGCGGCTGAAGATCATCGGCAACGAGGGGCATGACCTGAAGGTCGCGTGTGTCGCGTGCCCGTCTTCCGACGCTGGGCGGGTTCACATCGACACGGGCGTCTACTTCTGCTATTCGTGCAACAAGGCCCTGTCTGCATTCGACCTCTGCAAGGTCGTGCTCAACGACCACGATGCTGCTAAGCGGCTAATGATCGAGGTGGGACTATTCGACGATCGACCGCCAAGCGGCAACGGTAGTAACGGAAGGTCGGCGACACCCGACGTTGACATCATCGCCGCAGTTGCGGGCCGTAAGGGCGTGACCAAGGCGGCATTTCTCGCCTACGGCGCTACGATCAAGAACGGCAGCGTGATCTGGCCAACCTTCCGCCTCGTGGAACCCGGCAAGGCCGAGCGTATCAGCACCTTCAGGATCGACGGCGAGAATCCGCAGGCCAAGGGACGATGCGAGAAGGGTAAGCCGGCCGGTTTGTTCTTGCCCTGCCAAGTGAAGGACGGCAAGGGGAACGTCCGGTCGCCTGCGGCCGGCGAAGAGTGGATCATCGTGGAAGGCGTGAAGGACGCCGCGGCCCTTCAGTCACTCGGCTACAATGCCATCGGGCTACACGGGCATGGGGTTCAAGCCGAGGCCCTTCCCGGATTCGTGGCCGCCCTGGCGGGCGTGCATCTGACTTTCCTCCCCGATGCCGACCTGCCATCGGAGAAGGGTTTCCGCCCTCTGGCCGGCAAGTGCCACGGCGTGGCCGCTTCGGTCAAGGTGGCCGCCCTGCCGGTTCCCCAGAAGGAATCCGGCGGCGCGGACGTGCGCGACGTGCTACGCGAGCAAGGCCCCGACGCCGTGCGAAAGGCAATCGACGGGGCCGTGCCGGTCAACAAGGACGGACAGCCCGACGTACCTCCGCGATTCGTCAAGGTCTACACGTCGAAGGAGTTTCTCGCCCTGGACCTGAAGGCCAACTTCCTCGTGCGCGACGTGCTGGTCGAAGGCCAACCGTGCATCATTGGCGGCCGGTCGAAGACCCTGAAGACCTCGTTGGCAATCGACCTCGTTGTCAGTCTGGCTAGTGCTACGGCGTTCTTGCATCGGTTCAAGACACCGAATCCCGTATCCGCGGGAATCTGGATTGGCGAGTCTGGGGCGGTCACGACCCGCGAGACAGCCAAGCGGGTAGCCGAATCGCACGGCGTGTCGCTGGCCGACCTGCCCATCACCTGGGGATTCGACCTCCCGAAACTCTCCGCGAAGGGCGACCTCGAAGCGCTGGGCAAGATGATCGTCGCCCGCAAGCTGCGGGTTGTGCTGGTGGATCCGCTGTACCTGGCGCTGCTCACTGCCGAGACGGCCGGCAACGCTGGCAACGTCTTTGCGATGGGTGCCACCCTCCAGCCCTTGACCGAACTGGGGCAAGACACGGGTTGCACGTTCATTCTGTTACACCACTTCCGCAAGAACAGCCAGGCCGGCGAACAGGAACCCGCCGGTCTGGAGGAGTTATCGCAGGCGGGTGTTGCCGAGTGGGCGAGGCAGTGGATTCTCCTCCAGCGGCAGACGCCCTATCAGGCCGACGGCCGACACTCGCTGTTGATGCGGGCCGGCGGCAGTGCGGGCCATGCGGGTCTGTGGAGCGTGACGATCAACGAGGGGCTGCTTGACCCCGAGACGTTCACCGGCCGCCAGTGGGACGTGTCCGTCCAGCCTGTGGCCGACGCCCGCCGAGAGGCCAAGCGGGAACGTGAGAACCGCAAGGCGGCCGAACAGGAGCGACAGGAAGGCGAGCATGTGGAGCGTGTTGTAGAGACGATGAAGCGGCACCCAGAAGGCGAGACGGCCCGCGTCTTGCGATTAGAGTCCCGCCTGAACCCCGACAATTTCGATAAGGCATTCCTGAGGTTGGAGAAGGATGGCCGGGTGGAGGCGTGCGAAGTGGTCAAGGGTAAGAAGAAGTATGGCAGCTTTCGGCTCAAAAAGTAGAGGAGTGGAACAAGTGGAACTGAGTGGAACAAAAACCGGAACTGACTTCCTGTTCCACTGGTTCAGGAGTGGAACGGAACTGGACCTATAGGTAGGTCCGTTCCAGTTCCACCCGGACCACCCGCGCGTTCCAGAAGTGGAACAAGGACGTGTTCGTTCCGCTTCTCCCGTTCCACCCATCACACCCGCGCCTGCCCGCCTTCCGCTGAGGCCGGCGCCGCGAATTCTTCGGCGCCAATTCGCGGGGGGCTCGTATTACTGGCGGTAGAAAGTCAGCCGGCGACTCGCGTCGGCAACAAGTTGAGATTTCCTCCCGTGTGTTTTCAACGCAGCACAAGGCCCGGGCCGCGGCGATCGGCAACGACGCCCAACGCGGTCTCAACTCCGCGTCTACAGGACCGGGCCTTGTGCTTTCTTGGGAGGTTCCCGCGATGAGTGAAGAAATCTCGGTTCGCGTTGTGTCCTATGGCCAGCATCGGCCGCTGATGCTGGTCTACGTTGACCCGCTGACAGGCCGGCGGGTGGCGAAGTCTGCCGAGACACGCAACCGCGGCGAAGCGCTGAAGGCCGCGGGGGTCTGGCAAGACGAACTGCGGAGCGGGCGGTACGCGCCGCCGTCGCGTATCACCTGGGCCGACTTCCGCGAGCGGGTCCGCCGCGAGAAACTGGCGTTGATGCCTCTTACATCGCAGCGGGCCTACACGACGGCCCTCGACCACCTGGAGAACATCTTGAACCCCGACCGGCTGGCCAAAGTGACCGCGCCCGCCATGACGCGGTTCCAAACGCTGGCGCGGGAAGGCGGGATGAAGGCAACGACCCTAGCCCGCAACCTGCGGCATATCAAAGCCTGTCTCCGCTGGGCGGCACGGCAGGGCATGATGCACGTGGCCCCGGCTATCGAAATGCCCAAGCTACCCAAGGGGCAAAGCCTTGCGAAGCATCGGCCCGTAACGGGCGAGGAGTTTGACCGGCTGGTCGAGGCGGCCGCCGAATTCCGCCCGAGTGACTCGGCCGCGTGGGTCCGCCTGCTGCGGGGGCTCTGGTTGTCGGGCTTGCGGCTGGGCGAAGCCCTGGCACTCAGTTGGGACGCTGGGGCCGCGTTCGCCGTGGATACCACCGGCAAGCGGCCCGTGTTCGTTATCCAGCCGGAAGGGCAGAAGTCGAGACAGGCCGAAGTCGCCCCCATGACGCCCGACTTCGCCGCGTTCCTGCTGGCCACCCCGGAAGCGGAGCGGGTGGGGCGGGTGTTCCCCTTGCCCGACCCCGAGACGGGACGGGAAATCGGGCGGTTCCGGGTCATGCACGTTGTCGGCCGGATCGCCCGCAAGGCCCGCGTGGTGGTTGGGGAGACGGAGAAGGCCGTCAAGGTTGACGGCGAGGTTGAACGGCGAACCGTCAAGATGTATGCTACAAGCCATGACCTGCGGCGGGCGTTTTGCACCCGCTGGTCGCGTCGGGTCATGCCGGCGGTCCTACAGCGGCTTGCCCGCCATGCCCACGTTGGCACCACGATGGCGTTCTACGTTGCCAGCACGGCCGAAGAGATCGGGGCCGACTTGTGGGCCGCGTGGGGGGCGATGGGCGACAAGAAGCCGCCGATTGACAACACTTCTGACAACAAGGCCCCCGCCAACGCCTGCGGGGCGGACGATTCGGGGCAGGGAGTTGCGAACGTAACCGATTACACAACAGAGGGTTCGGCACAAGCCGAAGACACTTCGCGCCCGTAGCTCAAGGGATAGAGCAGCGGATTTCTAATCCGCTGGTTGCAGGTTCGAATCCTGCCGGGCGTGCTGATGTAAGACTATTTCTGATAAGGCTTTGCATCTTCGTGTCTGCTGAGTTGCCTGGATCAAGAATCGACCAACACTCACTAGACACTCACCCGCCGATTCGCTTCTTCAGGAACTCCGGCACGTACACTCGATCTGTCGCCTTCTTCATCTTCTCGTTGACTTGGATGTAGCGGAGGGTGGTGGAGAAGGAGCGGTGCCGCATCTTCTTCTGTAGCTCCGGGGCACTCATGCTGTCGCAGTTCATTGTGGCGTAGCCCCGCCGCAAGGCATGGAAGCCGTAGTAGTGGCACGACGCATTGCACTCATGGATTGCAGCATCTGGGCAAGATAGGTGGATTCCGGCCGCTTCCTGGATGCGTTGAAAGGCTACCCACAGCATCTTCCAATCATGCGGCCAAACGAAGACCGTAGGGGCGAAGCGAACCACCTGCCGCACATGCTCCAAGGCCGTAGTGGTGAGGTAGTCCACTTCATCTCGGCTGCCCTTGTTGTCGGCCGCTCGGGTAAGAATCCGCCCGGTGTCCAAGTCCAAGTCTTCGCGTCTGAAGGAGAGTATCTCGCTGATTCTCCAGCCGGTGGTGATCGCAAAGACCAACAAGGCCCGCCACCACTCTGCCGGGTTGGGGTGGTCTACGGGCATCGTGGCCACGTCGCAGGCCTCATAGATGGCTTGGAAATGCTCAGAACTAATTACGGCCCCGATTTTCTCCGGCTCCCGTACCTTGCGGAATTTGGGGGTCTTGGCGATGTAGCCCCAGTCAGCCGCAATCCGCAAAGCTGCCTTCAGACTCCGTAGTTCGCGGTTGATCGTGGCGGGACTGACCTTGCTCTTCTTCTTCTTCCCGCGCTCGGTCTGCCGCTGGGCGATGAAGCCGTCAATCACTTGGGTAGTGATAGCCGACATCTTTCCCGGCTTGACGATCCGACCGAAGTTCCCCAGGGCGGTCTTCGTCACAGCCTGAGTCTTCGGGGCCAGTCGATGATATACCTTGGCCATGTATTCGGCAACGAAGTCTGGCCACTGCTTGCGGGACGGGACGTGGTAGGTTCCTGATGCAATCTGCCCCTCCAATTTCCGGGCGTGTTTCTCGGCCATGCTCTTGCTACCGACCTTGCGAGACTTCCGCTTGCCCGTGACAGGGTCCAACCAGCCTACCGACCACGGAGCCTTGGCCCCCAGCTTCTTCTGTTGCCGATGATCTTGGAACGTCCAAGCCATGCTGCTACCCCTCCCCTTTCCGGGCGTATTTCTCCGCCATGCTCTTGCTGCCGATCCGCTTGGAACGACGCTTGCCCTCTGGATCGATCCACCCCACCGACCAGTGGGCCTTTTCGCCGAGTTTCTTCTTCTGCCGGCTGTCCTGAAATACCCATGCTCGCATGGCTCACCTCTCTGGTTCGTTGACGTCCCGGACACCCGGTGGCCCGTTCTTGGCGGGCAGCCTCACTTGTCGCCCGCTGGAATTCGTACGCGTCGAGGCAACCTCCCGCGCCGAAACACGACGCCGTTTCCGCCCGAATTCCACCCGTTTGGTACCGTGGCCCCCCAGGCCATTTCTCACTCGCTGGCCTGCCTATCTGCTATGCGAGAGCCAACGTCCTCTGGGAACAGGGTTGTCTACGAATTCTCCGTGATTCGGCCCCCACTAGCGATGGGGCGCGTGGATTGCTGGGCTGTCGCTCGGGTCGTATACTCGTCGCGTGTGGTGAGCGTCATCCCCCGTTTCTCGCTGGGAGGTCCGCATGTCCACAGGGCTACCATCGGGCCGAGACACAAAGATCCAGACCTTGTTGGACCGATTGTCTCAGGGGGACGAGTCGGCTCGTGACGAACTGATCGTGTACTCCGGCGGGCGTCTCCGACGCCTAACGCGTAAGATGCTTGGCAAAGATGCTGTCCATCGGTGGGCGGAGACCGATGACGTCTGGAACAATTCCCTGCTGCGATTGCACCGGGCACTAGCGAGCGTTAAGCCGACGTCTGTTAGGGAGTTCTTCACATTGGCCGCTCGCCAGACTCGATGGGAGTTGAAGGATCTGGCTAGGCACTACTTCGGCCCAGAGGGCATTGGTGCCCACCATTCCACCGAAAAGGCGGCCGCTGACAGCGATCACCATCCACGACGGGACAAGGCGGATACCACGAATGATCCGGTGAAGCTGGCCAACTGGACCCGTTTTCACGAGCAAGCGGAATCCCTGCCGGAACCAGAACGAGAGGTGTTCAGACTCCATTACTACTGCGACTTACCGTTGAATACTGTCGCCGAGATCATGAAAACGAACTACGCGACGGCCAAGAGGACGTGGCGTTCAGCACGGCGTGAGTTGAGCAAGTTCGCGCAGCAGATTATCCCGGGTTTCTAGTCTGCAGGGCTCCGAAGTCTTGTACACCATCTCGTCCCCATGCGTTGTGTCGCTCATCGTTTTACTGTTGTGGTATCGCTCCCCATTTGGTTGGCTTTGAACCTGACCGGGCACGGGGCAACACATGGATCAGAGCGCGATTGTAGAGAAAATCCTACAACAATACGAATCGCTCAGGAGTGAAGGGCGCGTTGTCTCTGCGGAGGAACTGTGCCGCGACTGCCCTGAAGTCGTTGGCGAAGTCCAACGCGGGATTGACGCGATCAACGCCATTCAGCGGCTTATTGACCTGACTCCAAGTACGGGCGTGGCCGTTGCCGACAATTCAGCCGCACTCGAGCACACCTGTCCACGGCAAGCACCAAGCCAGGTTGGCCGTTACCGACTCGATGCGTTCCTGGGACAAGGAGGCTTTGGTCAGGTATGGAGAGGTTACGACCCTGAGCTACGTCGTCCTGTGGCGGTCAAGATCGCACGTCCGGATCGCTTTCAGGCCGCTCCCCGGGCCGAAGCCTTCCTGAAGGAGGCACGCAAAGTCGCTCAGTTGAGACATCGCGGCATCGTCCCCGTTTACGATGTGGGGCATGACGGCGACTGCTACTACATTGTCTCAGAGTTGATTGACGGGGCGAATCTGGCTGACCATATTTCTCAGGGGCGCCCCTCGGTGGAGCGAGCCGTGACGCTTGTCTCGCAAATCGCCGACGCCCTGCATCACGCCCATCTCAACCACATCATTCACCGCGATATCAAGCCCGCCAATATCCTTATCGACCGCAGCGGCGACGCACACATCACGGACTTCGGTGTGGCCAAGAGCGAAGCAGACGATGCCGGGACCACGTTGGAGGGGCAGATTCTCGGCACACCGGTCTATATGTCGCCCGAGCAAGCCAAGGGGCACGCTCACACCGCCAACGCTTGCACCGACGTATATTCTCTGGGCGTTGTCTTCTTTGAACTGCTTACCGGCGAACGCCCTTTCCGGGGCGATGTGCGCACACTGATCAAGCACATCTCCGACACCGATCCTCCTAGTCCGCGAACGCTGGCAAGCACGATTCCGCGTGATGTTGAGACAATCACGCTCAAGTGCCTCGAAAAGGAGCCCCGATCGCGCTATGCGTCCGCGCAGGATCTGGCGGACGACCTTCGACGCTGGCAACTGGGTGAACCGATCCGCGCTCGGCATGTTGGTAGGTCAGAAAGAGCATGGCGATGGTGCCGCAGGAATCCCTTAATTAGCGGTCTGGCATCGACTGCCGCGCTCCTTGTCATCCTGGTAGCCGTGGTATCGACACTGGGCTACTTGAGCACTTCTGCGGCGCTGGAGCGCGTGACCGATCAACGCGGTATTGCCGAAGTCGCACTCGATGCCGAATCTCGGGCACGTAAGCAAGCCGAAGTCGCACTCGATGCCGAATCTCGGGCACTTAAGCAAGCCGAAGTCGCAGTCGATGCCGAATCTCGGGCACTTAAGCAAGCCGAAGCAAACCTGTATATCGCCACTTTCAAGCTTGCATACGAGAAGTGGCTGGCCGGCGACACACGCGGTGCGGAGGCCGTTCTTGATCGCTGCCCGAAGGAGTATCGGAATTGGGAATGGAGCTACGTAAAACGACGGTGCCATGCGTACGTCGGTACGTTGGGTGGGCTTTCAGGTGGCGTCGATACCGTCGCCTATAGTCTTGACAGCAAGTGGATTGCCGCCGGTAGCGGCAGGACCATCAAGATCTGGGATGCGGCAACGGGCAAGGAACAGCACACCTTGAATCGCGTCGACCAGAACGTTCTGAATATTGCCTCCAGCCCCGATGGGGCGCGTATTGCTGCCCTTGTGACGGCGTGGGACCAGCCAAACGTGATTGTGGTCTGGGATGTGGCCAGCGGGAAGCAGGTATTGGAAATCACGAGTCCGGGTCGAGCGAAGAATCTCGCTTTCAGTCCCTCGGGCGAACACATCGCTGTTTGTTCCGGTGCCCCTGCGCGTGCTGTTCTCCCGGATGGGATATGGTTGCACAACGCCACCGATACCGAAGCGTTGTCGCGGAGCATGTATCACACTAGTACGAAGTCGGCGGCAACCAGTCTTCTGTCCATTCCGACGGGCGGCGCAGACTTCGTGGCGTATGGTTGCGACGGCCGCTATGTCGCTTCGGGAGGATACGGCGGACTTGTGCGATTCTGGAATGTGGCAACTGGCAAGGAGGAGGCCGTCATACGGGGAGGACAATATCGGGCCATCAGCGCTTTGGCCTGGAGTCCGGACAGCACCATGATAGCGGTAGCGGCTGGCAGCAGCGTACTGTGCCGTGGTGTTGCGCGTGCAGATGATGTTCGGGAACTTGGAGGGCACACGGAAAGAATCACAAGTGTCGCGTACAGTCCAGACGGAAAGTGGCTTGCGACTGGCAGTCTGGATAAGACGATACGGGTGTGGTCTGCACTTGACGCCTCGGAGGACGCGTGCTTCCGATCCGGATCGCCAGTTAACAGCATCGCCTTCAGTCCTGATGGGACGCGGATCATTTCCGGGGGCGAAGACGGATGCGTAAGAGTCTGGGACATGCTGCTCAGTACGGATGCATTGCGCGTACCCCATCATGTGTTCGCATCACCCCACAGTGCGGCAGTAAGCTGCGATGGCAAACTCTTGGCAACGGCGGGGATTGGCGACGATGCACTCGTCAAGTTGTGGGATAGCCACACTGGAAAAGAATTGGCCGCGCTTTTTAGGCGTGTCCCCGCCGTGATGTCTAGGCATGTCCCCCACGTGCGCTCCGTGGCTTTCACCGGAGATGGCAAGCACCTGTTGACCTATGGGAACGACGGCACTGCAAGGTTATTCAATATACCGGATCGCCGTGAGGTTCTTGTGCTCGACACGGAAAGTGAGCCGCTTGCTCGAGCAAGCTGCAGCCCAAGTGGAAAGTGGGTCGGTGTAGAACATCCGGACCAAAGAGTGACGCTCTGGCAGGTTGCAGATCGTCGACAGATCGCGGAAGTGAACGGCGAGTTACTTGCCTTTGCACCAAATGACGAGCGAGTGCTCTACGTCACGTCTGTAGACACGGTCAGGATTCGGGCTCTACAGGAGCCTGGTCCGGAGGTGGTATTGCAGCCGGAGTCGGCGATTGTCGAGCAACCTCAATTCAGCGGGGATGGTCAGTGGGTAGGAGTAGCAACGGCAGAGCAGACGGTTGAGATATGGGACAGTGCGACGGGAAACAGAGTTTCCCGATTGAGGGGCCACACCGGAGGTGTGGCGACGCTTACGTTTAGCCCCAACTGCGAGCAGGTCGCTACGGCCAGCTCTGACGCAACGGTGAGGCTGTGGGACGTTGCGACGGGCAAAGAGATTCACAAACTTGTGGGCCACAGCGGGCCCGTTTACTCCGTGGCGTTCAACTACGACGGGAAACGCATTGCCAGCGGCGGGGCTGATAAGGTGATTCGGCTATGGGATACCGCAGACGGGCAGGAACTTTGCGCGATTCGGACTCCCAACACCGAGTATCTGATGTTCTCGTCGGATGGGACGCTACTCATCTCACGCGGCGCAGGGAGGTCGTTTGTTACCGTATTGTCGGCAGCGGAGATTCCCAGTTCCGATGAGTTGCCGGCATCGCGGACGCCGAATACCAACTGATCGAGAACGCCCGGCCGGTGTTGGGCGACCTGGCTTAGTCGCAGGACTTTGATCTTGAGATGAAATTGCCGTCCGCTCAGATGCCATACGGCAGCCGCTACGCTCTTCTTACCCCTCTACAGTGCAAAATGGGCGTCGGGTTCTTCCATGCCGTTGGGCATCCCAGGATGGCCAGTCTCGGCACCGGTGTCCAAGCGGATTGACTAGCCCTCGGAAGAGACTATGATTTTGGGCGTTCCGTACTCCCAAAACCCAAGATCGGAGAACTAGCGATGGCTAAGAAGGTCAAACCCGGATACAAGCGATGCCCCAAGTGCAATCTCTTGGTCAAAGGCACGAGGACCAAGACCTGCCCCAAATGCCAACACGCGTTTGCTGTGAAACCGGCAGCACCCGCCCCCGAACCAGCCGCGGCAGCGGAGGCCCCGGTAAAGGCGGCCAACGCCGTTACCTTGGAGCAGATCAAGATGGTCGGCCAGACGGTCAAGGCCATCGGTGGTTTCCGTCGCCTTCACGAGATGCTGGGCGTCATCAAGGAGGTCGGCGGGTTGAAGAAGTTCAAGGATCTGCTGGATGCGATGGCGGTGAGTGAAGGCGGCGACGGCATACCCTTCTAGCCCGCTGAACTGTCCTGAACGAAAAGGCCGCCTATGGTGCGGCCTTTTCGTTTTCCGGCTTGGGCTCGTCGGGCTTGACGCCGTACTTCTTCTGCCCGGCCCGGCCCCAGGGGCAACCACCAAGAGTGACCAGCGTTTCAACTCGCTGAAGGAATCGGGCGAATGGCAGCGGGATTCACAGAACTCGGGATCGAACTTGGGCATGGGGTAGTCTCTTCACTCAAGTGCGTAGCCGACCACAACCCTCGGGTGGCTGCCATAGAGGTCAAACGTCACTTCCGCCTGCGGGCCATCGGGCGGGTCGAACTTGAGAATCCAACGCTCGTCTTTCTTCTCGACCACCTGCCAGTTCTCCGCTTTCAGAACAACCGTTGGAATGGGCTTGTTGGCGGCATCGAGGAACCGTTTCTGGGCGAACGCTTCGTTGGCTAGCGTCGTCGCCAGGTCTCTCGCCTGGGTTTCATCGAGTTCGGACAGTTTAGCATCAATGAGCGTCAGGGCATTCCGGGCGGCCCTGGTCACCGCAGGGTGTCGGCTCTTGAGCAGCGTCCGCAGTTCCCCCTCGAATTCCCTCAAGCCCAAGTAGCCGATCATCGTGGCCGCATAGGCGTGCGTGTTGCCGTCATCCGGCTTGCGGAGCATTTTCAGAATTGCCCAACCCACGGGCTTGAGGTTGAGGTCGTTGGGACCGGGCGGCTTGATGACGATCCGATCCGAATGGCGATAGTCTCGTCGTTTCAGTTCGTGGCCGCTGACCAAGTTCTCTAGACAGCCGCCCGTCGAAATCCGCACATCGGCGTTGTCCGATTCCAGATGCGGCACGATCCACGGGATTGCAGCAGGTTCTCCCGTGGCAGCCAGAATCCTCAGTCCCACGATCACTTCCTTTGGGTCCGTGGAATCCAGCTTCCGCACTGCTTCGGGGTAGTGCTGTCGAATCACCTGATGGTTCAACGACTTGACCAAGGCATCGTAATCCTGCTTGAGGGCCGCTTCATCAAGGGGTGGTTGCCCGGCAGCCGGTAGGTACGATGGGCAGGCTGGAAAGAGAAGAAGTGCCAGAGCAATTCCGTATCGCATGTTCGTTCTCCCCAAGTAGAGGCCGGGCCGCAAGTGTTGGACGACGCAGGCAGACGTAAGGTTCCGTGGCCGGGCTCGCTCCACGCTGTATAATGGCGGGAAGTCGTTAGCAGTGCATGAGTTCCGCCATGCTCTCCCTCAAGCCCATCGTCCACGCCATCCTCGAAGATTACGTCCTGCCCTGGCACGGAACGCACGGCGTCGGGCATTGGGCCAGGGTGTTGGAGAACGGGCTGCGTTTGTCCGAGAAGACCGGGGCGAATGTCGAAGTGGTTCAACTCTTCGCCGTTCTGCATGACGCCCGGCGTGTGAATGAAGGCACCGACGATGGGCATGGTCAGCGTGGTGCCGATCTGGCCGCAGCGTTTCGGGGCGACTGGTTTGCCCTGCCTGACCAGGACTTCGATCTCCTCTACGAAGCCTGTGCCGGTCACACGGATGGCGGCACCGATGGAGACATTACCATCCAGACCTGTTGGGATGCCGACCGTCTTGACCTGGGGCGGGTCGGCATTGTTCCTGCTGCGAAGAAGCTCTGCACCGACGCAGCCAGACAACTCATCGAGTGGGCCGATGGGCGGGCGAGCTTCGAGGTGGTGCCTGCGTTGGTCAGCGAGGATTGGGGAATCGACACGGAGGGATGGGGCCGATGACGATCCTCTACCTTGTTGACCGTGGCTCGCCCGAATTCGAGCATGCCCAATCAACCGTCGATGTCGTTTGTGCGGGCGACAGCATCACGGGCTGGAACAACTTCGGCCCGGCGGATTCCTGGCCCTATCCGACGTATCCCCAATTCCTTCAGGAGCACTGTCAGGAAGTGGGCCTGACGGTTGCCGATTGCGGGA
>Ga0233425_10006437_pt1 | contig 17421 bp, 14 predicted proteins | sample Watercolumn_Towu_2_FD_181712 | JGI IMG/M metagenome (GOLD analysis project Ga0233425, IMG submission 181712) | Freshwater microbial communities from Lake Towuti, South Sulawesi, Indonesia - Watercolumn_Towuti2014_140_MG | ecosystem: Environmental > Aquatic > Freshwater > Lake | place... | reverse complement strand
GGCGTGAACACGGCCCCGGTACCGGTACCCGCCGCCGTCTGGCTGCTGGGAAGCGCCCTCGCCGGAATGGGCGTCATCGGACGTCGCAGGCAGGAAACTCTCTCCGCCTGAGACGCGCGGTCCGTTTTCCGTTTAGGGGTGCGCCGGCAACGGCTGAACGCCGCTGCCGGCTCCAACCTTCCAGTACCACCCGATCAAGCCGGTCCGATGATCGCGTCGCAATTCTCTCCGCAAGCCGCATCGGTCCGACGCCGATATCCGTCTCCCGACGTGCGCGAAATCCGCGCATTCCGGCAGCCCGCGCCTCGGTTTCCTCGATGGGGACGGCGAAGAGTTGGAGGGCATGGTCGGTCATCGCCTGCAGGAGTGTTTAGGGGATCGCTCCCGCCTCTGTGCGATTTGACACAGCGCCCATGGGATATCGCACGAAAATCTAAAGGCGGCGCAAACCCCCCAGGGATGCTGGAAGCACCGCGGTTCTGTTCATGATCCTCGGTATATCAAGAGCTTTCAGGAGAGCCGTAAGAGCGTCTGGATGTCGTGGCACGGACTGTGCTTGAATTACTCCCATCCCGTCTACGGGAATTCGAAGCGCGCAGTGCCCGTAGGGCAAATGCCGCAAGGAACCCCGGCGATGGCTTTGCGAGCGCCGGCGCCGGTACCCCGTGTTGTCACCGAATTCGTCCGCTGGATTACGAGAATTGCTGACCCCCCCGGATCGGGGAGCAAAGCCGAGTGTTTCCCCACCGTCTTACGAAACCATCATGCAGCCATCTCTTGTCAGGCACCTGGGCGCCGTGATCGCGCCTCGCGTAGTTGCAGCATCGCCAATCGAACAGGGGACGGGACCCGCTTCCTGGGGCGCCGGGCAACGCAGTCGGACGTGGGCCGCGTGATGCATCGAACGATTTCCCCAAACCCGTGCGGCCAACGCCGCTTCGCTCTGCTACCCGACGGCCTGTTCGGGCTCTTGACGGGCCGCCCCACGCAGGTCGCGATTGCGGTGCGAGTCGGTTAGTGGCCACGTTTTACACAAAAAGCCTCCATCACGCCTTCGCCGGCAGCATCGCCAACTACTGCGCGCTGGCCGTCGAGATCCTCACCGGTTTCGTGATGTCGGTGCTGCTGGTCAAGGCGCTTGCCGTGGAAGACTTTGCCGGCTATCGGCTGATGGGGTCGATCCTGCTGACCGGTACCCTGCTCACGTCGTGTGGTCTGGATTCCACCCTGCAGCGCTACGGGGCCGAATTCGTCTCTCGTCGGGACTGGCGCCGGATGTTCCTGCTGAACCGCTGGATCACCCTGGTACGCGCTCTAGCACTGTTGGCGTTCTGTGCGCCGTTGCTGGCATTCCGCGACGAGATTGGCGGCTTCTTCCGCTTTCCCGGCTCGCTGACCGAACTGCTGCCGCTGGTCTGCGTGGTCCTGCTGCTGCAAAGCAACAACAGCCTGTGGGGACAAACCTTTTTCCTGGTTCGCTCGGAATTCGTCGAGCTGAATGCCTGCCGCATCGCCACGGCGCTGCTCAAGCTGGCCGGACTCTATGTGGTATTGCGATGGAGCCTCGGACTGTTCGGCGTGGTCGCCTCGCTGATCGTCGTGTTCGGCCTCTTCACGTCTTATTATGCAGTGCAGAACCTGCGATGGGCGCGCGGACTACGCCGCGATTCATCCCCGGCCACCGCCGACCACGCCGCATACACTGGCCGCGTCAAGCGCTACGCGTTCTTCGCCTACCTGTCGCTGAACGTCAATGTGTTCCGCGACCTGTCCATCGACAGCTTCGTCATTTCCCATTATTTGCTGGCGCGGGACGTCGCTTTGTACGGCCTGGCAAGCACGCTGATCCTGTTCGCAGCCAACCTGAATCCGGCGGCCGCCCTACGTAGCATCGCCAACCAGCTGTTCATCGCCCGCTACATCGAGGAACGCAAGGATAGCCTGCTGATCGCCGGCCATACCTTTCTCATGAAGACCGTCATCGTGTTCTATTTCCCGGTCCTGACGCTGCTGATCCTGTTCGGCGACACCATCATCGAACTGTTCTACACGCCGGACTATGTGGACGCCTACACCGCCGTGATCTATCTGAGCGCATGTTACTACCTGTTCGGACTGACCTATCCGTTCGCGCTGCTCATCTCGGTGCAGGAGAAAAACATCGTGATGGTGCTTTCGGGCTTGCTGTCCCTGTACAACCTGGCAATGGACATCGTGCTGGTGCCGCTGTACGGCATGGCCGGCGCCGCGATCGCCACCGGATCGGCGGGCATCCTGCACCTGGGGCTGTACTGGCTGGCCTTCCGCGGTTTCTACAAGCTGAGGATCCGTTTCCCGTTGGCGGCCGTCGCCCGCTGCGGCGTCAATCTCGCCCCAGCGATCATCGTTTCCTGGCACTTGAAACTCCGCATCGGCAACATCGCGGAGCTGGCGGGCGTGCTGACGCTGTTCGGCCTGCTGTATGCCGCCATGTCCTACACCAACCGGATATTCGATCCAGCCGAGCTGGCCATGATCCGGCGCGCCGTGCTCAAGCGCGGCTAGTACCGGGTAGCCGCCGCAAACCATGACCACAAACGAATACCAGCTCCGCTACCGATGAGCAGCCTATCGCCCAGCTTCGCCCGTCCGGCCCGGGTTCCGCGGCTTCCGCAGGCGGCGCTATCGCCGGCGCGCACTCGCGCCAAGCCGGAACGGGCCGGCGCGGGCGCGCGCTTCCTGCTGCTGTCGCTGGTCTTCATCCAGTTCTTTCCGATTCCCCGTTTCGGCATCTTCGTCGTTGCGCCGGAGAACATCCTGTTCTTCTTCGCGCTGATCTACCTGCTGCTGTTCGGTCTCCGCGCCCTCCACAGCCAGGGCAAGGTACTGGCCATGCTTGGCCTGATGCTGCTCTACGGTCTGCTGGACCAGTTCCACAACCTCTATCTCGGCCGCGACGTCAGCCCGCCGATGGAAATCATCCGGACCGTCGTGTATCTGGCAATGTTCTGCGTGGTCTGCCGCTACGAAGCGGAACAGGTTTCCATGCTCAGGACGCTCCTGATCGTCGGCGTGCTGCAGGTGCTGTTCGGGTCGCTGGTGTATTTCATCGGCGAGCCCTTCGCCAGCATCCGAGCCTGGATGAACGGCACCCGACTCGGCTTCGGCTCGGATGATCCGTTCATCGCCAAGGGCAGCCAGATGGCTGGGCTCTATTGCCTGCCCAGCGTCTTCGCCTACCTCATCGCATCGTTTCCGCTACTCGGGGTGATCCTGACGCACATCCGCAACAACCGGCTCTGGCTGCTGCTGTCGGTGTTCATGCTGATCGGCGTGCTGCTCAACGCCGAGCGCTCCGCTATGGCCGCCATCGCGCTCACCTATGGGCTCTGGTCGATCAAGACCGGGCAAAAGCTCTCGAATCTGCTGGCATTGCTGTTCTTCCTGGGTGCCGCGGCCGGCATCGGCCTGGGCATCAAGCAGTACCAGCCGGACCTGCGCAATCCCCATGAGCATGGTTCCTACGCCCACGGCGATCTGTCCGACCGGCTGGAAGGCACCAACGCCAAGGAAGTGGGCGGCCGGCTCATGTGGCAGGTCTACGGTGCCCTGAGCGTGCTGAAGAGCCCGCTGCTGGGTCCGAGCCAGGCCGAATACGCGGCGGAGATGCTGCACATGGCGAAACCGTCGGCGGCGGACATCGCCAGGGTGCCGCCGCCCCACAACCACTACGTGAACATCGGCATGCATGCCGGCATCGGCGGATGGCTCATCTTCGCCTACTGGCTCAAACTGCTGCTGGGCCTGAACAAAGCGACTACGGCGCGGCTAACGGACCGACCTACTCTGTCCAGCCTGCATTTGGGCATCGGTCTGGCACTGCTCGCCGCCATGCTGAACGGGCTGTTCCACAACGCCGGGGTGTTCAGTCCGGAGCTCGCCACCAGTTCCTTGCTTGGACTGTTGCTTGCCCAATCGTATCTGGCCGTGCCGGAACCGGCACGAAGCTCGCGGGTGGCCCGTGCTTTTCGCTGACGCTCTGCTCGCGCTGATGGCCGCGCTGGTCGCCGGGGTCCAGGCCTATCGCCTGTGCCGAGTCAACGATCGGCCCCACCTCGGGGATGCTTTCACCTACCTGCGCGTCGCGCGAGAAATCCGCGGGCAAGGCCGTTTGTTTCCCGCCTTGGATTTTTATTACACCGGCGAGCGTGAATTTCTTACCCTGCCGCCGCTGCTGATGGCGCTGCTTGCCCCGCTCTGCGGATTGCCGTACCGGGTCCTGATCCAGCTGCCGTTGATTCTCGACCTGGCGATCGCATGGCTCATCGACCTGGCCGGCACCACGCTGCTGGGACTAACGGACCAACAGGCGCTGCTGGCCAGCCTCATCTTCCTGCTGACCCCGATCAACGCCATCACCGGCGCTTCCCTCACGCCCCGGTCGCTGGGCCTGCTGGGCTTCGCCGCCCTGCTCTTCGCCTACACCGGCTACCTCGGCGACGGCCGCTACGGCTGGCTCCCCGTGATGGCTCTCGCCGTGACTTTCGCTCTGTTGGCGCAGCGCATGGTCACCCAGATCATCGTCCTGCTGGCACTGCCGGTCGCTGCTGCCGCCGCCGTCTTGTCGGTTTCCGGCGCGCTGTGGCTGATCCCTGCGGTGGCCGGCGGTTTTGCCGCTGCCTGGGCGTTCACCGGCGGGCGCTATCGGGCGGTCATCGGCGATCATCTCCGGCGCGTTCTGCTGCATGTGCGGCACGGCCAGCAGGACCGTTTCACCAAGGAGTTCGGCAACCCGCTGCAGATCGTGAAGGCCAATCCCTGGCTGCTGCTGGCGGGTGCCGTACTGCTGCCCGGCCACGGTGTATCGCAGGTCTGGCTGCCGTCTGCCCTGTTCCTGCTGGGCATCGTGCTGCTGGCGGTGTTCTGGGTGTTCGGCAACAGCGTCAATCATCTGTTTTTCGGCGCGCCTGCGGCGGCCCTGCTGGCCGCACAGCAACTGCCGCAGACCCCGTCCGCGCTGGCCTTCGGTTGCGCCGTCGCGCTGCTCTGCAGTTGGCTGATCGTCCGCGAGTTCCGGGTCATCGCAAGGCGCCGGCTGTCCGCCCCGTGGCTGGACTGCATGGGGTACATCGCCGCCAGGGGCTGGCGCGGCCGGGCACTGGTGCTGCCCTGGGTGAGCTTTCCGCCGCTGGTTTACTACACCAATCTGGTCATGGTGGCTTCGGGACACGGCAGCAAGGCCATCACCTACGACCGCATGCTGATCAAGACCAACATGAATGACGGCGCATTCATGGCTGATTTCATCACCGCCAATCAGGTGGAGTACCTGCTCGTCGAGACGAGCTGCATGCCTTCCGGCCAACCGGAGGCGTTGCGTTCCAGGCTGCATGTGGCCGAGAGCTATCGCTTCGGTGGCGTCGAGTTGCTGAGGCTCGCCAGTTCGGACACCCGTCCGGCCGGCGCTCCTTGGAAAAACCGGCCCGCGGTCGCTGCCTGAGCCCGGATGTGACGCACACGACAACACCCTGATTCTTCCACACCCGTGACCGATTTCAACGCCTGCTACGTCACCACCCTGTTCGGGCAAGAATACAACGGCATGCTGCTGACCCTGCTGCATGCCTTGGAAACCCGCGGCGGAAACCGGGACTGCTACGTGTTCTGCCAGGACAACGGGCCGGATTTCCACTACATCCAGACGGCGTTTCCCCACACCACTTTCGTCACCACCCACCACGCCTTCGCTTCAGACCCGATCTTGCGCATCTCCAGCAAGACGCTGCTGTGGGGTGACGCCATGTCCTGGCTGTGCAGGCACCGGGCCGGCCGCTACGACTATGCGGCATTTCTCGACGCGGACACCCTGGCGGTGCAGGACCCTTTTCCCTCCTTGCAGCAGCAAGGCTGCCTCGATGCCGAGGTCGTGCTGACGGTGAAAGACGACGAGGTCTGGCCGCTCAACACCGGCGTCCTGTTCGCCAGGGTTTCCGATGCCGCCGGGCAATTCTTTCAATGCTGGAAGAACAAGACCTTCCAACTCTTCGAGGATCCGGCGGCGATCACTGCTGCCAGCAGCATCGCTGAGCCTTACGGCGGCATCGATCAGATGGCGATGTATCTGCTGCTCGATTATGACCGGGGCCGCGACCGGTTCTCGCCCTCTGCCGAATGTGGTGCCGCGGGGTCATGGATCCGCAAGGTTCCCTGTGCCCGTTACAACCAGACCCAGTCCGCCCCCATCGCGCAGGACACCTGCATCATCCACTACAAGGGAGGCTGGCAGCCGATATTGCTGGAGGGCAGGAATTTCACCGCGCAGCGGCCGCGCCGCGCGTGCTTGCCCATGTACCGCCTGTACCTCGACACCTACCGGTCCGCGGTCCGGCAGCTGTCTGACAGGACCGGGTGCCGGTTCGCCGATTCCGATTGGGGCATCTCCGTACCCCGCTACGTCACCGCGGATACTCCCGCCGCCGCCGCCGTGCTCTATGCCGCGCATTACATCGGCAACCGATTCGGCAACTTGCGCCGGCTGGCGGGAAAAACATGCCGTCGGCTCTGCGGTGGCGCCGGCCGGATGCCGGAAGTCCGGCGCGAGGCCTCCTGAATGCCAGTCGCAAAACCTGCTGAAAATCCGAACATGAAGACCCTATCGTTGCTCGATTTCTTTGGCCGTGTCGGATACGACCACCGCAAAGACCTGGACGCCATCCGCACCATCTGCCACCTCACCAAGACCCGGGTCAGCGAGGACAAGCAGCAGTCCACGCTGATGGCGGGAACCGAGCAGACGTTTCTGATCAAGGCGATTGCAGAATGGCGCTTGGCGTCATCTTTCTTCGAGATCGGCACCGGGCGCGGGACCGCCTGCTACGCCATGGCACTGGTTCCGGGAATGGCAACCATCGATACCGTCGACATTCTGGATTTCGATCGGAAATTCCAGACCGCCATCGGTTTCGAACCGGCGTCGGTATCCCTCTCGGATATTCGGGACATGATTCCCTTCACCGAGAAGAGCAAGGTGCGCTTTCATACCCGGCGGGAACTGCCGCAGCTCGCAGCTTCCCTGCGCCAATCCGTCGACCTGTGTTTCATCGACGGCGACCACACCGACCGACGCATCATCACGGAGGACTACCGGGCCTGCCTGGAGGTGGTCAAAGAGGGCGGATTGATCCTGTGGGACGACTACGATCCGGACAACTTCGCGGTGAAGCCCGTCGTCGATGACCTGCTGCGGTCGCATCCCGAATACGACGCCATCCTGATCGAACAGCGCGGCCATTTGTTTACCGACAAGCCGCCGGAAAAGGAGCGGGGTGTGGTCATCATGCAGCGCGGCCCGATCGAGGTCTGAAGCGGCCGTGCGGGCACCATACCCCCACCTTGCTGTCCGTGAGCCGGGCCGTCCGAAAAACCGGCCACTCCGGCAGATATTCATTTCGATTCGTGGAGATACGAGTTTGGACTACCCCATAGCCCCCCCCCACCTGGAAGCGCTCGACAAGACGCTGGCCAAGTACCGAGCTTGCACCGAGGGCTTCGGATATGTGGAAAACGGCATACTGCTCATGGAGGGGCTGGCGTTCTGCGCCATGGCCGACGAATTGGGCGTCGATCTGGTCATTGAATCCGGCGTCGCTGGCGGCGGATCGACGGAAATCTGGGCGAGCTATTTCTCCTGCCCGATTTTTGCCATCGAGTTTACCCTGACTTACGGCAAGGAACGGTTTGAGGAAACCAAACGCCGTCTCCACAAGTATCCACACATCACATTCATCGAGGGCGATTCCTTCTTCGTCATCGAAAACCTGGTGCGCCGCTATCCCGACAAGCGCATCGCCCTGTTCGTCGATGGCCCCAAGGGCAATGCGGCGGTCGCACTCGTTCGGAACATGCTGTCGTACAGCAATGTCGTGCTCGCCGCCCTGCACGATCAGGGCAAACCCAGCTCGCCCGCCTACCACTCGATGGATGGAATGGACGGACTGCTGTTCTATACGGACCAGAACGACTACGCCAGGCGTTACCTTCATCTCGATCTGGATAGGCCCAACGCGGCCCTCACCCGCGAGTTGAACCAGTTCCCCAACGGACCGGGGCTGGGCCTCGCGGGCAATCCTGCCGGCGCCGCGGCCAGTTCCTGGGAAACCTTTCAGACACGCTTTGCCTATCACTGCCATCGCACGCGTTCCTGGCTGTTTGCGAAGCGCTACGGATTCATCCTCGCCCGGTTGATTCCTGAACCGTAACAGCGCTATCGGTGCGCCGGAGCATTCGAGAATACCCGCCATTCAACGGACCCCTATTTCCCATGTACACCCAATTACTCATGGCGCTTCGGCACCTGGTGCGCCGCCTGGCCGGCCTCCCTCCGCGGCATGCGTGGAGCAATCCGGCGCGCGAGGGCATGCTCACCATCGGTATCGACTATCTCGAGGCGAATCGGCTATCGGGCGCCTACGCGGAATTCGGCGTGTGGCGGGGTGAAACCCTGGCCACGGCTTGCCGGCTGGCCCAAGTCCGCCAGTCATTCCGTTTCGGAGGTCACTACGCATTCGACTCCTTCGAAGGCTTTCCCGAACTTTCCGGCGCCGACGTTCACCCCATGTTCAAGACCGGCGACCGCGCCTGCAGCCTGGAACAAATGTCCGCCAATCTGGAACGTTTCGGGGTTCCCCCCGGTCAGGTCAAATCCTACAAGGGCTGGTTCTCGGTATCCCTGGTGCCGGGTGGAGCGGCCGATCGGGAGATAGCCGACGGCTCGCTGAGTTTCGTGTGGGCCGATTGCGACCTCTACGAATCCACCCGGGACCTGCTGCCTTTCCTGTTCCGCAAGGCCAAGCCGGGCGCGGTGGTTGCCTTCGACGACTGGTTCTGCTTCGACGCCAATCCCGAAAAGGGGGTCCAGAAGGCCGTTTTCGAATACCTGGCGGCACATCCCGAGGTCACGCTGGTGCCATTCCACCGCTTTGGCTGGCACGGCTACGGATTCATATTCCAGAAGTTGACGGGGGATGCTATCGATATGCTTGGTCAGGTTCGAACCGGCCTATTGATGGGATAGGGCGGAGTGAACCCTTTGAACTATTCCGAACTGGTCATCCCTAGAGCCCTAACGGACAGAACTCCGATGAGGTTTGCCTCTTACAAGTTTCAGGTACTGTCCGACTTATACCGGTTAGGTGGCTCGGTCAGTGCCCTCGAGCTTTGTCGAAAGTTAATTGTCGGCGCTTCATTCAAGTATATTTTCTGGCTGAGAACGACACGCTATTGTCGAAACAACTCTCTGTTCCGCTATTTGATATATCCATTTGCACGCATCATGCTCCACAGATATGAGTTTAAATATGGGATATCCATCCCATTCGCAACCGATATCGGTAATGGTCTTACGATCGGGCATTTCGGAGGAATTGTCGTAAACGAGCGCGTTCGCATTGGAAACAACTGCAATATATCCCATGGTGTTACTCTCGGTAAGACCAATCGCGGTAATAGAAATGGGTATCCTCAAATCGGGGATAACGTTTATATCGGACCCGGCGCCAAAATCATCGGAGGTATAAGAATTGGAAACAACGTGGCCATCGGCGCAAACTGCGTTGTTACCAGAGACGTTCCGGACAATTCCGTCGTGATCGGTATTCCGGGGAGAGTCATTTCGCAGGACGGGTCCGTGGGTTACATCAATTTTGTCGATTATGAAGACAAAATCCGCTAACGGCCAAAGCGTTGGCAATCGAACTATCCAAGGGCGGAACAGCCTGTGAAGATCTGCTTCGTGTGTCTGACGGCCTATCCAGTGCTAAGCGGCAACAGCCGCGGTGCGGACATCGGCGGTGCCGAGCTGCAGCAGGTCAATCTGGCCAAACTGCTGCGCGACTCGGGCTACACGGTTTCCTTCGTCACCATGGATCACGGCCAGCCCGACCGGGAAACCATCGACGGGATCAGCATCTTCAAGGCGTTTCCGCCAGAGGCAGGCATCCCGGTCCTGCGCTTCCTGCATCCGCGCCTCACCGCCATCGTCGCGGCGCTCGGCCGCGCCGCCGCCGACGTGTACTACACGCGGGCCGCCGGCATGTTGCCCGGTGTCCTGGCTGCGTGCGCCCGATTCCGCAGGTTCAAATACGTGTTCGCCGGCGCCAACGACGGTGATTTCATTCCCGGGCGCATGCTGGTGCGCCATGCCCGCGACCGCTGGCTGTACCGCTTCGGCCTGGCGCGGGCGAACGCGGTCATCTGCCAATCGGCCACCCAGCAGGAATCCCTGCGGCGGCATTTCGCGCGCGACGGCGTTGTGATTCCGAACTTCTTTGATGCCGAGCCGAAGAGGCTGCGCGATGAGGAACGCGACATCGTGCTGTGGGTCGGCAAGATCCGTGAGGTCAAACGCCCGGCGCTGTTCACCGAGCTGGCGCTGGCTCTGCCGGAAGTCCGCTGCGTGATGATCGGCGGCGCCGATTCCGCCGACCCGCAGCTATTCCGCGACATCCAGCGGCGCGCCGAGGGGATTGCCAATCTGGAGTTTCCCGGATTTCAGCCCTTCGAGGCCACCGAGGCCTATTTCGACCGCTGCCGCCTGCTGGTCAACACTTCCTCGACGGAAGGCTTCCCCAACACCTTTCTACAGGCGCTGCGGCGGGGTATTCCCATCGTCTCCTTCGTGGATCCGGACGGCATGATCGAGCGGCACCGCCTTGGGCGCATCGTCCGCAATCCCGCCGAACTGCCGGCGGTGGTGCGCAGCCTGTGGCGGGAACCGCTGTGGCCGCCGGAGCCTCTGCAAGCGGTGTTCACCGAGCGCTTTTCCGGCAGCAGCGTGGTCAGCGCCTATCGCCGCCTGTTTGCGGAGCTGGCCGCATGAGCCGCAAGCGCGTGCTGTTCCTGGTCAGCTCGCTCCAGTTCGGGGGAGCCGAAATTCAAACGGTCAACCTGCTGAACCGTCTCCGTTGCGATGACCTGGAGATTCACCTCGCGCACTTCCTCGGCGGCGGCCCCTTGCAGGCCCGGCTGGACCCCGGCGCGATTGCCGGATTGCACGATCTCGGCAAGCGCGGCCGCTTCGACCTCCGCTTTCTGTGGCGGTTGGCCGGGCTATTGACCCGATTGCAGCCGCATGCGGTCGTCGCGGTGGCGCTGTATCCGGCCTTCCTGGCCAATGTCTTGCGGCTGGCTTGCCGCCTGCGCTTCCGGATGGCGGTCATCCTGCACGCGGCCATGGCTTGCAACGCCTTCGAACACAGGGTCAACCGCCTGCTTTACCGGTGGGTGGCCGATGTTGCCGAACGCACGATTTATGTTTGCCGCAAGCAGATGGATTACTGGGCCGAGGTTTACGGCGTCCACCTGCGCAACGCGTCCTGCATTTACAACGGCGTCGACCATACCTTTTTCGCCCCCCGCCGCAGCGGCGAGCCGGTGAGCCCGCTGCGCGCCGAACTGGGAATCGGCCCGGAGGCTTCCGTGATTTGCATCTGTGCGGCGTTGCGGCCGGAGAAGCGGCACCAGGACTTGATCGATGCTTTCGCCATCCTGCAGCGCGATCTCCCGAATGCCCGCTTGCTGATACTCGGGGACGGGCCCGAACGGGGTTCCGTCGAGCAGCGGATCGCTGCGCGCGGACTGACCGACCGCGTCCGGATCCTGGGCTTTCACCAGGATGTCAGGCCCTACCTGGAAATCGCCGACCTTTGCGTGCTGTCGTCGGCGACGGAAGCCTTTTCCATGGCCATCCTCGAGGCGATGAGCATGGGCAAGGCCATCGTCGGTCCGCGGGTGGGAGGCGTGACCGAGCAAGTGATCGACGGCGTGAACGGGCTGACGTATCCGCCGGGCGACGTGGCGGAGCTGGCCGCTGCGATGCAATCGATCCTGCAGGAAGGCCGAGCTGCCGCGATGGGCGTCTGCTCGCGCGCCCGAGTCGAGGAGCTATTCACCCTGGATCGCATGGTGGAGTCGTACGATGCGCTGCTGGCCGCTCTTTGATTCGATGTTCACGGCTCCCCGCAGCGCGTCCGCATGCACGGCAGGAAAAGGCCCTCTGGCGTCAGCCGGGCTTGTCGGGCTCGTTCTGCTCTGCCTCATCGCCCGGCTGCCGGCTGCCGCCGCGGATCTCTATATCGATCCTTCCCGCCATCGGGGCTGCCCGGGAACGGGCAGCATGACCAGCCCTTACTGCGGCTGGGATGAAGTGCGGGAATTCAGCGGCGGCAACCGCTACCTGCAGAAACGTGGCACCGTCTATCGCCGTATGGTCACACTCCGGCGCCTGTCCGCCTCCCGCAGCCAGCCGGTGTATCTCGGAGCCTACGGCACGGGCGAAAACCCCACGATCCGTATCGAGCACGAACTCCCCCATTGGGACGATCCGGCCCGCTGGAAGCCGCTGCCTCGCAACATCTGGTCCTACAGTACCGCCGGCTTCGTCATCGGCAATCCCCAGGTGCTGTTTCTGGACGGCCGCCGTGCCTTCGGGGGAGCCACCAGCCAGACCGATTTGTGCCGCAAGAAGGGTCCGCAACTCGTCGAATGGTTCCACGCCAAGGACAGCTTGTACGTGTGCTCGCCGAGCGGCAATCCGGCACAGCAGTTCCGCTCCGTCAGCGGCATGCAGGTGGCGAGCGGGGCGGACTGGGCAGCGATCATGATCAAGCAGGCTCATGGCGTCGTCATCGATGGCTTCGATCTGGAAGGCGGCTGGTACGGTGCCATCCATATCACCCACGGTGCAAGCGATATCGAGATCGCCAATTCCCGAATCGGCAAGGACAGTTCCAACGGGATTTATGTCCTGGCCACCGATGCCACAGTGACATCCATCGATACTCACGACAACCTATTCGACAGCGGTATTCGCTGGGGCGCCGCCGGATATATGCCAGCCCTCCCCGGGGAAGGGATCTCCTTCGTTTCCGGAGTTCACGATTCGAAGATCCGTCACAACACCTTCATCGCCTGGCCCCATGCCGGCGTCAGCCTGGTATCGAATACTCCGAATGCGGCGGGTACCTTGGGAAATATCGTGCAGGACAACGAATTCCATTGCGGCCCCGACAGCAGCTATTTCGACTATTGCCGGCCGTTCGCCGTCGACGGGCAGAAAATCGGCAGTACCTCCAATAATGTGTTCTTCCGGAATATCCTGCACGACTTCTCGGTTCGGTCCCAGATCAACGGCGACCACAATTCGGTCATCGGCAATATCTGTTACAACGCGGTCAACAGCAGTGCGACCCAGCACGCCACGGGCCAGTGCTTCAGCCTCCAGCCCTATGCCGTCAGCCGCGACAACCTCATCGCCAACAATACCGTTTACAACACCGCCGACACCGGACTCGAATTCATCAGCGGCAATGCCGGAATTTCCAGCGGCCACCAGGTGCTGAACAACATTTTCTATAACTGCGCACCAATGGCCCTGAATGGACGCCGAGGTGTCTGCATCTATCTCGAGGATCACGCTTCCGTCGGGCCGCAAGCGATCCGAAATAACCTGCTCTTCAACGACCGCACGGCCGCCCTGGTTTCTTACCGAAAAGCCCATTCAAAAAGGGTCGTGGACCTTCCCGAGCTTGCCAGCGACGAACTGGACGGCAATTTCAGCGCCGACCCGAAGTTGCGCAATCCCGCCGGCGGCGACTTTTCCCCGAACCCGGACAGCCCGGTGCTGGCCCGGGGCTTGCACCCGGAATCCAAGGAGGCCCGATACTCCGCCGAGGGCGTGGACCTCGGCGCTATGGCGGTGCTCCCGTCCCACGCCATCGAACTGAACCGGGGCCACTGAGCAACTCTGCCGAATCCTGCCCATGCCCAGCATCCATTCCCATCCTCAATCGCCGGTCGGAGCGCTCATCCTTTGAATATTGAACGTTACGGAAAACTGGGCCGAATCATGCTGGAACTGCTCCAGGAATCGGCCCCGGAATCGCAGCGACTTCTGATCGTCGGAGCCGGTGCCGGCGAGGAGGCCATCGCCCTCAGCCGCAGCTTCCCACTACTGGAAGCAATCGAGCCGAACATCGATGGCGTCGCGCTGCAGGCGCGACCGCTGGTACGCCAGGGCAGTGCGACGCAACTGGACTTTCCCGACGGCAGCTTCGACATCGTTTACTGCTATCACGTGCTCGAGCATATCGACCGGCCGCTCCTGGCTTTGCAGGAAATGCAGCGGGTTCTCAAGGATGGTGGCCAGTTATTAGTCGGAGTACCCAACAAACATCGCATCCTCTCTTATGTCTGCGTCGGGGAAACTCCTTGGCGCGACAAGATCCTGTGGAATCTGATCGATTGGAAGGCCCGTATTCTGGGCCGTTTCGAAAATCGTTTCGGCGCCCATGCGGGGTATACCCGCAAGGAATTGTCGGGAGATCTGGGGCGGATATTCCCGGACGTCCGGGATGTCACCAAAGCCTATTACCAACTGAAATGGCCGGGCAGTCTTCTGGTTCAGCTCATCGGCAGCCGTGAGCTGATCCAGGAGATCGTCTGGCCGTCCATCTACTTCGTGGCGAGGAAGGGCTACTGACATGATCAAAGTATTGTTTCTCATTGAAGACGGGGCTTTCATCTACGACAACCGGGTGCGCCGCGAGGCCTCCACCCTGCTCCGGGCCGGCGCCAAGGTCCTGGTGATCTGCCCCCGGTATCCGCGGGAAAGCTGGTACCAAGTGGTGGACGGCGTGCACGTCTACCGGTATTGGAAGCCGTCCCTAGGCTCCGGCTTCGCTTCCCATGTCCTGGAATACCTGTGCAGTCTGACGGCACAGAGCCTGCTGGCGGCGTGGCTCGCATTGCGCCACGGCTTCGATGTCATTCACGCCGCCAACCCGCCGGATTTCCTATGGCTGGTGGCGCTTCCTTACCGGCTCCTGTTCGGCAAGCGCTTCGTGTTCGACCACCACGACCTGGTGCCGGAGCTTTACGCCGACCGCTTCGGCGGCAGCAAGGGCCCGGTACTGGCGGTGCTGCGCGCCATGGAAAGGATCAGCTTCGGGCTCGCCAACCAGGTCATCTCCACCAACGAAAGCTACCGCCAGGTTGCCCTCTGCCGCGGCGGCAAGCGGCCGGAAGACGTTACCGTGGTGCGCAACGGCCCGGATGCCCGTGACTTTCCCGAAGGGGAAGCGAACCCGGTGATCCGCGCCATGGGGCGCATCGTGGTCGGCTATCTGGGCAACATGAATCCCCAGGACGGGGTCGACCGCTTCCTGGAAATGGCGCGGCTGATCCGCCACCGCCACGGCCGCGACGACATCGGATTCGTCATGATCGGCCAGGGCGATTCCTTCGCCGAGTTGAAGCGCCTGCGCGACAAGTGGGGCCTCAACGAGGCCGTGGCCATGACCGGGCGCATCCCCTGGAGCGGCGTCATCGCCACCCTCCGTGCCACCGACATCTGCGTGCAACCGGATCCGCCGGGCCGGCTCAACGATCATTCCACCATGAACAAGTTGATGGAATACATGGCGCTGGGCCGGGCGACAGTGGCCTACGACCTGGTGGAGACCCGCAACTCCGGCGGCGACGCCACGCTTTATGCGGAAGGCAACAGCGCCGAGGATCTGGCTTCGGCGGTGCTGGCACTGGCCGACGATCCGGCGCGGCTGGCGGCGCTGCAGCAGGCCGGCCTCGAGCGGGTCCGCGATGTTCTCGGCTGGCAGCACCAGTCGCGGCGCCTGCTAGAGGTCTACGAGCAACTGTTTCCCGGACGCCTGAAGGTAGCCGCGATCCCTTCCATTCCTTGACGAGAGATTCATGGCACGCATCAGCATTTTCGGCATGGGTTATGTGGGCTGCGTTTCTGCTGCCTGTCTGGCCCGCGACGGACACGAAATCACCGGCGTCGACATCTCCGCTGCCAAGCTCCATGCCCTTCGCAATGGCCTTTCGCCGGTGGGTGAGCCGGGCCTCGACCGGCTGATCGCGGCGGCCACGGCCTCGGGCCGCCTCCGCGTCGAGTCCGACGTCGGAACCGCCATCTCTCAGACGGACTTGTCCATGATCTGCGTCGGCACCCCGAGCCGCGCCAACGGCAGCCTCGACCTCCGGCACGTCGCTGCGGTCGCCGAAGAAATCGGCACGGCGCTGGCCGCAAGGCCGGCCGGACACGTGGTCTGCGTGCGCAGCACGATGCTGCCGGGCACACTGCAGGCGGTGGTCCGCCCGGCCCTGGAGCGGGGCTGTGGCAGGGCGGAAGGCGAACATTTCCACCTGGTGGTGAACCCCGAGTTCCTGCGGGAAGGATCCGCCATCCGCGACTACGACCAGCCGCCGAAAATCGTCATCGGCGCCCGCTCCGACCCGGCCGCGGCGGTGATCCGGGAGCTGTACGGGAAATTGCAGGCACCGCTGTTCGTGGTCGATCCGGAAGTCGCCGAACTGGTCAAGTGCGTCGACAACACCTGGCACGCCACCAAGATCGCCTTCGCCAACGAAGTCGGCGAGCTGAGCCGGGAGGCCGGCGTCGACAGCCACGAATTGATCGAGATCTTCCTGGCCGACCGCCAGCTCAACGTCTCGCCCGCCTACCTCAAACCGGGCTTCGCCTTCGGCGGTTCCTGCCTGCCCAAGGACGTCCGCGCCCTCAGCTACTTTGCCCGCCAGCACGATCTGGAGCTGCCGCTGCTCCAGAACGTCCTGTCCAGCAACAACCGCATCATCGAGGGCATCCTTCAGCGCATCCTGGAGCGCGGCGTGCGCCGCCTCGCCCTTTACGGCCTTTCCTTCAAACCCGACACCGACGACCTGCGGGAGAGCCCCCTGGTACGGCTGGTGGAGATGCTCATCGGCAAGGGCATCGACATCCGCATCCTCGACGAATACATCCAGGTGGACAAGCTGACCGGTGCCAACAAGCAATACATCGAGCAGCACATCCCCCATTTCGTAAAACTCCTGGTGGAGAGTTTCGAGACGCTGGCATCCGATGTGGAACTGCTCATCATCGGCCACCGTACCCGTGCCATCGAGAAATGGTCGGAACAGCGCGACCCCGGGCTGCCCGTTCTCGACCTGGCGCGGATTCCCGGCCTGGTCGGCGCCCCCAACGTGGAAGGCATATCCTGGTGACGACCCGAGAGCAAACAAAGGCAGGGGGCGCCCGCTGGTATCTGGAGCGCTTTCGCAGCATGCCGCTGGCGGAGCTGCCGCACCGCCTGGTGGAAGCCCTGCAGCGGCGAGCCGACCGCCGCGGCGGTTTCGCCGACCGCAACGGGCGCGCGCCGGATGCGCTGCGGCACCGGGTACCGCCGGCTTTCCCCGTCGACCACAGTGCGCTGGCGGCAGCGACCAGCGCCGAGCGCTCCCGTATCGCCGCGCTGGCCGCTTCCCTGACCGCCGGTGAACTCGTCCTGCTGGGCCAGACCTGGCCGGCAGGAGCACGCACCGACTGGGCCCTGGACCCGGCCAGCGGCAAGCGCTGGGACTGGCAGC
>Ga0233425_10006436_pt1 | contig 17424 bp, 14 predicted proteins | sample Watercolumn_Towu_2_FD_181712 | JGI IMG/M metagenome (GOLD analysis project Ga0233425, IMG submission 181712) | Freshwater microbial communities from Lake Towuti, South Sulawesi, Indonesia - Watercolumn_Towuti2014_140_MG | ecosystem: Environmental > Aquatic > Freshwater > Lake | place... | reverse complement strand
CTGGCCAACGATCCCCATCTCGACGCCCGGACCCTCCCCGGTCCATGGTATCCCACCGGGTTGATTACGCCGCAGGTGCGGGCGGTGGGGGTGACGATCCCGGGTCTGCCGGGAATGGTGATCGGCAGAACCGACCGGATCGCCGTCGGTGTGACCAATTCATACGGGGACGCCCAGGACCTCTACGTCGAAACGATCGACCCGGCCAATCCCGCGAACTACCTCGAGGGGGGAAAATCCGTACCCTTCGAGACGCTCGATGAAACGCTGCGGATCAGGGACGGCAACGCCCCCGGCGGCTATCGCGAAGAACGGATCGCGATCCGCTCGACGCGGCGGGGGCCGGTGGTCAGCGGTGTTCTTCCCGGGCTGCAGAGCCAGCGGGTGGTCACCGTCCGCTGGTCCCCCTTCGAGACGATGGGGCCCTCGCTCGGCATGGAACGTATCCTCACCGCCCGCTCCGCGGACGACGTCCGCGCGGCGATCGGCGAGATCACGACGGTCATGCTCAACTTCGTCTTTGCCGACGTCGACGGCCGGATCGGCTGGCAGACCTCGGGGCGTCTGCCCATCCGCAGCCGCTGCGACGGGACCCTCCCCTGCGTCGTGACCGACGGCCGGGACAATTGGTCGGGGTGGATCCCCTACGCGAAGATGCCGGGGAGCGTCGATCCCCCGCGGGGATGGGTGGGGACCTGCAACCATTTTACCGTCCGGGGCGATTACCCCTATTACTACAGCTCGCACGCCTCCCCTTCCTACCGTTACCGGCGTCTTGCCGAAGTCCTGGATAAGCCGGGGAAGAAAACGGTCGACGACCACTGGGCACTCCAGCGGGACGCGATGAACCTCATGGCCCGCGAGATCGCGCCGGTGATGGCGCAAGCCCTTCTTCGCAACCCGGCGACCGCGGAGATGGGGAAGATCCTTCAGGGATGGGATTTCCGGGACCGGGCCGATCTGGCGGCGCCGCTGGTCTTCCATTCGCTATACGAGCGTTTTGCCTTCGAGGTCTTCCGGGACGAACTGGGCGAAGAGACGGCCCGGGCAATGCTCGGCGACTGGTATTTCTGGCAGGAGCGTCTCGGGCGGATGGTCCGTGAAGGGGAGTCGCCCTGGTTCGATGACCAGGGGACACCGGTGAAGGAGGGAAGAGACGAGCTCTTTGTACGCGCTGCCCTCGCGGTCCTCGCGGAGGCAAAAACGAACGGGGTCCCGAACCCGGCGAAATGGCAATGGGGAGACCGCCATCGGATCACCTTCGTCTCCCCCCTCCGGCGCGAGGGGATTGGCCGGGGGTTCTTCGGCGGTGGGGCCCACCCGATGGACGGCTCGCAGGAGACCCTCTACCGGGCGAGTTACGACTTCAACCGCCCTTACGACGTCGCCCTTTCCGCCTCGCTGCGGATGGTCGCCGATCTGGGGGATAACGACAAGATCCTCGCGGTCCTCCCTGGCGGCGTCTCAGGACGCCAGTTCACCGGTCATTACCGGGACCAGGTCGAGCCCTTCATGAACGGGGAAAAGCGATACTGGTGGTTCAGCGACAGAGAGATCGCGAGGCACGCCAAGACGGTACAGACACTGGCCCCCCGCTGAATCGGCCGCAAGCGCATACTCCGCGGCTCGGCGCGGGGTGCAGGATGAACGATTCCCCGCCGCTTGCCGCGGAGGGCCTCAATTCCCCTATTCGAAGGTCGCGCCGGTGTGGGCGGAGCGGACGAGCTGGGCGTACCGCTTCAGGTAGCCCTTCAGCTCCCGCTTCACTGGCTTCCAGAGGGCGAGGCGCTTCTTCATTTCTTCTTCGGAAATCAGAAGGTTTAGCTTTTTTGCAGGGATGTCGATCTCGATCCGGTCGCCCTCCTGAACGGCGGCGATGGGCCCCCCTTCCGCCGCCTCCGGTGAGATGTGGCCGATCGCCGCGCCGCGGCTGCCGCCCGAGAAGCGGCCGTCGGTGATAAGGGCAACATCCCGGTCCCTGCCGATGCCGGCGATGGCCGAGGTCGGCGAGAGCATCTCGCGCATACCGGGGCCCCCCTTCGGCCCCTCGTACCGGATCACGACAACGTCTCCCTTGACGATCTTTCCATCCAGAATGGCCCGCATGGCCGGCTCCTCCGCATCGAAGACGCGGGCCGGTCCTGTATGCCGGAGCATGGCGTCGTCGACGGCGGAGCGCTTGACCACCGCGCCTTCCGGGGCCAGGTTGCCGAAGAGGACGGCGAGTCCTCCCGTCGCATGGTAGGGCCTTTCCAGCGGCCGAATCACCTCGGGATCGAGGACTTTCCTCTTTGCGATATTTTCGCCGACGGTCTTTCCGGTTACTGTCAGCGCATCCTTGTGGATCATACCGCCGCTGGACAATGTCTGCATGAGCGCGGGGATGCCGCCCGCCTGGTGGAGCTGGTGGAGATCGTGGGGGCCGCCGGGGGACATGAAACAGAGGTGCGGGGTCCTGTCGCTGAAGGTATTGAAGGTCTCCAGGGTGAGCGGGATTCCCGCCTCTTTCGCGATCGCCGGCAGGTGGAGCGAGGTGTTGGTCGAGCCGCCAAAGGCGAGATCCACGCGGAGCGCGTTTTCGAAGGCCTTGAGCGTGAGGATATCCGACGGCCGGAGGTTCTTCTCCACCAGCTCCATCACCTTCATCCCCGCCTCCTTCGCCAGCCGGATCCGCTCGGCCCAGACGGCGGGGATGGTGCCGTTGCCGGGCAGACCCATTCCCAGGACCTCGGTGAGGCAGTTCATCGAATTGGCGGTGAACATCCCCGCACAGGAGCCGACGCCGGGGCAGGCGCACCCCTCGGCCTCGCGGAGCTCGTCCATCGTCATCTCCCCGATCCGGGCCTTGCCGACGTATTCGAATAGGGTGATCAGGTCGATCTGCCGTCCCCGGAATTCGCCGGAGAGCATGGGACCGCCGCTGATCACGAGCGCGGGGATGTTGAGGCGCGCCGCGGCCATCAGCATCCCGGGGACAATCTTGTCGCAGTTGGGGATGAGGACGAGGCCGTCGAAGGGGTAGCCCATCGCCATCGACTCGACCGAGTCGGCGATCAATTCCCGGGAACTCAGGGAGTACTTCATCCCTTCGTGGCCCATGACGATTCCGTCGCACACCCCGATCGTGAAAAACTCCAGCGGGGTGCCCCCCGCCATCCGGATGCCGGCCTTGACGGCCTCGGAGAGCGAGTGAAGATGGAGGTGGCCGGGGATCACCTCGTTGGCGGAGTTGGCGATCCCGATCAACGGCTGCTCGATTTCGCGATCCGTCAGTCCAAGCGCCTTGAACAGCGAACGGTGCGGGGCCCTTTCCAGCCCTTTTTTCATCCTGTCGGAACGCATGCGGTTCCTCCTTACTAAAGATTTTTGAGTCTTTGCTTCACCGGTTCATCCATATCGTCAAGAACGCTGAGCAGGCTCCGGCAGGTATTGGAAAGGGCAACCCGTGTGTCGGTTACGGTAATGGCGTTTTCATCGCAGACGCCCACGCAGCTTTCACAGCCCAAACATTCCCCGTCCTCAACAGGCACTGCTTTTTCGTTTTGCATCCGAAACATGCCCGCGGTGCAAGCTTCCAGGCATTCCTCACAACCGTTGCATTTTTCCCGATCCACGTCAATCCTAAAGGCCATAGCCCGTCCCGAGACTCCTTTTTACCGCGAAATGGAGGGGGCAATCCCCCGATTCGGGTCTCACTAACACAAGTTGTATACGGATACAAGCCAATTAATGTATCCAATAATCAGCGAAGCGAGGCATTTTTTATTTTTAAGCAGGCAAGGGCATATAACAGCGAATAAGCCCTAATTCGTTGATAAGTACCTATAATACATGATAATTATTTTTTATTGACAAAGGTGATCAAATGGCATAGAGAAAAATCGTCATCCGATTACTGTGACTACATTGGATACAATCATGCACAGGTCATCCTCCGATAAACCAAGGAAAAACAACATCTCCGTCCGAGAGAAGACGTACGACATCCTGAAATCAAACATCCTTTCGGGCCGGTTCGTTCAGGGTGAACGTCTCGCGGAGGAGCATCTCGCCGAAGAGATGGGGGTCAGCCGAACCCCCGTGCGGGAGGCCCTCCACAAACTCGAACAGGACGGGTTGATAGAACCGCTCGAGTCGCGGGGTTTCTGCGTCCCCATGGATTCCCAGGAGGAGATCGAAGACCTCTTCGAACTCCGGGCGGTTCTGGAGGGGTATACCCTCAAGATCATCTGCGAACGGATCACCGATCAGCAGATTGCCAAACTGGAAGGGATTATCGAGAAGGCCGGCATTGCCCTCCGCCGTAAAAGGATCGACGAGGTGTTTCGGTGGAACACCCAGTTCCATGACACGCTGCACGACATGGTTGCCGACAAGCGTCGTTTCCACAACCTGATCGTGAACATGAGGAAGTACGTGCTGAGATATCGAAAGGATACCCTCCAATACCTCGGCGCGGCAACGAGGGCCAGCGACGGTCATCGACAGATTCTCCTGGCCTTGAAACTCAAAGACCCGGAGCTGTGCGAACGGGTGATGCGGGTCCATATCCGGCAGTCCAAGGAGGATGCGCTCCAGACCAATCGTGAGGCGAAGGCGAAAGGCTTCGGCACGGCATCTACGGGCGAGTCCCCCGTCGTTTTGAGGAAAGAAATGCAAGGGTGAGGAGGTTGTATGAAGGCAGACCAGGATAAATGCATCGCGTGCAAGAGGTGTTTCCCCTATTGCCCGATGGGGAGGATTCAGACCTTTGGACGGCACGACAAGATCCCGGGCCGGGTCTATATCGAGATTGATCAGGACGCCTGCACCGACTGCGGGATGTGTCTCAGAGCGAAAATCTGTCCGGTGAACGCCCTTTTCCAGCCGGAAGAGCCGTGGCCCCGCGAGGTTCGCGGTGTTCTGAGCAACCCCATGATCGAGTTCCTGGGGTCACAGACGCCCGGACGCGGAACCGAAGAGATGAAGACCAACGATGTCAAAGGCACCTTCCTTCCCGGCGAGGTCGGCGTCGGCGTCGAATTGGGGCGGCCCGGTGTCGGCGCCTATTTCCGGGACGTCGAGACCGTCGCCATGGCCTTGATGAAAGCCGATCTCGGTTATCAATTGGCGGCGGAAAATCCCGTGACCCATTTCATGTCCGACAAGACCACCGGGAAGCTCCGCGACGATATTCTCGGCGAGAAGGCGACATCGGCCATCATCGAAGGGAAGTGCAAGTTAGAGAGGCTGCCCGAGGTCCTTCAGGTGCTCCGGGATGTGGCCAAGACCCTCGATACGGTTTTCACCGTTGAGGTCATCACGAAGGTTCCGCCCAAGGGGGAGGTTCCCATCGATCCCATCCTGAAGGAGATGGGCATGTGGTATTCCATCAACAGCAAGAACAACATGGGGTTGGGCGAACCGCACTTCACGTTCCCCGATGAAGAACCGTAAAGGAGGAAAATTATGACACACAGCCTGCACCGCAGGGGTACCCGGGAGAGCCTGAGCAACGATTTTGTCGTCCTGGGCTGTCCCTCGACCGGCGTCAATAAAAAGGGATCGGCGCCCAAGACCCGGAAGTTTCTGAGCATCTGCTACAAACACGGTCCGATCAATCTGGGCGATATGAAGACCGGAAACATCTACAACACGACGATGGACGATATCCTGAGCCGCGTGACGGACGGGACGATAGTCGAGTGCACCTTCGACAACCGGGAGAAGATTGTCTCCCTGCTCAAGGAGCTCAAAGAGGACAGGCCTGGTATCTCGGTCATCATTTCCGGTGTGGCCGATGTGGTTCAGCAGTGCATGACCGAGGCGGGCCTGGGCAGGATCCATTCGCTTGAATACTCCCTCGGCTCCTGGGGAAACACCAGCCGGTTGCCCGACTTCGAGATCCTCCAGACGGTGACCATGTGCGGACACGCGATGATCGCCTCGGATCTGGTCCGCAAGATGGTCCGGGACGTGAAGCGGGGGCGCAGGACAATCGAGGAGTGCTGCATCGAAATGGCGGAGTGCTGTTCCTGCGGCAACTACAATGTGACCAGGGGAAAAGAGCTGTTCAAGGAGCTGCTTCCCCTGTACTCGCTCCATAGCCTGTATTGATTTTTTAGAAGGAGAATCAGATGCGATACATCATTGTAGGAGGGAGCGCCGCGGCCATCAGCGCCGTCGAGTCCATTCGGTCATTGGATCGCGAATCCCCGATCGACCTGTTCAGCGAGGAAGAGACCCCCCTCTTTTCGAGGGTCCTCCTGCCGTACTACATCGCCGAGGAGCTCTCCAAGCCGCTGCTTAATTTCAGGACGGCGGATTTTTTCGACGCGAACCGGGTAACCGCCCACATGGGGATGAAGGTGACGGGTATCGATCCCACGACAAAGACCGTCGGGACGGTCGATGGAAAGAGGTATCCCTTCGATAAATTGCTTATTGCCACAGGAGGCAAGGCGATCGTACCGCCCATCCCGGGCGTCGAAAAGGAAGGGATCTCCACGCTCAAGACCATGGCCGATGCGGAGAAGATCTACGGCATGAAGGGGGACCGGGCAGTGGTCATCGGCGCTGGTTCTATCGGCGTTGAGGCCTGTATCAGCCTGACGCGAAGGGGGATCAAGACGACGCTCTTGGAACAGCTCGGGCAGGTGATGCCGACGGTCTTTGACGCTGAGGCGGCTGCGATCGTCCAGAAAAGGATCGAGGCTCTTGGGATCGAGGTGTTCACCGGGGAGAAGGCTTTGAAGTTTACTGGGGACAAGCGCGTCCAGGGCGTCGTCACCGACAACCGCGAGATCCCCTGCGATATGGTCGTGCTGTCGGTGGGGGTCCGTCCGGCGACGGAGCTCGCCGTCCAGGCGGGTCTGGCGATCGGCGAGTTGAAGGGGATTCGCGTCGACGAGAACATGACGACCAGCGCCCCGGACATCTTTGCCGCCGGCGACGTGGCGGAGACCCATGACATCGCGCGCAACGCCTATTTCCTGAACGCGATCTGGCCCTGCGCCTTCGAGCAGGGGCACTATGCCGGTCTCAACATGGCCGGCCGTAAAACGGCGTATCCGGGTTCCTACCGGAGAAACTCGATCGGTAACTTCATCGGGATCCCGGCCATCTCCATGGGGGTGACCCATGCCGAATCCTGTGCATTGCAATCCGATGAGGACGAATTCAGGGAGATCAGGGTGAGGACGAAGGAGAGCTACAAGAAACTCGTCCTGCGAAACGGGAAGGTGATCGGGGCGATCCTGGTCGGCCAGACCCAGAAGGCCGGACTGATGTCGATTCTGCTTCGCAAGCAGGTCGACGTCGGGGATTCCATCCCTCTGCTGATGAGCGACCGCCTGAGTTTTATGGATCTGCTCCCGATCTTGAGGAGGAATGCCGACCGCTTCAGCGAGCCGGAATACAAGGAGCTGATCGATACGGGGCTGTAATAAGGAGGAAAAAGTGAAGGTATTAATGGTGGACAAAGAAAAGTGCACGGGATGCCATCAATGCGAGCTCTGGTGCGGGACGGAAATCGCCTCCATATCCAAGGAACTGTCTCAGGCGATCAACGAGACGCCCCAACCGGTGCCGCGGGTCTATGTGGAGGGTAAGCCCTTTGCCCTGCAGTGCCGGCATTGCGAGGAGGCTCCCTGCCTTGATGCCTGTCCCAACGGCACCATGCGCCGCGATCCGGAAACGGGGCTGATTTACGTCAACGAGCCGACCTGCATCGCCTGCTGGATGTGTGTCATGGTGTGTCCTTTCGGAATCATCAGCCCGTCGTCGTCCCTGAAGGTGGCGATCAAGTGCGACCGCTGCCGGAACATGGGTTATCCGATCTGCGCGGAGGTCTGTCCCACCGGGGCGCTCTCCCTCGCGGAGAGAAAGGATTACCGGAAGAAGAAATTCTAACAGCGACTGGGGAAACCTTGCCGCAAGGTGTCCCCAAGCCGCAGGGAACGGAACATGTCCCCGGATAAGAAAGGAGAGTGAAGATGGAGTTCATCCAGAAAAAGACCGCCGACAATGCTGCGGAACATTTCCTGCCGAAGGCGGCGGACAGGGGTACGAAATTGGCGTGGGACCGCTTCGAGGGACAACTCCCCGAGTGCGGTTTCTGCGAGTCGGGATTGAGCTGCCGCGATTGCCTCCAGGGGCCGTGCATCAGCAACCCCTTCCGGGATGCGAACAAGCTCGGGGTCTGCGGGAAGGATAAGGATATTCTGGCCGTTCAGTCGCTGCTCAGGCTGGTCCTCAAGGGGACGATGGCCACCCTGGATCAGGTGGATGATTTTGTCGAGGGGGTCGTCGCAAAAAAGGCGAAGCCCCGGGACAAGACGGCCGCGGCGAGGATCATTGCCGAGATCGAAGCCCTCCAGAAGAGTGGAGCCGCCTCCGCGAAGAAGTCCTTCCCCAAGGCCCTGCTCGCCGCCTGGGAAGAGGCGGGTGTCGTTCCACAGGGGGTGGCCAGGGATCTCTTCAAGGCCTCCCAAAAAACGGAGGGCGGCGTCGCCGGCGTCGAGGAGACGCTGCTTTGGGCCTTCAAGGCGGCGCTTCTGGGGGCCTTCGCAAGGAAGCTCCAGGGCTCTCTGAAAAAGGCCGTCTTCGGCGCGGCCCCCGCCGAGATCGAGCTCGACATGGGCGTTCTGAAGAAGAAGTCGGCGACGATTCTTCTCTACGGCCGGTTTTCGCCGATTTTGAAGACGAAGATCGCCGAGGCGGCGGCGAAGAAAAAGGTGGCCGTCATGGGCGTCTGCACCGATCCCCTGCTTTGGCCCCATGTGTTCGCTCCGGTCACGAGCTACGGTTCCCAGGAACTGCCCCTGATGACCGGCGCCGTCGATCTGATCGTGGTCGGGGACCAGTTCGTCAACCCGTCGCTGGCCGCGATCGCCGCGGAATACTCGGTCGCCGTTGTTCAGACGGAAACCCTGAAGGAGCAGAATCCCGACGCCTTTGCCAAGGCTATCGTGGAGAGGGCCATAAACGCCTATGGGTTCCGCCGGTCGATCGTCCGGGATATCCCGGATGCCAGGACAACCGCGCTGATGGGTCTTTCCGCAGGGGATCTCAACATGAAGAAGATCGCCGCCGCCCTGGCCGCAGGGAGGCTCAAGGGGGTCGCGATCCTTGCAGGGACCAACAATGTCAAATTTACCCAGGATCTGCCCTTTGTGACGCTGGCGCAGGAGTTTTTGAAAAACGGCATTATGTGTCTCTCCGAAGGCGACGCAAGCGTGAGCCTCGCCAAGTACGGCTTCCTCGATCCCAAACAGCGCGAAAAACACTGCGGCCGGGTTGTGGCGGAGCTCCTCGGTGCCGCGGGGAAAAACCTTCCGGCCGTCATCGACCTCGGTTTGGCCGAAAACGGCGGTGTGATTGAGTTCTTGCTGGCCCTCGCCGCGGCTTCGGGCAAATCCCTCAAAGAACTGCCTGTCCTGGCCTGCTTCGCGGAGGCGAACCGGAGCGCCGAGGCGGGCGAGGCCCTGAGCCTTGTGGCAATGGGCGTCTCGACCTATTTCTGGCCCTGCCTGCCGGTGACGGGAAGCCCCAAGACGATGGAGGCCCTCTCGAAGCTCTGCAATTCCATATTCGGTGCGAAGCTGATCGTCCATACGGACAAAAAGATGGAGCCGCTGGCCAAGGCGGGAATGATCCTGAAGGTCTTCAACCGCGTCGCCGATCCGGCCGCCGGGGACCATCCCTGGACCGACTGGAAGAAATAAACGGCCTTGACCGGGGGTGCAACCCGAACGGATAGCCCAGCAGGCGGGGGCCTTACTTCACGATAAAGGAGGAGCGAGATGTCTTACCCCAGCGGTCGCCATTTCCTGCAGATTCCGGGACCGACCAATGTTCCCGAGCAGGTGCTCCGGGCGTTGGCGAAACCGACCATCGATCACCGCGGTCCGGAATTCAAGGCCCTGGCCCTCGAGGTGTTCGAAGGCCTCAGAGCCGTTTTCAAGACGGCCGGTCCGGTCGTCATCTATGCCTCATCGGGGACCGGCGCCTGGGAGGCGAGTCTTGTCAACACCCTTTCCCCCGGCGACAGGGTGCTCATGTTCGAGACGGGTCATTTTGCCACCCTCTGGAAAAATATGGCCGTCCGCCTGGGGCTGGAGGTCGACTTCGTCCCCGGCGACTGGCGCCGCGGCGTCGATCCCGCCGTTGTTGAAGCGAAGCTGACGGAGGACCGAAGCCGTGCGATCAAATCGGTTATGGTGGTGCACAACGAGACGTCGACCGGCGTGACCAGCCGTCTGGCGGAAATCAGGAAAGCCATCGACCGCGCCGGCCATCCGGCCCTCCTGATCGTCGATACGATCTCTTCGCTCGGTTCGATCGACTACCGCCACGATGAGTGGGGGGTGGACGTCACCGTGGGCTGCTCCCAGAAGGGGCTGATGCTCCCGCCGGGCTTGGGGTTCAACGCGATCAGCGCCAAGGCCCTGGCCGCCGTCAAGAGCTCCCGGTTCATCAAATCCTACTGGTCCTGGAGCGAAATACTGGAGGCGAACAAGGGCGGCTTTTTCCACAGTACGCCCGCGACCAACCTGATTTACGGCCTCAGGGAGGCCCTCAGGCTGCTCCGTGAGGAAGGACTCGATCACATCTTTGCCCGTCATACCCGGCATGGCGAGGCGGCGCGACGGGCGGTCCGGGCCTGGGGGCTGGAGATCCTCTGCCTGAATCCCGAGGAGTACAGTCCGGTCCTGACGACGGTGGTCATGCCCGGTGACAGAGGGGCGGACGCCTACCGCGAGACGGTGCTCGAGAAATATAACCTTTCCCTGGGGAACGGCCTGGGGATTCTCAAGGACAGGGTGTTTCGGATCGGGCACTTGGGGGATTTCAACGACCTGATGCTGATCGGGACCCTCGCAGGGGTAGAGATGGGGTTTGCGATAAAGGGCGTCCCTTACAGGCAGGGGGGGGTGATGGCGGCGCTGGACTACCTTGCGGCGAACTGACGCCATTATCGGCCGTGAGCGCAGCCCGTGAAGCCCTTCCTCGAGGACGGAAAAGAGGCGCAAGAAAAAGGCCGCTCCCTTGCCGGGAAGTTCCGGCGCTGTGGGCGGGAGCTCCATATGTCCCGAGGAACGGAAAAGTTTTTCACGACAGGGGGTTCCTTTTATGCTATTTGTGCACCCAAGACCGTTGTATGTAATTCCAGTTTTTCAAGTCCAAAGGTGTTCATAAAGCGATTGCGCGAAGACGAAAGGAGGAAGGGAAATGAAATCAAAAAGAACAATCATGCAGGTGGCAATGATGGTTGCGTTGACCGTGTTTATGTTCGGTGTCGCGGCGTCGGCCGCGGAATTCAAGCCGACCAAGCCGATCACGATTGTCGCGCCCTTTGCGCCGGGCGGCGGCAGCGACGTCTTTGCCCGCTCCATCGATAACGCCATCAAGAGCGAGAAACTCGCCTCGGAACGGTTTCTGGTGGTCAACCAGCCAGGCGGGAGCGGCACCATAGGCCAGACATCGGTCGCCCAGCAGCCCGGCAACGACCACATGCTCCTGACCTTCATCTCCGGACAGATCACCGCTCCGCTGGTGGTGGGAAAGGGATCGGCGACCTACAAGGATCTCAACATGATCGCCAACCTGGCGCTGGATGAGCAGCTCATTGTCGTCAAGGCGGACTCCCCCTACAAGACGATCGAAGAGGTCGTCGCGGCGGCAAAAAAGCAGACCCTGATCATGGGTGGGACGGGCACGGGGCAGGAGGACCAGATGTGCAACCGCCTCTTCGAACGGGCGGCGGGCATCAAACTGCGTTACGTCCCCTTCAACAGCGGGGGGGAGTGCATCACGGCGCTCCTGGGCGGTCATGTGAACATGATCTGGGCCAACCCGAGCGAGTTCGTCCCGCAGTACGATGCCAAGATGGTCCGGCCCCTTGTTGTGGCGAAGGAGAGCCGTCTTGCCCTGCTGAAGGACGTTCCGACCTTCAAGGAGAAGGGGTACGACGTCACCTTCTTCTTCTTCCGCGGGATCGCCGCGCCGTTGAAGATCTCTGCGGAAGCGGTCGCTTACTATGAAAATCTGATGAAGCGGATGAGCGAAACGGCGATGTGGAAGGAGAAATACCTGAAGCAGTATATGCTCAGTCCCTATTTCCTCGGGAGCAAGGAGTTCTCGCAGTTCGTCGTGCGGAATGAAAAGGTCTTTGCCGACATCCTAAGGGACCTGGAGATCCTGAAATAGGGCCCCCGAAATCGAAACAGGAAGGAGAATAATGCATGTGGCGCGCTGAGCTCATCGGTGCATGGGTGGTTTTGTTGCTTGGTCTGTTCATCGTCGTTTTTTCAATTCCGCTCAAGTATTACACGGATCTGGGTCCGGGAGCCGGTTTCCTTCCTTTCTGGATCGGCGTCGGCGTGGTCGTCGGCGGCGTTGTGGAATTGATCAAGGTCTTCCGGATAAAAGCGAGAACCGAAATGGGGTCTTTTCTCCAGCCGAGGTCGAAACTGGGGTTCCAGATGCTCGCCCTGATCGTGATCAGCTTTGTCATCGTTCCCTTTGTCGGATTTTCGGTCGGGCTCGCCCTCTGCACGGCCGCGGCAATGAGGGTCATCGGGAAGCATCACATAACGACATGCGCCATAACGGCTGTCCTGTCGGCTGTCTTCATCCATGTGGTCTTCGCCCTATGGCTCGACATCCCCTTGCCGATGGGTCTGATCGGTTGGTAGAAAGGGTTTGACCTATGGAACTCTGGAACAATTTGATGATGGGATTTTCCATCTCCCTAACCTGGGAAAATCTCCTCTACTGTCTGGCCGGCTGCATTGTTGGTCAGCTCGTCGGCGTCCTGCCGGGGATCGGGGCGCCGACCGCGGTTGCCCTGCTGCTCCCCCTGACCTTCTCGGTCAATCCCACCTCGGCGATCATCCTGTTTGCCGGGATCTATTACGGGGTGGCCTACGGCGGCACGATCACGTCGGTGCTCATCAACGTCCCCGGCGAATCCTCGTCGGTGATGACCTGCCTCGACGGGTACCAGATGGCCAAGCAGGGGCGGGCGGGCGCCGCCCTCTCCGTGGCGGCGATCGGATCCTGGATCGCCGGAACTCTCTCCGTGGTCCTGCTGATGTCCTTCGCCCCGGCCCTGGCCAGGTTCGCGCTCCGCTTCGGACCGCCCGAATACTTCGGTCTGGCCATGATGGCCTTCGGGATGCTCACCGTCTTCGGCGGAGGCGATCCCATGAAGATCATCATCTCCACCCTGGTGGGGCTCTTCATCTCGACGATCGGTCTGGACGTGATGAGCGGCGTTCCCCGTTACGCCTTCGGCACCCCCCAATTGATGGGGGGGATCGATTTCATCGTCATCATCTGCGGCATCTTCGGCCTGGCCGAGGTGTTCAACAGCCTGGAACAGGAGGAGGAGCGGGGACTCCTCAAACAGAAGATCAAACTCAAGGACATGTTCCTCACCTGGGGGGACTGGGTTGCCTCGCGCTGGGCGATCTTCCGGGGCGGCGTCATCGGCTTTTTCATCGGATTGATCCCCGCCGGCGGGATCACGACCGCCTCGTTTCTCGCCTATCTCGCCGAAAAGCGGGTTTCCAGGCATCCGGAGAAGTTCGGCACCGGGCTCATCGAGGGGGTCGCCTCGCCCGAGGCGGCCAACAACGCCGCCTCGATCAGCGGCTTCGCCCCGCTGCTCGCCCTGGGCGTCCCCGGCTCCCCGACGACGGCGGTCATGCTGGCCGGCTTCATGATGTGGGGGATCAGGCCGGGCCCCTTGCTCTTCCAGAACAACGCCGATCTGGTCTGGGGCCTCATTTCGAGCAAGTTCATCGGGAATCTGCTCCTGTTGCTCATGAACATCTTTCTCATCCCGATCTTCGTTTCGCTCCTGCGGGTGCCCTACACGATCCTGATGTGCTTTATCGTGATCTTTGCCTCGGTCGGCGCCTTCACGACGAACAACAACCTCTTCGACGTCTGGATGATGCTCGGCTTCGGGATCCTGGGCTACGTCATGAACAAGATCAAATACCCCATCGTCCCCCTGGTGCTGGCGTTGGTCCTGGGGCGCCTGGCGGAAAACTCGCTCCGTCAATCCCTCATGATATCGGGGGGGGACTACAGCATCTTCTTTACCCGTCCCATTTCGCTGCTGTTCATGGTCGCGGCGATCCTGGCCTATCTGACCCCGCTGTTCCGCTGGGCGCTCAAGAAGGCGGGATACGGGAAGGTGACCCTCAACGTGGAATCGCTGTAATATCTCTTAAGGGGCGGCGGAGACCCCCGGGTCTCCCCGCCGCACCCCTCTCGATTGTCCTTCCATCGCAAGGAATTTCAGATCAGAAATTCGATCAGGAAGGGGCCGCGCTTTGTGCAGGCCGCCTTGAACAGGTCGGCAAATCCCTCGAGCGTTTCCACCCGCGCCGCCTCCACGCCCATCCCTCCGGCGAGCTTCACCCAGTCGAGCTCGGGGCGCGTCAGATCGAACAGTTCCTTCGAGGCGGGGCCGGGCGCTGCTCCTACGGCACGCATTTCCCCTTGTAGTATCCTGTAGCTCCTGTTGGCAAAGACCACATTGACCACGTCGAGCCGTTCGCGCGCCTGCGTCCACAGGGCCTGAAGCGAGTACATGCCGGCCCCGTCGGCCTCCAGGCAGACGACCTTGCGGTCGCGGCAGGCGACCGCGGCGCCGGTGGCGCAGGGAAAACCGTGGCCGATGGCTCCGCCTGTGATCTGGAGCCAGTCGTGCGGGGCGGCGTTGAATGTGGGGGCGAATAGCGGGCGGCCCGATGTGACCGCATCCTCGACGGCAATGCAGTTCTCCGGCAGCACCGCGGCGAGCGCGACAGCAAAGGCCTCGGGGGTGAATTTGCCGCGGACCGGCTGCGGTTTGGCTTCGTCTTCCGGGATCGGAGCCGTTTTCGGGGCGCCGAGCGCATCGGCTAACTGCTCCAGGGCGTCAACCTCGTCCTGCCGCGGCTCTGCAAGAACGTAGACGGCCGCGTCCGGCGGCGCCAGCAGGCTGGGTTTTCCCGGATAGGCGAAAAAGGCGGTCGGCGGCTTCGCGCCGACGAGGATCAGGCGCCTTGTCCCGGCGAGCATCTTGAGTGCGCTGTCCACCACATAGGGCACCCGATCCACCGGTACGCGGCCCCGGCCCCTCGCCATGCGCGCCACCGGGTTGGAGGCGCGCAGGGTCGCGCCGCTGGCGTGGGCGATGCGGTTGGCCGCGATAAGGCCCGCCTCCGACAACGCCCGCCCCGAAAGAACCAGCACCGCCGGCTCGCCGGTGCGAAGGGCTTGCGCGACGGTGCGCACGCTCTCGGGATCGACTGGGACGTACGCCGGTGCCGGCAGCGGCGGGGCGACTACACCGCCGTCGCTCCACGATGCATCGGCCGGCAGGATCAGTGTGGCGATCTGCCCGGGCGGGGTCCTTGCCGCCTGCACCGCGGCGGCGCCGTCGGCCCCGACGGTCGCGGATGAGACGCTGGTACGGACCCAGTGCGACACGGCACGGGCGAGTCCGCCGGTATCGGCGGTGAGCGGCGCATCGAAGGGCCGGTGGTATGTGGCGTGATCGCCGACGATGTTGACCATCGGAGATTGGGCGCGGCGCGCATTGTGTATGTTGGCCAGGCCGTTGGCGAGACCCGGTCCGCAGTGGAGCAGGGTTGCCGCCGGTTTGCCCGCCATGCGGGCGTAGCCGTCGGCGCAGCCGGTAACGACAGTCTCGGCCATCCCCAGGATGCAGCGGATGCCCTCGACCTTGTCCAGTGCCGCGACAAAATGCATCTCTGATGTGCCGGGATTGGCAAAGCAGGTGTCGATGCCGCCGGCGAGCAGCGTCCGGACAAGGCTTTCAGCACCGTTCATAGCGATGCCTTGTCGTAAAAAAGACGGGAGAGGGTTTTTTTAAAGGCAGGTTCACGGCTCTTCTCTCCAGGAGGGGAAGGGGAACCGTCCTTCGCACCACCGCGCCGCGGATAAAAGCTGCGTATCCTCTCCCCGCCGGCCGACGATCTGCAACCCCAGGGGCAGCCCCCGGGGACCGAACCCCACCGGGATCGTGATCGCCGGGACGCCGCAGAGGCTCCAGATGGAGCAGAAGACGGGGCTTCCCGTTTGCTCGAGTGTTGCCGGCGCCTCCCCCGTCGTCGGGGGGGAGATGAGGGCTTCGTACCCGGCCAGGAAACGCTCCAGCTCCTCTTGCAGAAGCGAGCGCAGCTTCAGGGCCTGCAGGTAGAGCGGCGTCTGTGTCTCTTTCCCTTCGGCCATGAAATCCCGAAGGGTTGCGCTGAGAAGGGGGGCCTGGTTCAGCGAGAGTTCCTCCAGGTTGAAGGCGGACTCGACGGACATCAAGGTCCGGATCGCCCGGTGGGCGTGGCCGAATGCCTCGGGCAGCTCGACCTCCTCGACATGGGCCCCTGCTTTGCGCAGTATTTCGATGTCCTCCCGGAAACCCGCTTTAGCGTCGTCCCCGGCCTGGTCCCAGACGGGGCTTTTCACCGCCGCCAGACGGGGGGGCGCGGAACGTTCGGGGATTGTCGGAGAAGATTTTGCCTCCCCGCCGGACAGTGCGGCCGCGAGCCAGGCGGCGTCCTCTACATGACGGGTGAAGAGGCCCGGCTGGTCCAGCGTGTGGCTGAAGGTCAGGGCCCCTTCGATGGGGATGAGGCCCTGGGTCGGCTTGAAGCCCACGACTCCGCAGTAGGCCGCGGGCCTGATGACCGAACCGTTGGTCTGTGTCCCCAGGGCGGCGGGGACAAACCCCGCCGCGACCGCTGCGGCCGAGCCGCTGGATGATCCGCCCGGCGTATGAACGGGGTTCCACGGGTTGCGGGTCTTTCCGGGGTGGAGAAAGGCACATTCGGTGGTGACGGTCTTTCCCATTACAAAGGCGCCCTGGGCCTCGAGTCGCTCGACCACCCGGGCCGATCGCTCCGGGATATGACCGGCAAAGGCGGGGGAACCCATTTCCGTGGGGATGCCGGCGGTGGCGAAGATATCTTTTATTCCCAGAGGCACGCCCTGGAGGGGACCGGATGCGCCCCCTGACTGGAGATGACGGTCGGAAAGGCCGGCGGCCTTTACCGCCGCCTCCGGATCGAGCCAGGCCCAGGCGAAGATCGCTTCATCGAGCGACGCGATCCTCGTCAGGAGGGCCCGGGTGACCTGCTCGGAGGTGAATCGCCGGCTTGCGATCCCCTTGACGGTTTCGACCAGGCTTAAGGCGTGCAGCGGTTTATCCATGTGTTTTCTGACCTCCTGCGTCTCCCCCCTCGATGCCCCTCGACGGGAAATGGAGGGGGTGATGTTCAGCCTTCGTTGCGTCCGGCTAGGGCATAGGGATTATTTCGCCTTCACTTCAGGATTGAGAAGGTTCGGCGGATTTCCCTCCAAGAGGGCGGCGACAAGGTTCTCCGCGGCCATCATGGCCATCCTGAAGCGGGTTTTTTCGGAAGA
>Ga0233425_10006435_pt1 | contig 17425 bp, 12 predicted proteins | sample Watercolumn_Towu_2_FD_181712 | JGI IMG/M metagenome (GOLD analysis project Ga0233425, IMG submission 181712) | Freshwater microbial communities from Lake Towuti, South Sulawesi, Indonesia - Watercolumn_Towuti2014_140_MG | ecosystem: Environmental > Aquatic > Freshwater > Lake | place... | reverse complement strand
CCCCTCCCGCACGCACTGCACCACGCGGCTGATGTTGTTCTTGAGATAGGATATGTTGGCCTTCTTCATACAGCCATGATGTCCATATTGGATGCCGGGTCAAGTACGCTCCACGGTGGAACCGCCGCTCTTCTCGCCCTGAGTCCCGCCGTTCATCTGTCGCAGGAGGGCGCAAGAGACGGAGAAAGAACGGCTGAAGATCCGGGATGGCGACAAGGCGTGCGCTGGACCCGACACCGCCGCCGCCTCGGCGCGCGCGGGCGGAAGCCCGCGGCAGGCTTCCGCGTAGACGCGGTACTCCGGCCGTCGCGGGATTGGGCGGGTCGGAGCACCGGTCAGAGCACCGGCTTCAGCCGGAAGTCATCCCGGCGTTTCGGCGCCGGGGTGTGATGTGCAAGGTGTGCAAGAGACAGGCATGGCTGAGCCGGTGCATTGGACACGCCGGCGCATTTGACACGGGCCACGTCCTGGCGGAGATTGCCGCACAACGGAAAGGAAGGGTGACATGAAGAAGCTGGCACTGATCGTGGCGGTGGCGCTGGCCGCGGGGTTGGCGCAGGCGGCGGAGTATCCGGACATCTCGGTCGCAGACCTGAAGGCGGCGATCGAGTCGGGCAAGGTCGCGGTCCTCGATGCGAACGGCACGGCCTCCTGGAAGGAAGGGCGCGTGCCGGGCGCGATCGACTTCGCGTCGAGCAAGGCCAAGCTGGCCGAGTTGCTGCCGAAGGAGAAGGACGTGCTGGTCGTCGCCTACTGCGGCGGGCCCAAGTGCGGCGCCTACAAGGCGGCCGCGGAAGCGGCGCAGAAGCTGGGCTACACCAACGTGAAGCATCTCTCGGCCGGCATCAGCGGCTGGAAGGCCGCGGGCGAGAAGGTCGAGAAGAGCGAGTAGCGCAACGCGGATTGGAGCGGACGGGCGGCGGCCCTGCGGGCCGCCGCCCGTTCATTTCATGAAGGCCGTTACCAATGGCCATTGGGCATTCATCATTGGGCCTTCGCCACGAGTGTCCCGTCCAGGGACGCCGTGTCCAATGATCCACGACGAAGGACTAGTGACAGATGAACCGCCGCCCCTCGTCGAGCATCGCGAGGTAGTGGTCCACGGGGATGTAGTTCGCCACGCTGTTGCCGGTGCCGAGGCAGTAGCCGCCGCCGGGTTGGCACGTCTCGAGCGTGTCGCGTACGCGCGCGCGGATCGCGGCCTCGTCGGCGCGGCAGAGGAAGTCGACGTCGATGCCGCCGAGCAGTGCGATGCGCCGGCCGTACGTCCGCTTGACCTGCCGGACGTCCTCGATCGTGTCCTCGAACGAATGCTTCGCGTCGATCTTCACGTCGTCGATCAGGTCATCGATGAGGGTGGACAGGTTGCCGCACGAGTGGAGGAGGTAGGGGCGGCCGGCGGCATGCGACATCGCCGCCATCTTCCGGTGGCCGGCGAGGACGAACTCGCGCGTGTCGTCGGGCGAAAGGAGCGGGCCGGTCTTGAAGCCCATGTCGTCGCTGCCCCAGACGATCTTCACGCGGCGGAAGGGGAGCATCATCTCCAGCGCGCGCGTGAAGATCGCGTCGATGCGATCGAAGATCGCGCGCACGAGATCGCGGTCGTCGTAGAGGGCGAAGCATAGCGTCTCGTAGCCCATGAGCCAGCTCAGCCACTCGGCGTAGTGTGCGAACCCGCCGCTGCCGATGACGCACATGTCGTCGGGCAGGTTCTTCTCGTACCATTCCAGCGCGCGGGTCGAGGCGGCGCCGAGGTCGGGCCAGGGGAAACGCTCGAACTCCTCCCAGGACGCGATGGGCCCGCGGCTCTCGTCGACGAACGACCGTCCCTGCGCGCGCCCGAGGCCGGCCGTGTCGGACGCCGTGTGGCGGCGGAGCGGCACGTTGAGGTTCTCGACGCCCTGACGGACGTAGTCGTAGCCGAGGAAGCGCTGGATGCGCACGGCGCGCTGCTGCATGAAGCAGGGATCGTCCGCGCGCAGGCCATCCAGCAGGTGGAAGCGGCGCGCGAGTTCTTCCTGCACTTCCCAGTCGAGGAACAACTCGATGACATGCACGCGCCGCGGCGTGCCCTTGCGCAGGATGCAGGCCAGGAAAGCCTCCCAGTCGGGCTTCACCGGCGTCTTCAGGATGTCCGTCCTCATGCCGCGTCCTCTCGTGCGATGGGCGACTCTTCTACGCCTTTTCCGTCGCCCCGGCAAGCGCCCGAAGAGATGGGGATCGACAAGGGGCGCATCGGCGAGTGGTGGCCGTCGAGGTCGGTTCGTGCGCGGCATGGGCTGTGCACGCCGGCTCGCTCGGAGAGCTCGCCCTACCGGTCACCCGGTAGCCATCGGTGGGGCGAGGTCTCCGACCGAGCCGGGCGACTCAGGGGACGGGACTCAGGGGACGGTGATGCGGATCACCTCCGCCGGGCCGTCGAGGGGGTCCCAGGCGGTCACGGCTACGGCCGCGGGCACGAAGAAGGTCGTGCCGGCGGCGGCGGGCTCGGACTGGTTTTCCCAGCGCAGGGCGGCGGCGCCGCGGGCGACGAAGAACGCGCGGAAGCGGCCGGACGGCATCTCGCTCCAGCGCTCGCCGAGGACGACGCGGTCGACGCGGAAGTGCGGGCCGTCGGCGAGGCGCGCGATCTGGTTGCGGCCGGCCCGGGTCACGGCCGGCTTCACCCGGGGATCGCCGCGGTCGTCCCAGTCGATCGTCCGCAGCGCCTCGGCCACGTGCAAGGCCCGCGCGCGGCCGTCGGGGCCGACGCGCCCCCAGTCGTAAACGCGGTAGGTCGTGTTGGAGTTCTGCTGCGTCTCCAGCAGCAGCGCGCCCTCGCCGACGGCGTGCACGCGGCCGCCCGGCACGAAGATCGCGTCGCCGGGGCGGATCGGGATGCGGCGGAGCAGGGGCTCGAAGTGGCCGGAGGCGGCGGCGGCCTCGAACGCGGCGCGCGTGACGCCCTCGGCCAGCCCGCACCACACGGCGGCGCCCGGCTCGGCGGCGAGGACGTACCACATCTCCGTCTTCGCCTCGCCGCCGTGGCGCGCGGCGCCGGCGTCGTCGGGGTGGACCTGCACGCTCAGCCGCTCGCGCGCATCGATGATCTTCACCAGCAGCGGCAGCCCGGCCTTCTCCAGCCCCGCGCCGAGCTGCGCGCGCGGGTCGAGGGCGATCGCGTCGGCCAGCGGGCGCCCCGCGAGCGGCCCGTTGGCGACGGCGCTCGGGCCCTCCGGGCGCGCGGAGAGCTCCCACGACTCGGCGTAGCGGCCCGGCGGGAGGTCGCGGCCGAAGACGCGCGGGATGCGATCGCCGCCCCAGAGGTAGTCCTTGTAGGCCGGCTGCAGCCGTAGCGGGTAGGGCGTCATCTTCATGGGTTCACCCGGCGAGTGTCTCGGCGAGCTGCGCGAACGCGGGCTTCAACGCCGGGTAGAGGGATGTGTAGAGCGCGTAGCGCGCGTCGTAGATCGCGCGGGCGGCGGGGTCGGGCGCGTGCGACTCGGTGACGGCGATGGAAGCCGCGCCGTGCGCCAGGTCGCGGAAGAGCCCCACGCCCACGCCCGCCGCGATCGCGGCGCCCAGCGAGGTCGCGTCGGCCGCCTGCGTGGAGAGGACCTGTATCTCGACGCCCGCGATGTCGGCGAGCATGCGGCGCCACGCGGCCGACTGCCCGCCGCCGCCGATCAGGCGCAGCGCGGGGATCGGTCCGACCTCGCGCAGGGCCTCGATCACCGAGCGCAACGCGTACGACACGCCCTCCACGGTCGCGCGCAACAGGTGCTCGCGGCGGTGCGCGGGCGTGAGGCCGAAATAGACGCCGCGCGCGCGGGCGTCCCAGATCGGCGAGCGCTCGCCCTCGAGGTAGGGCAGGAAGACCAGGCCGTCGCAGCCGGCCGGGATCGACGCGAGGTGCCGGTCGAATTCGGCGAAGCCCTTCTCGCCGAGCACGCCCATCGCCCAGTCCAGCGCGCGGCCGGCCGCCTGCACCGTCCCGTAGAGTCCCACCGCCTCGCCGTCGAGCGTGCAGATGTCGAACACGCGGCGTTTCGGGTCGATGAAGGGCTCGGGTCGGATCGAGGCGACCCACGCCGTCGTGCCGATGCAGCCGTAGGTCACGCCGGGACGCACGGCCCCCGCGCCCGCGTTGGCGCAGGCGCCGTCGCCGCCGCCCGCGACGACGGGCAACCCCTCGGGGATGCCCATCGCGGCGGCCGCCTCGCGGCTCACGCGGCCGACGACGTCGATCGCGCGGCGGGGCTCGGGGATGCGGTCGGGGTCGAGTTCCAAGGCTTGGAACAGGTCGCGCGCGACGGCGCGGCGGCGGATATCGAGCCACTGCGCGTGCGACGCGTCGGAGAGGTCGGTCGTCGAGAAGGAGCCCGTCATCGATCCGACGATGAAGTCCTTCGACTGCACATAGCGCGCGGCGCGGCGATGGACGTCGGGCTCGTGCCGCCGGATCCACCGCATCTTGCAGAGCGGCGAGCGCGCGTCCACGAGGTTCCCGGTGACGCGGTAGATTTCGTCGGCCCCGATCTCGCGCGCGACGAATTCGGCCTCCGCCACGGCGCGGCAGTCGGCGTGGATCATGTGCCGGCGCAGCGGGCGGCCCGCGGCGTCGAGCGGCAGGCAGCCGAGCATGTGGCCGCTCACGCCCACGCCGGCCAGGCGCGCGGCGGCGCCGGGCTGGGCCGCCAGGAGCGAGCGGGTGTTGGCGCAGACGCCCGCCCACCAGTCGGCCGCGTCCTGCTCGGCGATGCCGCCGGGCGCCGCGTGCGTGCGGTGCGGCGTCGCGCGCGAGGCCTCGATCCCGCCGTCGGCGCGGACGAGCGACGACTTCGTCCCGCTGGTGCCCACGTCGTGGGCCAGAATCCAGTCCGCCGTCATGGTCTCGATCTCCCGGGCCCGCTCACAGCACGCGCACCTGCGGCCATTCCGCGCAGCTCTTCGCCAGCGCCTCCGCCGAACCCAGGACGGCGGGGATGCCGCGCTCGCGGAGCGCCTCGATCGCCTCGCCGAACGCGCGCAGGTCCTCGCGGGTCGTGCCGAGCACCTGATCGCGGGTGCGCTGGCGCTCCTCCTCGGTGAGACCGATGAGGCGGCGCACCAGCGACACGTGGCCCTTCGCGTCGGGCAACAGGGGATGGTCGATCTCGCCGATCGCGCCGATGACCGCCTTGCGGATCTCGTCGACCGGCAGCTCGGCCTCGCGGAGGAATCGTCCGGCGCCGTCGAACGCGTCGAACGTCGATTCAACGTTCGGATCGCGGTACGAGGTGCAGCCGAAGACGCCGGTCGCGCGGTCGAAGTGGGCGAAGGCGCCGTAGGCGCCGCCCTGCACGCGGACGCGCTCCCAGAGCCAGGTCGTGCGGAGGAACCGCGTCGCGACGAGCGACGAGGCGTGGAACGCGTAGCCGGATTCGTAGAGGTTGACCGCCTTGCCGACGAACTGGACCTGCGACGGGGCGCTGAGCGCCTCCGCGGCGTGCGGCCGCGCGGGGGGCCACCACGAGACCGCGCGGGGCGGCTCGGGCAACGCGCCCAGGAACGCCTCCAGCCGGGGCCGCAGCGCGTCCCAGTCGGCGCGCGGGCAGGTGACGTTCGCGAGGGCGGCGCCGCGGCGCACGAGGCGCGCGCGCAGGGTCCGGAGTTCCTCGCGGACGGCGGGCCAGTCCGACTCGATCCGTTCGGACAGCCGGCGCAGGGCGAAGAGATGTTCGACGCCGTGGAGTTGCTCGGACATCCAGCCCGCCTCGGAGAAGAGCGAGTCGAGGCGGCCGCGCACGACCTGGTGGCCGGCGTGCACGATCCCGGCCTCCAGGGAGGACTTGTCCTCGAGGACGATCTGGCGGACGCGTTCGCGGTCGTCGATGCGCGCGCGCAGCAGCGCGTCGGCGAAGATCGCGAGCAGATCGCCGGCCTGCGCGGGGAGGCACTTGCCGCGGAGCAGGAACCAGGGCGCCGCGTCCCGCGTGTCGAGTTCGGTGGCCACGAGTTCGGAGGCGGACACGCCGCCGGTCTGGCGGTCGATGCGCAGGGAGAAGGAGACGAAGTCCTCCCCGTCGGTGCCGGTCTCGAGCAGGAGCCGGCCGAGGATGGCGGCCAGCGGCAGAAGCTCGGCGGGCAGCGAGCGGAGGTGGAAGCCGACGTCGACGTAGAGGATCCCGCCGGTGAAGAGGTCGTGGTGGACGAGGCGGGCGGGGCCGCGGCGGTCCTCCTCGATGGGGATGGGGCGCGACGCGCGGTCGAGGTCCTCCAGCCGCAGCGACGGGATGCGGGCGAGGTCCTCGGGCCGGTCGGGCGCGACCTGCGCCTCGCGCAGGGCGCGCGTTTCGTCGGCCAGCCGGCGAAGATCCTCCGCGGAGCACCGGGCGCGGGCGGCGTCGAGGACGGCGCGCTCCTCGCGTTCGATGGCGGCGGCGTAGCCGGGGTCGGGCTCCATCGTGACGGTCAGGCGGTGCGGGTTGTCGAGGAGGAGCGAGCGGATGAGGTCCTCGAAGAACCGCGGCGCGGAGCGGATGCGGTCCTTCACCGTCTGCAGCGGCGCCTCGAAGGCGACGGCGTCGACGGGATCCGCGTCGTAGAGCCACGTCGTCAGCGCGCGCAGCATGACGAAGAGCCCGCGCGGGTAGGATCCGGTGTTGTTCTCCCGCAGGCGGAACTCCAGCGTGTTCAGCGCGGCCTCGACCATCGCGGCGGGCACGCCGTCGCGCGCGAGGGCCTCGAGTTCGGCGCGCAGGAGGTCTTCCATCTTCGGCGCGTCGGACGGGAGCAGGCCGCGCAGGCCGATGGAATAGACCATCTGTCGCAGATCGGCCTCGACGTGCCCGCCGACGATGTCCTCGCCGAGGCCGCTGTCGATCAGGGCCTTGTGGAGCGGCGCGGCGGAGGTGCCGGAGAGGATGTAGGCCAGGAGGTCGCAGGCGAAGGCGCGGGCGATGTCGGTGGTCTCCGGCCAGAGCCAGTTGACGAGGGCCATGCCCTTGTCGCGGTCGGGGCTGTCGGGCGCGACGGCGAAGGGGTGGCTCACGCGGCGCGGGGAGGGAAACGGGGGCTGGAGGGGCACGTCCGAACGGACGTCGGCGCGATCGAAGGCCGACAGCCAGCCGTCGAGGTAGCGCAGCCGTTCGGCGGGATCGTCGTCGCCCCAGAAGAACACGCGAGCGTTCGAGGGGTGGTAGTACGCGCGATGGAAGGCCTGCATCTGTTCGAACGTGAGGTTCGGGATCTCGCGCGGATCGCCGCCGGAGTCGACGCCGTAGGGCGTGTCCGGGAAGAGGTTCTGCTGCGCGACGCGGTAGAGCAGCGAGTCGGGCGAGGAGTAGGCGCCCTTCATCTCGTTGAAGACGACGCCCTTGAAGGCGAGGGGCTTGGCGGGATCCTCGACCTCGTAATGCCAGCCTTCCTGCTCGAGCGTGCGCGGCGTGAGGCGGGGATGGAACACGGCGTCGAGGTAGACGTCGATCAGGTTGTAGAAGTCCTTCACGTTCTGGCTGGCGACGGGGTAGCACGTCTTGTCGGGGTAGGTGAAGGCGTTGAGGAAGGTGTGCAGCGAACCCTTGAGGAGCTCGACGAACGGCTCGCGAACGGGATACTTGCGCGAGCCGCACAGGACGGAGTGTTCGAGGATGTGCGGCAGGCCGGTCGAGTCGCGCGGCGGCGTCCGGAACGCGATGCCGAAGACCTTGTTCTCGTCGGTGTTCTCCATCGAGAGGACCTGGGCGCCGGTCCGGCGGTGGCGGAAGAGGCGCGCGCGGGTCTGCAATTCGGCGATCGTGCGGTCCTGGATGGGCTCGTACGCGTCGTGCATGTCGGTTCTCCGCCCCCCGTCCCTCAGGGCCGGGGGGCCGTACGATAGAACGTAAACAAGGGGGTTGCAATCCCCGCGCTCGTCCGGTAAAGTGGCGCCAAGCTCAGGGGCGAGCGTAGCTCAGTGGTAGAGCTCCACCTTGCCAAGGTGGATGTCGTGGGTTCAACTCCCATCGCTCGCTCCAATTCCATGCCTCGTCCGCCGCCTCCACCTTCCCGCGAACGGCCTGTCGCGGCCGGTCCGGTCCGGTCACACTTTGTAAAGTGTGACCGGACCGGCGGGCGGCGGACGCCCGGGGAGGGGGACGAGGACCCCGGCCCGGAACGAAAACCCCGGCCCTCCGGGGCCGGGGTTTCCCCATCGGTTGTCCGCCTCCGCGAATCAGATCCGCGTGCCGTAGACGGCGCTGCCGTAGATCGCCGATCCGCCCAGCAGGTCCGCGATGCGGAGGAGCTGGTTGTACTTGCAGACGCGATCCGTGCGGCTGAGCGAGCCGGTCTTGATCTGGCCGGCGTTGGTCGCGACGGCAATGTCGGCGATCGTGCTGTCCTCGGTCTCGCCCGAACGGTGGCTGATGACCGCCGTGTACCCCGCGCGCTTGGCCATCTCGATGGCGTCCAGCGTTTCGGTCAGCGACCCGATCTGGTTCACCTTGACCAGGATCGAGTTCGCGACGCCCATGGCGATGCCCTTCTTGAGGAACTTCGTGTTCGTGACGAACAGGTCGTCGCCCACGAGCTGGCACTTCGCGCCGAGGCGGTCGGTGAGCAGCTTCCAGCCGTCCCAGTCGCCCTCCGCGCAGCCGTCCTCGATGCTGACGATCGGGTACTTCTTGATCCACGCCGCGTAGAAATCCACCATCTCGGCCGCGGTGCGTTCGGACTTGTCGCTCTTCTTGAAGACGTACTTGCGTTTCGCGCCGTCGAAGAACTCGCTCGCGGCCACGTCGAGCGCGAGGAAGACGTCCTTGCCGGCCGCGTAGCCCGCCGCCGCGATGGCCTCCATGATCACGTCGAGCGCCTGCTGGTTGCTCGCGACGTTCGGCGCGAAGCCCCCCTCGTCGCCGACCGCGGTGCTGAGCTTCATCTTCTTCAGCACGCCCTTGAGCGCGTGGAAGATCTCGGCGCCCATCCGGAGCCCCTCGGCGAAGCTCGGGGCGCCCTTGGGCACGATCATGAATTCCTGCACGTCCACCGGCGCGTCGGAGTGGGCGCCGCCGTTGAGGATGTTCATCATCGGCACCGGCAGGACCTTCGCGTTGACGCCGCCGATGAGGCGGAAGAGCGGGATATCGAGCAGGGCCGACGCCGCCCGGGCCGTCGCCAGCGACACGCCGAGGATGGCGTTGGCGCCGAGCTTCGATTTCGTCTCCGTGCCGTCGAGCTCGATCATCCGCCGGTCGACGGCGACCTGGTCGAGCGCGTCCATCCCCCGAACCGCCGCGGACAGCGGCCCGTTGACGTTCTCGACGGCCTTGCGCACGCCCTTGCCGAGGTAGCGCTTCTTCTCGCCATCGCGCAGTTCGATCGCTTCGTTCTCGCCGGTCGATGCGCCGGAGGGCACGGCGGCCCGGCCCATCACGCCGGAGGCGAGAGCGACGTCCACCTCGACCGTCGGGTTGCCGCGGGAATCCAGGATCTCGCGGGCCTGCACGCATTCGATCTTCGACATGTTCGGTCTCCTTCGTTGCTAAGGTTGAGCCGCCGACGATAGGAGATGGCCGCGACGCATGCAAGGCGGAACACCGCCCGCCCGGCGGAACGGGCGCATCGGCGATTCGTCATACCGCGCAGGCGCCACGGGCAACGCGGCCGCGAGATGGCCCCGGCTCGGTCGGCATGCCGCGCCGGAGCCCTTCGGGGCGGAGGCGGGAGACCTCGCCCCACCGATGGCTACCGGGCGACAGGTAGGGCGAGCTCTCCGAGCGAGCCGGCGCGCACCGGTGGAACGACAACGACCCGCCGGTGCGCCCGGCGCATGGGCCGGCCGTCCCGGCTCAGTCGATGAGCGGGCTCTCGCGCCGCGCCCGGAATGCGATCTCGCGGAAGTGCGTGAAGCGGCCGTAGTCTTCCAGGCCCGCCAGCGAGCGGATGGCCGCGGGGATGCCGGCCTCGACGAGGGCCGCGATCGGATTGAGCCCGCCCATGACCACGATCCCGGTATGGCCCTCCGTGACGGGAATGTCCAGCAGCGGTTGGTTCGGCCGGCCGACCGCCAGCACCGCGCCGAAGCCGTGCGTGCGCAACTCGCGCAACAGCCGCTTCAGGTCGTCCAGCGCCACCGTCGGCACCTCGCGGAAGCTGGCGCCGATCAGGCCCGACCCCGTGCGCGCACACTCGAGGACGCGCGTCATGCCCGCGCGGATGAACAGCTCCAGCGGATCCACGCTCGTCCCGCGATACTCCACCAGCTCCACGAACCGCTCCGGCCGGCCGGCCTTCCACTCGAGCAGTCCGCCGAAGCGCGACGTCACCGGGATTCCGCGCTTCAGCAGGATGCCGTTGAGCGCGATGCTGCAGACCGTCCCCAGCGCCGCACGCCCGGCCGAAACCAGGTGCCCGCCCAGCGTTTCGCCCTCCCGCGCCAGCGCCAGCCGCGATCCCATGCTCAGGCGCCGCTGGTAGACCGGCTCCAGGTGGATCGTCGCGCGCGGCAGGTCCGCCTCGCGCAACTCCGCGACGTTGATCACGAGCGATCCGGTCCCGCCCGCCGGATCGAACGTCATCCGGTAGCCGAGGTCGTTCACCCGCGCCGCCACGAATCCGACCTTCTCCAGCACGTTGGACCGCGCCAACTCCTCGCGCCCCCGGTCCGTCAAGTCCCGCCCGCGACGCCGGCTGACGAAACGCGTCAGCCCCTCGCGATCCAGCCGCAGCAGGTGCAGCCGCACCGTCCGCGGCTGTACGTCCAGACCCATCGCCTGCACGGCCTGGCACAGCCGCTGCGAACCCGCCGGCCCGTCCGCCTGCGCCAACGCCTTCAGGATCGCCCGCCGCGCCCGCTCGTTCCGCCGCTCCGACATGCCGCGTCCCTCTGCCGTATTCCCGTTCGAATCAGGCCGATATCCTGACATTCAGCAGGATGGAAGGCAACTGAATACGGCAGTATGGCCGATACTAAACTCACCCGCCGTCCGGCTATTCGCTTACAATGCGTCCTCCCGCGGCATATAAAGCGGCAATCAAATGCCGATCGGCCCTGCGGTGGGCCGGGGCATGGAATGGTGGCGGCAGAGAAAGGCGGGACCGTGATGAGCGCGATCAAGGGTGTGATGGAGACGGTGCGGCGCCGCAACGCGGGCGAGCAGGAGTTCCTGCAGGCGGTGACGGAGGTGCTGGAATCGCTGGAGCCGGTGATCCAGCGGCACAAGAAGTATGCCGACGCGGCGATCCTCGAGCGGGTCGTGGAGCCGGAGCGGATGTTCACCTTCCGCGTGCCGTGGCAGGACGACAAGGGCCGGGTCCAGGTGAACCGGGGCTTCCGGATCCAGTTCAACAGCGCGCTCGGGCCCTACAAGGGCGGGCTGCGCTTCCATCCGAGCGTCTGCGCGAGCATTCTGAAGTTCCTCGCCTTCGAGCAGATCTTCAAGAACTCGCTGACGACGCTTCCCATGGGCGGCGGCAAGGGCGGGTCGGACTTCGACCCCAAAGGCAAATCGGACAACGAGGTCATGCGGTTCTGCCAGAGCTTCATGACGGAGCTGTTCCGCCACGTGGGGCCCGACACGGACGTCCCGGCCGGCGACATCGGCGTCGGCGGCCGCGAGATCGGCTTCATGTTCGGCCAGTACAAGCGGCTGGCGAACGAGTTCACCGGCGTGCTGACGGGCAAGGGCCTGAACTGGGGCGGCTCGCTCATCCGGCCCGAGGCGACCGGCTACGGCGCCGTGTACTTCGCGGAGGAGATGCTGAAGACCCGCGGCGACGGCTTCAAGGGCAAGGTCTGCACGGTGTCCGGTTCGGGCAACGTCGCGCAGTACACCGTGGAGAAACTGCTCCAGCTCGGCGCGAAGCCGATCACGCTGTCGGACTCGGATGGCTCGATCTATGACAAGGACGGCATCTCCGCGGAGAAGCTGGCCTGGGTCATGGACCTCAAGAACGTCCGCCGCGGCCGGATCAAGGAGTATGCCGACAAGTACGGCGCCAAGTTCCTGGCGGGGCAGCGTCCGTGGAGCGTGCCCTGCCAGTGCGCGTTCCCCAGCGCGACGCAGAACGAGATCGACGGCGACGACGCCGCGGCGCTCGTGAAGAACGGCTGCTTCGTGGTGGCCGAGGGCGCGAACATGCCCAGCACGCCGGAAGCGGTCGAGGTATTCATCGAGAAGAAGGTCCTCTACGGCCCCGGCAAGGCGGCGAACGCTGGCGGTGTGGCGACCTCGGGCCTCGAGATGAGCCAGAACAGCATGCGGATGTCGTGGTCGCGCGAGGAAGTGGACCAGAAGCTCCACAACATCATGATCGCGATTCACAACAACTGCCGCAAGGCGGCCGAGGAGTACGGCCGGCCGGGCAACTACGTCATGGGTGCGAACATCGCCGGCTTCGTCAAGGTCGCCGACGCGATGCTTGACCAGGGCCTGGTCTGAACCGATGCGGCGCGGGGCGGCCGGCCCGATGCCGGTCGCCCCGACGGCGCCGGTCCGGTTGTGAGGGCGGCGGGCTCGTCCCGCCGCCTTCGTCGTTATTGGGCGAAGCGCCCGGAAGGCCGCTGACGCTGCGCCCCCGCGGGGGCGCGTTCGTCGATCTTGCCCCCCCGTCTCCCCGTGATTCCCCCATGATGACTGATCGCCTGGCTTCAGCGGCCGCTGAAGCCAGGCGATCAGTCCACAGATGGATGTTGGCGCCGCCCTTCCGGCCGGATGGGAGGTCTCCGGCGTGCCACGCTTCATGGAGAGGTTCCGTGCTGATGCGCGAAAGCCGAGATTCCGAGCGCGGGAATGACTTGCGGCGAAGTGGGCGTTCTGGGAGACTCCGCGCCATGGAGGGGAACGGGTTCCGCAGTCCGGATTTGTGCTGGACCGTCGCGCGCCGGCGGCTGGGGGAAGAACTGCTCTTCCTGATCGCCGGCTGGGCCGAAATGCTGGCCACAGGAGGGCGCTCTCTGCAGTGGCCGTCGCGCGATCGCGAGTACCATTCCTACAGGTGCGCCGTGCGGCGTCTGCAGCGAGCCGGCCTTCTGGCGTATCGCAGGACGAAAGGGCGTGATCCCATGCTCCGTCTCCTGCCAGAAGGAAGGATGAGAATCCCCGATGAACTGCAGCCGGAGAAGCGATGGAATGAGAAGTGGGACGGGACCTGGTACGTCCTCGCCTATGACGTGCCAGAGAAGCAGAAGGTCTACCGGGATGCCCTGCGGCGCTTCTTGAAACGCAACCGAATGGGAGGGCTTCAAGGAAGCGTGTGGGTCTCGCCGAGGGACATCCGCCCGGTCTACGCCGACCTGTCAGAGGCGGCCGGCGTGGGTTCGTACGCGGTGCTGCTGCAGGCTCATACGGTCCTCGGACAGCAGGCGCAAGACGTCGTGCGACAGGCTTGGGACATAGATGCCATCGCCGCGGCGCAGGAACGCTACCGGACGACAACGGAAGCAGAGCGCGAGCGACTGCACGAGGGCGCGCTGTCGCGAGTCGACCTGCTTTCGCTTGCGCGTGATGAGCTGTCTGCCTTTCTGGCGGTGATGGCGGACGATCCGTTGCTCCCGTCGGTTCTGTGGCCGCCGGAATACCGAGGACCCGAGACTGTCGCGGCGCATCGCCGGTTCCAACGCGCCATCGCCCGGCTGATCTAGGATTCGACTTCGTCTCCTCTCCACGCCCATACGTCCATCGATGTGATCGCCTGGCTTCAGCGGCCGCTGAAGCCAGGCGATCAGTCAGCCGTGCGGAAGCCGAGGGCGCCCTGCGTCGTGCGCCGGGCGCCGCGCGCCGGGCGCCGTACGTCGTGCGCCGGGCGTCGTGCGCCGGGCGCCGTACGTCGTGCGCCGTGAGCCGCGCGCCGGGGCGCCGGGAGGGCCGGGGGATCCGCGGGTCATCGGCCGGGGATCAGACGGCGGGGGCGGGGAACGCTGAGATGGGCACGGCAGAGTGTGCCCGGGCGGATGCCGCCGCAGGGAGACGGGGGGGATCGATCCGGCAGCCGCCCCCCGGGGGGCATGGGGCGCCGTTCCTCAGGTTTCGCGGCGGCCTTGGAGGGCGCGGGAGAGGGTGACGGGGTCGGAGTAGGCGATGCCGCTGCCGGCCGGAAGGCCGGTCGCCAGACGCGTCACGCGGACGCGCAAAGGGGCGAGCGCCTCGGCCAGATAGGCGCAGGTGGCGTCGCTCTCGACGTCGGTGTCGAGCGCAAGGATCACCTCGGCGACCGATTCCTCCGCCACGCGCCGGAGCAGGTCCTCGACGCGCACCTGCCGGGGCCCCTCACCGCGCATCGGGGAGATCCGGCCCATCAACGCATGGTAGCGCCCGTGAAACGCCCCGGATTCCTCGATCGGCAGAATGTCGCCGGGCTGCTCGACGACGCAGAGCACGGTCCCGTCGCGCGACGCGTCCGCGCAGAGGCGACAGGGATCGTGCCCGGCGTCCGTCAGGCCGCCGCATCGGCCGCAGAGTCGCACGCTGCGCTCCACCTCGTCGAGTGCGGCCGCGAGGTCGCGGATGAGGCCTCGCGACCGGTCGCGCACCAGGCGCAGGGCGATGCGCTCGGCGGAGCGCCGTCCGACGGATGGCAGTCGGCCCAGGACGGCGATCAATTTCTCGATCGGTTCCAGCATGTCGCCTCCGAAGGCCCGGCCGGCGGGGGCGCGTCCGCGGCGCCGGACGGGATCAGATCGGCAGCCCCAGGTCCGGCGGCAATCCCATGGCGCCGGTCAGTTTCTTCATCTCGGCCGCCGCCAGGTCGCGCGCCGCCGCCAGGGCCCCGTCGACGGCGGCCGTCACGAGGTCCTCCAGCATCTCGACGTCGCCGGGGTCCACGACCTTGGGATCGATCTTCACGCGCTCGATCGACAGGTTGCCGCGCGCCACGGCCGTCACCATGCCCCCGCCACTGGAGAACTCGACCGTGCGGCCGGCCAGTTCTTCCTGCAGGGCGCCCATCTTCTTCTGCATGTCGGCGGCCTGCTTCATCATCTTCATGATGTTCATCGTCTGTCCCACCTCATTCGCGCAGGCTGGAGATCCGCGCGCCGAAACGTTCCATGACGGACTTCACCAGGGGTTCTTCCGCAACCTGTTCGCGGAGCTTCGCGACGTCGCGCCGGCGGGGCGGTCGCGCCGGCGGGTCCTTCGCCGAGGCGTCGGCCGCGGGCGCGTCGGGCGCGCGCGGCGGCGGGCGGTCGACGTCGGCCACGAAGCGCACTTCGGTGTCGGGGCTCACATAGGCCCCCACGCAGCGCCGGATCGCCTGGCGGTTGTGCGGGGCGTCGAGGAGGCGGATATGCGGGGCGCACTCGGCGCTCAGCCGGATCTCCAGCGAGCCGTCGGGACGGACGGCGATCTGCGCATCGGCCACGTGCGAGCGCAGGGCGGGGACCGCGCCGGCGATCTGTCCGGCGATCGTGGGCCAGTGTGCGCGCACGCCGGCGGCCGGGTCGGCCGGCACGACGGAGGGCCCGCCGGGGGCCTCGCCGGCCGTCGCGGCCGGGGCGGTCCGGGGCCGGGTCCCGCCGGAGGGCGGGTCGCGAGGGGGCTCGTCCGGCGGGGCGCGACCTCCGCCGGCGCCGCCTTCGTCGTCGGGGCCTTCGCGGCCGAGCCGCCCCTTGAGATCGTTGAGCTGGCGGATGATCTGGTCGATCGAGACGGACGTCGCCGCGCGCGCCGAACGGATGAGGGCCATCTCGAAGTGCATCCGCCGCGACAGCGCGTGACGGAGATTGCGCTCGGCGTCGATCAGGATCTCGACGATGCGCAGGACCCGGCCCGGATCCGTCCCCCCGGCCTGCTCCGCGACGGCGCGCGCTTCGAGCTCGGGCACGTCCAGCGCCGCGCCATCGCCCCCGAGGGCCAGGCACACGAGCACGTTGCGGAAGTGCTCGACCAATTCCACCATCACGCGATGGAAGTCCTTGCCCGTCTCGTCCAGGCGGGCGACGGCCGCGAGCAGGGCGCCGACGTCGCCGGAGAGGATGGCGGCGGAGATCTCCTGCAGCGTCTGGCGGGCGACGAGGCCGAAGACGGCGAGGACGTCCTCCTCGGCGATCTTCGCGCCCCGGAACGCGATGAGCTGGTCGAGGGCCGACTCCGCGTCGCGGAGGCCGCCCTCGGCGCCGCGCGCGATGGCGAGGAGCGCCTCGTCGGTCAGCTCGACGCCCTCGGTCCTGGCAATGCGGCCGAGATGGCTGACGATGTCGCGCGCGGAGATCCGGCGCAGGTCGAACCGCTGGCAGCGCGACGCGATCGTGGCGGGCACCTTCTGGGGCTCCGTCGTCGCGAGCACGAACTTCACGTGGGGCGGCGGTTCCTCGAGCGTCTTGAGCAGGGCGTTGAACGCCTCCGCCGTGAGCATGTGGACCTCATCCACGATGTACACCTTGAACCGGCCGCCGGCGCTGGCGTACTTCACGCTCTCGCGCAGGTCGCGGATGCTGTCGATGCCCCGGTTCGAGGCGGCGTCGATCTCGATGACGTCGAGCGACGCGCCGGCCGCGATGGCCGTGCACGAGGGGCACTCGCCGCACGGCGTCGGGGTGGGGCCCTTCCCGCAGTTGAGCGCCTTGGCGAAGATGCGGGCGGTGGACGTCTTGCCGACGCCGCGCGGCCCGACGAAGAGGTAGGCGTGCGCGACGCGGTCGGCGCGGATGGCGTTGACGAGCGTGCGCGTGACATGCTGCTGTCCGATGACGTCATCGAACTGCTGCGGCCGCCATTTCCGAGCCAGGACCTGATACGACATGTCTTCTCCGCCCGCTCCCGCCGGGACGTCGCGCCCCGGGCGGGAGGCCAGCCGTGCACCCGCATTCGACGATCACGCGAGGGGCGCCGGTTCGTTCGGAGACTCCGGCCAGGTGGACCCGCGGCGCCCGGGCGACCTGGCTTACCGCTGCTACCTTCCGGTCCTGACGGGGTTCACCCGCGCCCGTCGCACGGGGCCCGGCCCTCAGCATCTCCGTCCGTCGTTCGCATTCCCCGCGCAACCGCCTCCTGCGGGAATTCAACCCTGCTGGAGCGGGTTGCAGGTCGTCCCGCGGAACGCGGGAGTCAGGGCACCGCTATCGCCCCGTCTAGCACGGCCGCCCGACACCGTAACAGGCCGCCGCCGGGCAGGCAAGAGCGGCCGCGCACGGAAGGGGCCGGCGGGCGCATCGGCGAGTGGTTGCCGTCGAGGTCGGTTCGTGCGCGACATGGGCTGTGCACGCCGGCTCGCTCGGAGAGCTCGCCCTACCTGTCGCCCGGTGGCCATCGGTGGGGCGAGGTCCCCGACCGAGCCGGGGCCATCTCGCGGCCGTGTTGCCCGTGGCGCCTGCGCGGTATGACGAATCGCACTGCGCCCCGTGCGGGCGGCCTCGTCTCCGTTCCGGGCGTGGCGTTCGGGAGAAAGAGCGGGCGGAATCGAACCGCCTGGTGTAGTATGGCGTTTATCGTAGGCGGAGGATGCGGACATGAAGACGACGGTGACGTTGGGCGCGGTGGCGGCGGTT
>Ga0233425_10006434_pt1 | contig 17427 bp, 16 predicted proteins | sample Watercolumn_Towu_2_FD_181712 | JGI IMG/M metagenome (GOLD analysis project Ga0233425, IMG submission 181712) | Freshwater microbial communities from Lake Towuti, South Sulawesi, Indonesia - Watercolumn_Towuti2014_140_MG | ecosystem: Environmental > Aquatic > Freshwater > Lake | place... | reverse complement strand
TGCCAACCATCCCTGGCGCAAGGGCTTCGCAACCCCCCTCTCGAAAAGTAGAAATGTCCCCGCCGCGCGCGGCGGGGACATTTCTACTTTGGAATCCAGGTGACATTTCTACTTTGGGTTGACAGGGTTATGGAAAAATTACGTTGCCTCTTGACTGTAGAATTTTTTGTGTTATTATGGTATGGGTACCATGATATGCATACCTTATATGTTCCATATCTGAGTATGTATGCCTACAATTCGTGATGTTGCCAATCTGGCTGGTGTTGCGCCAATTACGGTTTCCCGCGTAATTAATGATTCTGGCTATGTCAGTCAGAAGGCCAGGGAACGCGTTAATTTTGCCATTGAGCAATTGGGGTACATTCCAAACATGTTGGGGCCAAGTTTGCGGTTCAAACAAACCATGACGCTCGCTGTGGTTATCACGGATATCACCAACCCGTTTTGGACGACCGTTACTCGAGGGGTGGAAGACATCGCCCAAGAAAATGGCTATTCGACGATCTTATGCAACACCGATGAAAATGAAGAAAAGCAGGAGCAATATCTCCAAATGCTTTTGCGCCGTAGAACCGATGGCATCTTATTGGTGCCGGCAAGCAGTTCTCCTGACCCAATCCGATTGATCCAGAGACAAAGGATTCCCGTTGTGATCTTGGATCGTCAGGTGTCTGGCGTAAATGTAGATATCGTTCGGGCGGATTCGGAAACTGGCGCCTATCACCTCACAAAACATCTTCTAACGTTGGGGCATCGCCGGATAACCACGCTGGCTGGCCCGAAAAGTACTTCTACCGCCGTCGATCGGGTCAATGGATTTTGTCGGGCGATGAAAGAGGCGGGCTTGGAACTGTGCAATGCCCAGGTTTTGTGGGGGACTTTTACTCAGGGATCAGGGTATCAGCTTGCAAGAGAAGCGCTTGCCAACCTCCCGCAACCAACCGCGTTATTTGCCGCTAATAACTTCATTGCCATTGGCGCGATGCAGGCCATGCAAGAACTTGGCATACGTGTTCCAGAAGATGTTGCCCTGGTCGCGGTGGATGATATTCCCCCTGCTTTTACATTCGATCCATTTCTGACTGTTGCGACACAACCAGCGCGCGAAATGGGACAGCGGGCGGTCCAGCTTCTTTTAAAGAATATGAAGGAAGAAACTGTGCATGAATATCAACATATTGTCTTGCCGACTGAAATGATCATCAGAGATTCGAGCGGTGAAAGAATTGCCGCTTAATTTTTGTATCCGAGAACCATATCGAAAAAGGAGCAGAAAATGTCAGATCAACTCAAACAAATCTATGCTGGGATCATGGAAGGAAACGTGGCAGTTGTTCAGCAAGGCATCACCGCGGCTTTGGAAGCGGGTCTCAACCCGGAAGTAATCCTAAACCAAGGGATGATCTCTGCCATGGCCGAAGTGGGCCGCCTCTTTGAAGAGGGAGAATACTTCGTCCCCGAGATGTTGATTGCTGCGCGTGCCATGCAAGGCGGTTTGAGCATTTTGCGGCCGGCATTGATCAGAGCCAACTTCCAACCCAAGGGCCGAATCGCCATCGGTACGGTAAAAGGTGACCTGCACGACATTGGAAAAAACCTGGTAGGGATGATGCTGGAAGGCGCCGGGTACGAAATTGTCGATCTAGGTGTCGATGTTACCCCACAGCAATTCCTGGATGCTGTCCAGAATAAAAAAGCAGATATGGTTGCCCTTTCTGCGTTGTTGACAACGACAATGCCAAATATGAGAGCAACGATCGAAGCATTGAATGCTGCTGGCGTGCGTAATCGCGTCAAAGTGATCGTTGGCGGTGCACCGGTTACGCAAGAATTTGCGAGCCAAATTGGCGCGGATGGTTTTGCTCCCGATGCCAGCCAAGCTGCTCGATTGACCAATACGCTCCTTGCCAAATAAGAAAATCAATAAGGCAGGGCCTGCCATGGAAATTCAAACTTCCGCTTATGATAAGTCGAATGTCAGCCGTCTGTTAACGGCATTGAACCATCGCGAACCGGATCGTGTGCCTCACATGGAGCTGTGGGTCACGAGTCAGTCGGTTTATGAGCACATACTGGAACGCAAACTTGGCTACAAAATCGGCGACGCGGCGGAGGGGGGACAATCCATCACCCCGGAAGATGATGTCGAGTTTGCGCAAAGGTTGGGGCAAGACGCGGTCTTGTGTAATTTCAATTGGCGACCCAATAACGTCTTCCACCTGGCAAAGGATGGAACTCGTCACTATGTGGATGGCTCCATCAAAACCGATGCCGATCTTGTAAACCTGGACCCGGCTCCAGCGATCGATGACCAACTCCGCCACTTGGAACGATACCTGAAAGCGGCTCAAGGGACGGGGGTGGGGATAATCGCCAACCTTACATCCTTTTTTGACAGCGCCATGCTGGCGATTGGGGTGAATGATTCTTTCTTGATGTTCTATGACAACCGGCCGCTTCTCGAAAAGCTGATGGATATCCTGGTCAATCACCAGACCAAAGTGATGCAGTCCGTCTGTGAGCATTTCGGCGACGATATCGCGCTGGTGATGGTCAATGATGATATTGGTTATAATTCCGGGCTAATGATCAAGAAGAGCATGTTCATGGAAATTTTCCCCCATCGCATGAAGCAATTGATCGCCCCGGCCAAGGAAAAGGGCAAGTTGGTGCTGATGCACACCGATGGCAAAATGGATAATATTTTGCCGATCCTTTATGATGTGGGCATCAATGTCAATCATCCGGTCGAGCCGGAATCCAACGATCTGGCTGAGGTCAAGAAGCGTTGGGCCGGCAAGATGGCGCTTGTTGGTAATGTGCCCACCCCCCTGCTGGCTTATGGTGCCAAGGAGGAAGTGGAGGAGAAAGTGCGCGAGTATTGTGCGACTGTCGCGCCTGGTGGCGGGTATGTATTGGGTTCGTCCACCAGCATCATGGAGGGGGTCAACCCGTCGAACTTTGAAGCCATGGTGAGGGCTGCGCACAAGTATGGCCGCTATGGTTCTTTGGGAAAGGCTTCCTGAAAGTTAAACCGGAGAATGCCATGAGTGTGACATCGAAAGGGCGTGTTCTCACTGCATTCAATTATGAACAAGCGGACCGGGTTCCTGTCTGGCTGGGAGCTTCTCCTGAATTTCGGGGCTTGCTTCGCAAACATTTGGGATTGGAAGATGACGAAAGCCTTTCTGTTACCATCGGCGATGATTTTCGCCGCGTATTTGCCCGTTATGCTGGTCCCGAAGCGCGCAGCCCGAGCGCTCACCTGACCTATCCCGATGCCACCTACCGGACACCCTTCAACGTGGAACGGCATGGTTATGGCTACGGTATGCCCCTTAACTGCCCGTTGGTACAGGCGAATAGCGTAAATGAGATCCATGGTTATGCCTGGCCCGATCCGGCTTGGATGGATGTCGCGCACATTCGAGATGAGGCGCTGTCTTATCAGGGCGAATACGCCATCCTGGGGGGAGATTGGTCTCCATTCTGGCATGATGCGATCGACCTGCTGACCTTTGAGAATCTAGTTTTCAAAATGCATGATAATCCTGAACTCGTCGATGCGCTGATGACACATCTCGTGGATTATTATGTAGGTGTGAGCACCAGGATTTTTGATGCGGCAGCCGATGCCATCGATATATTCTTCATTGGCAATGATTTTGGCAGTCAGACCGGCCCGTTGATCAGTGATAGAATATTCCGGCGCTTTCTCTTACCCCATCTCAAACGCCTGGTGGATCTCGGTCACGACTACAACCTAATAGTGCTGCTGCACTGCTGCGGCGGGTTTGCTCCCCTGATTCCCGCCATGCTTGAGATCGGGTTGGATGGCTTGCAAGCGCTTCAGCCCACCTGCCGGGGAATGCTCCCTGCCGATCTCAAAGCGCAGTATGGAGGGAAGGTCGTGCTGATGGGTGCAGTCAATACGCAATTGCTGATCGAAGGCACGCCAGAACAGGTCCGGGACGAAACCCGCCGGATACTGGAAATCATGAAGCCCGGCGGCGGGTACATCTGTTCGCCCAGCCATGATTATCTGCTTCCGGAAACGCCGGTAGAAAATGTAATCGCAATGTACGATACGCTGCGTGAATTCGGTGGCTATTCCTAATCCAAAAGGAGAAAATCTCATGAAAAGGTTTGGTCAACTGATCGGAGTCAAAGCAGAGCGGCTTGAGGAATATAAAAAAAATCATGCCGCGGTCTGGCCGGAAATTCTGGACATGATCCGGCAGTGCAACATCCGCAACTATTCGATCTTCTATAAGGATGGGATGCTCTTTGCTTATTTTGAATATGTCGGCAAGGATTTCGATGCCGACATGGCGAAGATGGCGGCTGATCCCAAGACTCAGGAATGGTGGGCTATTATGAAACCGATGCAGTCCCCAATCAAAACCCGGGCCGAAGGCGAATGGTGGGCCAGTTTGGAAGAAGTCTTCCACACTGACTAAGGATAAACCATTATGGAAAGAACGGCGAATTGTCTAAAAAAATTGGAGCGCATGAACAAGGCCCTCAGACACGAGGAGCCCGATCGCGTTCCGATCAGCGATTTCTTCTGGGGGAGTTTCGTGGAACGCTGGCGCAAAGAAAAAGGACTGCCCGCGGATGCCGATGTGTATAAGTATTACGATCTTGATTGGATCGTGACCGTCCACAATATGGACCCACACATCAAGGATTTCGAGATCATCCGCGAGAATGATAAGGAAGTGGTGGTTCGCACCGGCTTCGAGGCGGTTCTACGCAAGAAATTTGCGGACCCGATGCCTGAGTTCATGCATTTCGAAACAGACACCATCGAAAAGGCCGAAGCCTTCGAGTTTGACGACCCCACTGATCCGCGACGGTTCTTCAGCGCTGGCGATAACCAAATTGGTGGCGTGGGTGATGGCTATGCCCGCAATTTGCCGCCCTGGATCGAGACGGTCAAGCAATACTACCCAAACATTCCGGTCTACGGTAGCCAGACCGAAGCCAATGAATATATGACCCGCATCCTCGGCGGGCAAAATTTGCTGCTATGGGCAGGTCTTTACCCGGAGCGTTTCGGCCAGTTCGTCAAGCGCACCAATGAATGGGCATTGGAAATGCTGAAAGCCATGCTCAAGGCCTCAGGCGGATTTATCGATGGGGTCGTTATCTGGGGCGATGTGGCTTACCGGAAGGATGTGTTCTTCCATCCCGACTACTGGCGTAAGTGGTACAAGCCCGGCCTGGCTGCAATGGTGGATGTGTGCCACGCGGCCGGTTTGCCGGTCATTTATCACGGTTGCGGCAACGTCAAACGCATTTTTGAGGATTTCATCGAAGTTGGCATCGATGCTTTTAATCCTCTGGAGGCCAAAGCCGGGTTGGATGTGGTCGAACTGCGGTGTAAATACGGTCATAAAATCGGTTTCTGTGGCAACATGAATGTTATGGATTGGGCCAATTGTAGCAAAGATGAATTGAAGCCTATTGTGTTGCGCAAACTAAATGCGGCCAAAGGCGGCGGCATGATCTTCCAGTCCGACCATTCGGTTCCCAGCAATATCTCGGCTGAGAATTATGAATATGTAGTCAACCTGGTGCGCGAGTATGGCCAGTATCCGCTAAAATTGGGTGAGTACGATATCCCCGACTTGGGCTAAGGCGAATCTCTACGAGGCTTGATGCGACTACAACACGTGCTGCCCCACCAGTTCCGGAAAGCTATCGAAGAAGGCTGGCCATTGCTCATCCCTGCCGGCTGCATCGAGTATCACGGCCCCCATATGGCATTAGGGCTGGATACGCTCATTGTCGAAGAGCTGCTGGAACGGGTGTCTGCGCGCCTCAATAGCATCGTTGCCCCTCCTTTCTGGTACGGCCCAACCGGCTCGGCCGTCACCGGTCCAACCCAGGGAACACTGGATGTTTCCACTGAACGCTTTGGCCGCCATGCAAAGGATGTGCTGAACAGTTTCTGGAATATGGGCTTCAAGTGGATCATCGTTTGCATTCACCATCAAGGGCTGGATGGACCCGAAGCATTGTGTTTGCGCCAGTCTGCGTCCGAAGTGATCTTTGAGCGTTCTCTCCAGGAGCGCGGAGATGGCTGGTGGGGAAAAGCTCCGCTCCCGCCGGAAGATAAGATTTTCGAACGCATTCAAGTCTGGCCTTCTGTTTTACCAGATGCGGTTGCCAAAGGTGTGGTGATGGCGGACCATGCCGGATATTATGAAACCTCACTGTTGATGGCGGCCTACCCGAAGCTTGTCCAATTTGACAAGCTCTCCTCTGATGCACCCTGGTATTGTGGCGAAGCAAAGAAATCATCTCCAGAAGCAGGCAACATCATGTGGAAAGCGATGGTTGATGCTTGGGTGCAAAATCTTACCCAATTGGTTCATCCCCAAAGGCCCACTCCAAAGGATGTAACCATTCAGGGCCTTTTTGGATGACAGGAGGTGCTTCATAAGATATTCAAACACGTATTTCCAAGGAACAATCCTTCGCAATAAGTCTCTGTTCCACCCAAAATTCATTCAAAGGAGAGAAATATGGCTAGCAAGCAAAATATCTCAAGGCGCGACTTTCTAAAGGTCTCCGGCCTTGCTGTTCTTGGAGGCGGACTCGCTGCCTGCGCACCATCAACCCCCGCCCCCACCCAGGCCCCGGCCGTGGTTGGCAAGCCGTTCGAGGGTAAAACTGTCCGGATGCATGCCATTAGCGGCGGCAGCTACGATGAACTGTACAAGCTCATCCCGGAGTGGGAAGCCAAGACGGGCGCCAAGGTTGAATTCGTCTTTAAAGGCAACGGTTTCGAAACCGACAAGCGCCTTGTCCAGGATTTCGCAGCCGGCACTGTCGACTACGATGTCTGCTGGGACCACAGCAGTTTCTTCTCACAGTATGTCAAAGCCGATGGCCTCGAACCGCTGGATAACTATTTCAGCCAGGAAGACCTTGCGGACTTCATTCCTCGTCTGGTAGACGCCGCCAGGCGGGATGGCAAGTTATGGGTGATTCCTCGCCACTTTGACATTTCCTGCACACACTTCCGCACCGACTTGGGCATTAAAGTCCCTGATACTTGGGATGCTTTCAAGGCTGCCGCCATCGATGTAACCAAGAAGAATCCGGGCATCTTTGGTACCCAGTTTGCTGGTAAGGAAGAAGCTCTCACCGGCCGTTTCTACGAAGTGCAGACAGCCGAAGGCGGGCAGTTGTTCAATGAAAAATGGGAACCGACCTTCAATGGAAAAGCGGGTGTCAAAGCCGCGACCATGTTTGCTGAACTGTATGCCGCAGGCGCCATGCCGCCCGACATGACCAACTTCCTCTGGGAAGATGTCGCCAAGCAATGGGTGAGCGGCTTGATCGGCATGTACACCGAGTGGTTTGGCTGGTATGGTTACTTCCAGGATCCGAACTCCAGCAAGGTGGCTGGCAAGTTCGACGTTGCCCGCCAACCCAAGGGTGATGGCGGCATCCATAGTGGTTGGGCCGGTCACCACGGCTTCTCGATCACGAAGGCTGCCAAGGAAAAGGAAGCCGCAGCAGACTTGATCAAGTTCCTCACCAGCGTCCAAGGCAACGAGTTGGAAGGCAAGATGGGCATCCTGGTCTCCCGCCAGAGCGTCTGGGATAAGCTCATCAAAGAAGCCGAGACATCCACCGATCCACTCGCCAAGAAACGCCTTGAGCTCGCGCTTCTGGAGGCCAAGGAAGATTTCAAGACCCCGCCGCTCATCGCTGAATGGATCCCGTTCTCCAACATCTTCTACCCGATCTTGCAGAAGATTATCCTCGGGGACGTCGATCCGCAGAAGGGTCTCGATGATGCCGCAACCCAGACTCGCGACATGATGGCGAAGGCTGGTTACTACAAGTAGAAATTTACGGGTAGTTCGACTGGTTGGGTAAGTCCGCTTACCCAACCAGTCACCAAACAGCCAGAAGAACACTTTATCCGTATTCGTCGAGTTTTAGAATACTTGCCGGGCAAAAAAATCCTAAAATCGAAAGAGGATTCAGAATGACCGACGCAGCCGAAATTGGGAAGGAAGCCGCTCCCAAGAAGAAGTTCGAGTTTCAATTCAACGAAAAGCATCTGCCCATTGCCCTGATCTTGCCAGGAATTATTATCATCGCGCTGGTGGTTGGCCTGCCAATGCTCTATTCTTTGTATTTGAGTGTCACCGATTTTACGTTTACCACGGCCAAAAACGTCCACTTCATTGGACTGCAAAATTACTATACCTTGCTATTCAAAGATAAGTTGTTCTGGCCTGTATTTGGACGCACGATTCTATTCACCACGCTGGCTGTCAACCTTGAATTTATCTTTGGGTTGGCGATCGCCCAACTTATGTCGCGCTTGATCCGGGGGCAGAGCCTGGCGCGCACCTTGATGATGATGCCGATGATGTTCGCTCCCATTCTCGTCGGCTTCCAATTCAAATGGTTCTTCAACGCCCAGATTGGCCTGGTCAACAACCTGCTTTACACCATTACCGGCAAAGCGCACATGATTCCCTGGCTGATCGATAAAGGCCTTGGTTTTCTCACTTTACTGGTGGCCGAGATTTGGATGAGTACGCCTTTCATGGCAATCATCCTGGAAGCCGGCATCCTCTCGCTGCCCCTGGAGCCTTTCGAGGCCGCCGATATTGATGGCGCCACAGGATGGCAAAAATTTCGCATGATCACCATGCCGCTTCTTATGCCATTTGTTTACACCGCCATGGCCATCCGTTCCCTGGACATTGCCCGGGCTTATGATGTGGTTAATATCATGACCGGCGGCGGACCGGCCAATCGCACCGAACTGATGTGGACCTACGTCAACCGCCTGGCCTTCGGCGGGCAGCAATTCGCAATGGGAACTGCCATGTCGTACATCACGGTGTTGTTTAGTTTCCTCTTTACTTTCCTACTATTCCGAAATGTTCTCAAGAGCCGCTGGGCAGGAGATATGGACGAATGACAACCGAAGAGCCAACCTCAAACAGACGCTTGAAACGAAACCGCTGGCGCGATATCGTCTCTGATGTTGCCCTGTGGTTCATCATGTTCATCTTTTTCCTGCCCGCGCTGTGGATCATTCTTACATCCATTCGCAATCGTAAAGAAATTGATGCTTTCCCACCGGTCTGGATGCCAAGCGGCTTCACCTTCGATTCTTATAAAATCCTTTTTGGCATGCCAACCCCTGAAGGTGCATTCGGGTTGGGCGGCGCCATCCCGGTGGTGGCATACGCCAGGAACTCGATTGTGATTGCTCTGGTCAGCACCCTTTTCGCCCTGGCATTTGGCACCATGGCGGGTTATGCTTTTTCACGCTTCAAGTTCAAAGGAAAAAATGGGATTTACCTGGGAATGATGCTGGCGCGGGCCATTCCGGGGATTGCTCTCAGCCTACCACTTTTTATCGTATTTGCGCGCATCAAACTCACCGACTCCATATTGGGCATGATCATTACCTACGTTGCCCTGAATATTCCATTCACCACCTGGTTGATGGATGGATTCTTCCGCGCAATCCCCAAGGAACTCGACGAAGCTGCCCGCATCGACGGTTGTTCCTTGTGGCAGGCGTTTATCAAAGTCTCCCTGCCACTGGCGCTTCCGGGAGTTTCGGCGGCGGGTATTTTCGCCTTCCTGACATCGTGGAATGAATTCGCCTTGGCTAGCATCATCACGCGTACCCCTGCCTCACGCACTTTCCCGCCGGCCTTGTTCGAATTTACCGGCCAGTTCGTTTCCGACTGGCGCGGCATGACTGCCATGTCGGTACTGATGCTTATCCCGGCGGTGATCTTCGTGTCGTTGGTTCAGCGTCAATTACTGAGAGGTTTGACATCTGGTGCAACGAAAGGTTGATCCTATGAACTCGCGAGAACGGATACTAGCAACCATAAACCATAAAGAGCCGGATCGGCTGCCGGTGGATTTTGGCTCAACCCCGAGTTCTGGCGTCTCAGCCATCGCATATCACAATCTTATCCACCATCTAGATTTCAACGATGAGCGCGTTTGGGTATACGACGTTGTCCAGCAGGTTGCCCAGCCATCCCAGGAATTTCTGGATCATTTTCGGATCGATTCTGTAGATGTGGGGCGCATGTTCAATGACAAGGATGAAAACTGGTACAACTATGTCCTTGCAAACGGCGGCAGCGCGCAGCAGCCCAATTGGTTCAAGCCCAAATTACAGCCCGATGGCGCATACCTGGCTTATGTGAGCGGTGAGCCGATTGCAAAAATGCCTGTTGGCGCGACTTATTACGACCAAACCGTCTTTCCCTTCCTGGATGGATACCCGACGGAATACGGCGCCAACATGGATGCCGCAATGGGCAGAATCCATTGGGCAGCCCTGGCGCACAGCCCTTGGGATCACGCTGGCGAACCCGATTTCTGGGAGCAGTTACGCGCCAAAGCCATTCAACTGCGCAATTCGACAGACCGCGCCATTGTGGTTGTCGCGGGCTGCAACTTGTTCGAATGGGGAACCTTCCTGCGCCGGCTCGATAATTTCCTGATGGATTTAGCGTTGGATCAGGCCAATGTCGAACGCCTTTTGGATGCCCTGATGGAACGCCATCTCAAAACCCTGGAAAAAGTGTGCGGGGCTGTGGGTGACATCGTGGATATCCTGCGTTTCGGCGATGATTTGGGCATGGATACCGGTCCCTTTATGAATCCGGCGACCTATCGAAAACTATTCAAACCCCGGCATACCATGCTCTGCGACTATGTTCACAAGCATAGCCAAATGCGCACCTTCCTGCATTCATGCGGCTCGATCTATCGACTCATCCCCGATTTAATCGAGGCCGGTTACGATGTTTTGAATCCTGTCCAAACCAACTCGCGGGATATGGACCCTGAGCGGCTCAAACGGGAATTTGGAAAGGATGTCACATTCTGGGGAGGTGGAGCTGACACACGTGCGATGCTCAACAAGGGCACTCCTGCCCAGGTCAAAGACCATGTGCGCAGGAACATCGAAATCCTATCACCGGGCGGTGGCTTTGTCTTCAACACCATTCATAATATCATGCCAGATGTGCCTCCTGAAAATGTGCTTGCGATGTTTGAAGCCATCGATGAATTCCGCTAAGAAAAATAAAATTTAAGCATATCGATATCCGTCGTTTTCCGACGGGATATTTATAAAGCAAATTATGGTACGCATACCACCAATAAAGGATAAAGAGGAAAACTCCATGACTAAAAAAGTTAATCCCCCCAGCAATCGTTTTGTAGGTTCCTTGCCAAAGATTGGCATCCGCCCCACCATTGACGGACGCCGCCAGGGGGTACGCGAGTCGCTCGAAGAACAGACCATGAATATGGCAAAGAACGTGGCCGCTTTCCTGAGCGTTCATTTGCGTCATGCAAACGGGCAGCCGGTGGAATGCGTTATCGCTGACACCTGCATCGGAGGGGTGGCTGAAGCTGCCCAGACCGCGGCGAAATTCCAACGGGAAGGTGTGGGTCTCTCATTGACAGTCACTCCTTGCTGGTGCTATGGCTCAGAAACAATGGACATGGATCCCCTGATCCCCAAAGCGGTCTGGGGTTTCAACGGCACAGAGCGCCCCGGCGCGGTCTACCTGGCTGCTGTCCTGGCCAGCCACAACCAGAAAGGCCTTCCGGCTTTTTCGATATACGGCCATGATGTTCAGGATGCAGGTGATACCACCATCCCCCCGGATGTGCAGGAGAAGCTGCTGCGCTTCGCCCGGGCCGGCCTGGCGGTAGCCACGATGCGCGGCAAATCCTATCTCTCGCTGGGCAGTGTTTCGATGGGCATTGCCGGCTCCATCGTGGACCAGGGGTTCTTTGAGAGCACCCTGGGGATGCGCGTGGAGGCGGTGGATATGAGTGAGATCACCCGCCGCATTGAAGAGCAGATCTATGACCCGGAGGAGTTCAAACGCGGCCTGAAGTGGACCAAAGCCAACTGTCCGGAGGGCAAGGAATACAATCCCGCTGACAAACAGCGTTCCCGCCTCCAGAAGGATAAGGATTGGGAAACTGTGGTCAAGATGACCATGATCGCCCGCGACCTGATGGTCGGCAATCAGCGCCTGGCAGAGCTGGATTGGGGTGAGGAAGCATTGGGGCACAATGCCATCCTGGGCGGATTCCAGGGTCAGCGTCACTGGACCGATCACTGCCCCAACGGCGACTTCATGGAGGCCATGCTCAACACCTCCTTCGATTGGAACGGTCAGCGGGCGCCTTTCGTATTCGCTACCGAGAACGACAGCCTGAACGGGGTGGCCATGCTCTTCGGGCACCTGCTGACGAACACGGCCCAAGTCTTTGCCGATGTCCGCACCTACTGGAGTCCGGAGGCCGTCCACCGGGTGACCCGGCATCAGTTGAGCGGGAAAGCCGAGGGAGGCTTGATCCACCTGATCAACTCCGGAGCCGCCACGCTGGATGCCACCGGGCAACAGGAGAGGAACGGTGCGCCTGCAATGAAGCCGTTCTGGGAGATCACGGATGTCGAAGTCCGCAAATGCCTGCAGGCCACCACCTGGTCGCCGGCGATCACTGAGTACTTCCGGGGTGGGGGGTTCTCCTCAACCTTCCTCACCCGTGGCAGCATGCCGATGACGATGAGCCGCATTAATTTGGTGAAAGGCCTCGGTCCTGTGTTGCAATTGGCAGAAGGCTGGACAGTGGACCTCCCGGAAAAGGTTCATACCCTGCTCAGCGAACGGACCAACCCCACCTGGCCGACCCATTGGTTCGCGCCGCGGCTGATAGGAAATGGCGCCTTTCGGGACGTTTACTCCGTCATGGCCAATTGGGGCGCCAATCACGGCGCACTCAGCTACGGTCATATCGGGGCGGACTTGGTTGCCTTGGCCTCCCTGCTGCGCATCCCGGTGTGCATGCACAACCTGCAATCCGCCGACATCTTCCGACCCAGCGCCTGGAGCGCATTTGGAAGCGATGACCCGACCGGGGCGGATTTCCGCGCTTGCGCGAACTTTGGCCCGCTTTACGGGTAAAATTGGAAAGTCTGGAAAACCATGACCTCCCCCTCTTTTCTTGCCATTGACCTCGGGGCCGAAAGCGGGCGCGGCATTTTGGGGAAGCTGGATAAGCGCTTGACCCTGGAGGAAGTGCACCGCTTCCCAAACGGCCCGGTGCGCATTGGGGACCATCTCCACTGGGATATTCTGCGCATCTGGAATGAAGTCCAGGCATGTCTGCGCTTGGCGGCTGCGCAACCTGACATCTCCCTTGCCAGTACCGGGCTGGATACTTGGGGAGTGGATTTCGGCTTGTTGGATGCTGCCAATCGCCTGATTGGGAATCCCTATCATTACCGGGATTCACGAACAGATGGCATGATCGAAGCCGCCTGCAAGATTGTGCCGCGTGAAAGGATCTATGCCCAGACAGGCATCCAATTCATGCAGTTGAACACCCTGTTCCAGTTGTTTGCCATGCGGCAACAGAAGGATCCTGCGTTGGATATCGCTCGAACCTTCCTGACAACCCCCGATCTGCTCAACTTCTGGCTGACGGGTTGTAAGGGAAATGAGTTCACCATTTCCACCACCACCCAATGCTTTGACGTACGCAACCATGCGTGGGCAAGGGAACTGCTCGCGGCCCTGGATATCCCCGCGGCAATCTTCCAGAACATCATCCAGCCTGGCTCGATCTTGGGGGAACTGCTTCCCTGGATTGCGGATGAAGCCTCCAGCAAGGCCATCCCTGTGGTGGCGGTTGGCTGTCACGATACGGCATCTGCCGTGGCAGCAGTTCCGGCGCAAGACCCGGATTTTATTTACATCAGTTCCGGAACCTGGTCACTGATCGGAATTGAAGCAGGCAAGCCCATTATCAACGATGACAGCCTGCGCTTCAACCTGACTAACGAAGGTGGAGTGGGAGGCAAGACCCGTTTCTTGAAGAACATCATGGGCATGTGGCTGCTGCAGGAATGCCGCCGCGAGTGGAACAGGGCTGGCAAGGCTTATTCCTATGATGACTTGACCACCCTGGCAAATAGCGCCAAGCCTTTACGCTCAATTATATTGGTGAACGATGCGCGTTTCCTGACACCCGGCAACATGGTGGCGCGCATCCAGGAGTTCTGCCGGGAAACCCGACAGGAAATCCCCCAAGCCGAGGGGGAAATTATGCGTTGCATCTTGGAGAGCCTGGCTTTGGAATACCGCTGGAATACCGAAAAACTACGCCTGCTCTCGAGCAAAGCGCTGCCGGTCATCCATATTATCGGAGGCGGCTCCCGCAACCACCTATTGAATCAGTTCAGTGCGGATGCCACAGGCTGCCGGGTGATCGCCGGGCCGGTGGAGGCGACTGCCATTGGCAATATCCTGATGCAGGCCATTGCCCTGGGATACCTGTCGAATCTGGCAGAGGCGCGGGCATTGGTGGTTCAGTCGTTCAATCTCGCGCTATTCGAGCCTGGCGACTCTTCTCCTTGGGAGGCTGCATATCAGCAGTATCTCCAATTACGCAGAGAGGAAGCCTGATCCGAGGTTGCTTGGAGAAGATTGAAATGCCTGTTGTCATGTTTTATGCCACACTGCGCCAGTTGACCGGCGAAAAAAAGAAAATCGTCCCAGGCGCCAACCTTCGAGAAATCCTGGCAACGCTCGAACAGGAATTTCCCGGGTTGCAGGCTTTTCATGGCGAAGCCGGCCGTTTCCGGACGACCATCGTAGTCAATGGGACGATCATCAATCCAGAGATTGCCATGGATATTCCCGTCTCCGAGGCGGACCGGATCGATATCTTTCCACCCATCGCGGGTGGGTAATAAAGGAGAAAGAATATGACAGGTTGGAACGAAAAAATACTTGATATCGACCTGACCAGTGGTTCGATAAAAACTTATCCATTGGATATGAACATGGCGCGCCTGTTCGTCGGTGGGCGTGGACTAGGAGGACGCTTGCTCTGGGATCTTGTCGGCCCGGGTGTGGACCCGCTTTCTCCTGACAACGTGCTTATCTTTACCAATGGTCCCTTGACCGGCACCGCCTATCAGACCAGCAACCGCTTCTCGGTCAGCACCAAGAGTCCGCTCTCCGGCACGATCCTGGATGCCAACTCTGGCGGCTTCTGGGGCATGCAACTCAAGCGCACCGGCTACGCTGCCCTGATCGTGCGCGGCAGATCCGAGAAACCGGTTTACATCGAGATCAAGGGCGAACAAGCAAGCATCCAGAACGCAGCGGAAACCTGGGGGCTGCGCGTCAGCGAAGTGACGAACAAACTGGGACAGGACAAGAACCGCCGCAATGTGTTGTGCATCGGCCCGGCGGGGGAGAAACTCAGCCGCATCGCTGCCATCATGAACGACGGGCAGCGCGCCCTGGGGCGCGGAGGTTCCGGGGCTGTGATGGGCTCGAAAAACTTGAAAGCAATTGTTGTGGAAGGCAACCAAAAGACTGAGATATCCGACCCAGAGCGCTACAAGTTCATGGTTTATGAAACCCGGAAACTGCTGGCTGCCAGCCCGCTCACCAGCCAGGCCTTGCCGGAATTTGGCACGGCGGTGATGATGAACCTGGTCAACAACGTGGGGGCGCTGGCCACTCGCAACCACCAACACAACATGTTCGAAGGGGCGGAAGCCATTTCCGGTGAAACCCTGAGCGAAACCTACCTGGTCAAGAACGATGCCTGCTGGGCGTGCCCGATTCATTGTACGCGTATCAGCAAAACGGGCAAGACCGGTGAAGTCGAGGGGCCGGAATTCCAGACCGCCTGGGCTTTCGGCGCGCAGTGTGGCATTGCGGACCTGGAAGCCATCATCGAAGCGAACTATCTGTGCAACGACCTGGGCTTTGACACCATCTCTGCCGGTTCGACCGTTGCCTGCGCGATGGAGCTGAGCGAAAAAGGATTGGTCGACTCGGACCTGCGCTTTGGTCGCGCGGACCTGCTCTCCTCCACCCTTGAAGATATGGCGTACCGTCGTGGGCTGGGTGTGGATATGGCCGAAGGTTCGTGGCGTCTGGCCAAACAATACGGCGCGCCGGAACTGTCCATGTCGGTAAAAGGACTGGAGATGCCAGCCTACGATCCGCGCGGCATGCAGGGGCAGGGGTTGCTTCTGGCGACATCCAACCGCGGCGCCTGCCACATGCGCGGCAACATGCTCGGCCTGGAAGTGCTCGGTCTGCCGAAATTGATCGACCGGTTCCAGATCCAGGGAAAATCCAGTTACGTCATCTTGAATCAAAATTCGAACGCGGCGATCGATTCGCTGGTGCTATGCAAGTTCACTAGCATGGGCGTAGCAGATGAATATTTCGCGCGCACGCTTTCCGCCGTGACTGGCATCCAGTACGCAACCGGCGACATGATCAAGATGGGGGAGCGGGTCTGGAACCTGGAGAGGCTTTACAACCTGCGCGCAGGCTTCACCAGCAAGGATGATACGCTTCCGTCTCGCCTGCTCAACGAGCCGGCGCCGGATGGGCCAACCAAGGGCTGGGTGGTGCATCTTGAGCCGATGCTCAAGGAATACTACCGCGCCCGCGGCTGGGACGCGAACGGTGTTCCGACGCCACAGAAATTGGCCGAGTTGGAATTGAAGGAGTTGTAGCCATGATCGACGAAAGAATTTACGAAATGTTCCGCGAGATCGGACGCGACTTGTATGGGCAGAATATGATCAGCTCGCACGGCGGCAACCTGAGCATCCGTCTCGGAGACAAAGTGATTATCAAGCGGCGCGGCGCGATGCTGGGTGCGCTCAAGCCGCATGACCTGATCGAGACGCGCATCGATAAAAATGATTCAGGTGTGGCGCTTGCCTCAACCGAATTACTGGTGCACCGCACCATCTACAAACAGACCCCGGCATTGGCAGTCTGTCACTGTCACCCGCGCACGGCAATTGCCTTTTCACTTTCCCGCGATGAGATCGTGCCGATCGACAACGAGGCTTCTTATCTGCTCAAGAAAATTCCCATCGTGACTGAAGAATTCGCCTCCGGCACACCGCAGATGGCGAACAAGGTTGCCTCTGCTTTGCAGAACTACAAGATCATCATGCTGCGCGGACATGGCAGCTTCTCCATTGGTCAGACATTGGACGATGCGTACTTCTGGTCTTCCACGTTGGAAGAAGCCTGCCAGATCATGCTCGCAGCCAAGTTGATCAATGAGCCATTCATCGAGTATCGCAAGATGAGCGAGGCATATAATAAATTCTAGGTGGGGATTCGTAGCAGATTCGTGTCAAGCCAAATGATAATGTTACCGAACGGAAATCGTTCTATCAACTGATAATGTTACCGAAAGTGGCCGCCTCCTTTACGCAAAGATAAGGGAAAAACAAAAAGACGAACAGGCCGATTTTGAAAAGCGGCTGGTTCGTCTTCATGGGGGGTACGCTGATTGTACTCTCAACTTGGCGGATGGCAAGGT
>Ga0233425_10006433_pt1 | contig 17428 bp, 12 predicted proteins | sample Watercolumn_Towu_2_FD_181712 | JGI IMG/M metagenome (GOLD analysis project Ga0233425, IMG submission 181712) | Freshwater microbial communities from Lake Towuti, South Sulawesi, Indonesia - Watercolumn_Towuti2014_140_MG | ecosystem: Environmental > Aquatic > Freshwater > Lake | place... | reverse complement strand
CCGGAAGACCTCGGGCTCCAGCGGCTTGGTGATATAGGCGTCACAGCCTGCCGCTTTCGCCTTCTCGTCCTCCCCCCGCATGGCCTGAGCGGTGAAGGCCACCACGGGAATGCCCGCAGTGGCGGGATCGGCCTTGAGGCGCCGGGTGGCGTCGTAGCCCGTCATTCCCGGCAGCTCCACATCCATCAGGATCAGGTCCGGGCGCTCTGCCGTGGCGAGACTCAGGCCTTCTTGGGCGGTGGCAGCGATCAGGATCCGGCAGCCCTCGCTCTCCAGGAAGGCGGTCACCACCTCTTGGTTCACCGGATCATCCTCGATCGCCAGCACCAGGATCTGTTTCATCGTGCTCGTCCCTCCTTTGCTCTGCTGAAACACCTCTGCGAGGACCGCGCCAAACGCTCGGACGACGTCGGGATCCAGCCAGCCTTTCTGTACCTCGGTGTCGAGGATCTCCAGAGCCGCTACCTCCGAGAGAGCCCGATGATACGGGCTATCCGTGGTCAGCGCATCGTAGACATCCACCACCCGCAGGATACGCGCGGTCAGGAGGACCGCCTCGCCCCGGAGGCCGTCCGGGTAGCCCGAGCCGTTCTGGTTCTCGTGGTGGTGGCGGATGATGGGCAGCACCGCCTGGAGCGAGGCGAGCGGTTTGCAGATCTCCTCTCCGACCAGGGGGTGCTTTTGCATGATCGCCCGTTCCTCGGGAGTGAGCAGACCGGCCTTGAGGAGAATCGTCTCGGGGACGGCCACCTTGCCCAGGTCGTGCAGGTACCCGCCCCACCGGAGGGCGGTGAGATCCTCTTCGCCAACCCCCAGGGCGCGGCCCAGGGACACGGCGTACTCCGCCAGCCGCTCGCAGTGCCCCTCGGTGTATGGGTCTTTGGCCTCGATGCTCTTGGCCAGGGTGCAGAGCACCGCCTCGGCCGATTCCAGCTCGTCGGTGAAGGCTTTTGTCCGCAGGGCCACCCGGATCCGCACGCGCAGATCGGCCGGGGTAAATGGTTTGACAAAAAAGTCGTCCGCCCCGGTCTCGATCGCCTGGAGCTTGAACTCCTCGCCAATCCCCGTGATGAGCACCACCGGGATCAGGCGGGTGCGCGGGTCGGCTTTCAGCCGCCGGCACAGCTCAAAGCCGTTCAGGCCCGGCATGCTCACATCCGAGAGCACAAGATCGGGCGGCCTCTCGGCGATGGCGGCCAGGGCTGCTCCCCCATCTGGGACGGCGATGGCTTCATGCCCCAGCCCCTCGACCATGGCGGTGAGCAGCTCCCGCGTCCCCGGGTCGTCATCAGAAATCAGGATCCGCGCGGGACGAACCGATTGCAGGTTGCGGATTGCGGATTGCGGATTCAGATGGTTACGTGCAGTCATCGGTCAATTAGCCTCGGTGATTCCAGAATACCAGTATGCAGTAGGCAGAAGGCAGTAAGCAGCAAGAACCTATCCTGCCTTCTGCCTTCTCTCCGCGTCTCCGTGTCCCCGCGTCTCCGCTTCGCTACCTGCTGCCTTCCGCCGCCTTGACATTTCGCCATCAACGTCATACAATGCGTATGACAGGAGGTGATAGACGATGACACTGAGTGTTCGTCTGGACGACGAACTGGATCGCCTGGTTCAGGAGACCGCCAGGGTTTTGAACCGCACACGATCCGAGGTCGTGAAGCTCTCGCTTCGCGACTATTGCGGCCGCGCGCTGCGCGCACGGGATGCGAACCCGTATTCTCTGGCCAAAGATCTTCTCGGGCGAGTCGGCAGCGGCCGAGGCGATCTCTCCGTTCGTGGGCGCGACGTCGTGAGGGAACTTCTCGATGCCAAGCGATCCCGTCGTTCTTGTTGATACGGGTCCGCTCGTTGCCCTGTTCGATCGAGATGACGCCCACCATACCCGCTGCGTCGAGGCGCTTAGGGCTATCCGGCGACCCCTGATTACCGTGTGGCCGGTCCTCACAGAGGCCGCCCATCTCCTCTCTTTCTCCTTCCTCGCGCAGGATAGCCTCTGGGAGTTACTAGAACGTGGGGGCCTTCGGGTCGCCGACCTCGTATCGTCGGAAATCCCACGCCTTCGAGCCCTCATGCGCAAATACAGCGATCACCCCATGGATCTCGCGGATGCCGCGTTGGTCCGAGTGGCCGAGCGCGAAGGCCTGCGCACCATCTTCACCTTGGACCATACCGACTTCGGTGTCTACCGTCTTCCTCATGGCAAGACCTTCTTCTTGATTCCCGAATCATTGCAGTAATCCGCTGCCCACTTTTCGATCTTTGCCCAATCTGCAATGTCTTTCCTGCCTTCTGCCTCCCGCCGTCTGCCTTTCGCTCCGGCTCCCCTGCCCTTCGCATTTCGGATTGCGGATTGCGGATTGCCGAGTACGAGTATGCAGTCGGCAGAAAGCAGTAGGCAGCAAGACCCTGGGTCCTGCTCTGTGCCTTCTGCTTACTGCCTACTGCCTGCTGGTTCTCCCATTTCGGATTCCGGATTTCGGATTGCGGAATGGGGAATCCGGAACACGATCCCTACGACTCACTCCGCTATCATCAGATGGTCAGTTCCTTCTGCTTCGGGCTGTCTTGATGGATGCGACGGTGATTGCCAAGAGCTCATTGGCTTCATTTACAACGTCGGCAACCTTGTCCTGTCGAGTAGTTCGGCTCTCACCCAGGAGTTCCATCCAGTACAGTGATTCGTCCAGCTCTTCCTCAACAAGGCCCATCTTCGCAATGAAATCCGCAGGCGACTTGGCCCGGCACGCCGCGCGGTAGTTCGCACCCACGGAGGTGCCGGATCGCAGCAGTTGCTGCCCAAGAACGCCTGCAACCCGTCCCCGAGGCAACTCTTCAACCAGCCTGATCACCGCGAGCGCAAACCGCTTCATCCTGCGCTTCAGTTCCTCTGGATCCATTTCTCTCGCCCTCTATTCCGCAATCCGAAGTCTGAAATCCCCAATCGGCATATTCCGCATTCCGCAATCCGCAATCCGCATTCCGCAGTCAGCACTGCCTTCTGCTTACCGCTTACTGCCTCCTTCTTCCGGTTGGCCGAACGGCAGCACCACCGTAAACGTACTTCCCTTCCCCTCTCCCTCGGACTCGGCCCAGATCCGGCCCCCGTGCAGTTCGACGAGGTGTCGCGTCAGGGCGAGGCCCAGGCCCGTGCCCTCGTGCTTCTGGGCGCGGGTGGTTTCGAGCTGGGTGAACTCCCGGAAGAGCTTGGGCAGATCCTCTGCCCGGATGCCGGCGCCGGTGTCGGTGACGGCGATTTCGAGGAAATCGCTGATTTCGGATTGCGGATTGGGGATTGCGGATTGGGAAGATTCCGCATTCCGCATTCCGCATTCCGCAATGGGCACCGTGCGCGCCCGCACGGTGATCCTCCCGCCGTTCGGCGTGAACTTCACGGCATTGCTCAGCAGGTTGAAGAGGATCTGCTTGAAGCGGACGGGGTCCGCAGACAGGGGGGGCAGATCCGGGGCGATTTCCGTCTGGATGAGTTGCCCCTTCTTGTTGGCGAGGCCACGGCCGATCACCAGGATGTCCTCCAAGGTCTGCGCTGCCGGGAGGGACTCGGGCTGGAGGACGAACTTCCCGGCCTCTACCTTGCTGAGGTCCAGGATGTCGTTGATGAGCTGGAGCAGGTGCTCGCCGCTCGTATGGACGTTGCTGAGGAAGCGGAGCTGCTTCGCCGGCAGGACCTCCTGGGTCTGCTCCAAGAGCAGTTGGGAGAAGCCGAGGATCGAGTTCAGGGGGGTCCGCAGTTCATGGGACATGTTCGCGAGGAATTCCGACTTGTGCCGCGAGGCCGCTACGAGCTGCTCGTTGGCGGTGGCCAGTTCCTGGGTGCGCTCCTGGACTCGCTCTTCTAGCTCGGCGGCGTGCTGGCGGATTGCCTCGTAGAGCCGGGCGTTCTCGATCGCGATGGCGGCCTGGGCGGCCAGGAGACGGAGGGTCTCCTGCTCTCCCTCGGTGAAAAAGCTTCCGGGTTCATTCTTGTCGACCGTCAGTGTGCCGAGCAGACGATCCCGATAGATGAGTGGTTCGGCAAGCACGGCATTCGTCTGGACGTGCTCCAAAATGGCGGGGTTTGCGTATTGTGATACCGGGTAACCGTTGACCATCAGGCCCTCGCGCCGTTGTGCGACGACGCCCGAAATACCTTCGCCAAGATGCCGGCGCTGGTCTTTCGCCCAGTCTCCCAGGCCGTGGCAGGCCACCGGGAAAAGGCATTGGGCGTCCTCGTCCCAGAGTTGAATCGTACCTGAGCCGGCTCCCAGCAACTCGATGGCCCGCCGGTTGATGAGCTCAAGGAGAGTAGACAGATCCAGCTCCCGCTTGATCTCCACCGTGACCGACCGGACAACCTCGAGCTGGAGGGTGCGAACTGTCAGCACCTTCGTTCGTTCCTCCACCAGCCGCTCCAGGTTCTCCTGGTATTCACGGTTCTCGGCCTCCAACCGGTGTTTCTCATCCAGCAAGGCCTTGAACCTTACAGCTTGGCCAACAGCCGCCAGCAATCCCCGTTTGCTGACAGGTTTCGAGAGGTAATCGTGTGCGCCGGCCCGCACGGCCTGCACCGCAGTGTCCACCGTCGGCTCCCCGGTCATCATGATCACCCGGATATCCGGCGCCTGCTCGCGGATCTGCTGGAGCAGCGTCACACCCGACGCACGGGGCAGGATGATGTCTGTGACAACCACGTCGAAGGAGCACTGGGCCATGAGCGCCAAAGCCTTGTCCGCGTCCTCCGCCGTCCGGACCTCGTGCCCATCCAGACGCAGGAATTCGCCTAGGGTGATGCGGATGCTCTTTTCGTCATCCACGATCAGCACGGTCGCCATATTATGCCTCCGCCCTCTTCAATTGCAGATTTCAGATTGCAGGATCAGAAGGCAGTCGGCAGAATGCAGTCGGCAGCACAACACACCGTCAACACCACCCTGATTACTGACCACCGATCTCTGACGCTTTGTCCCCAATCTGCTGTCAGGTCCTGGTGCCTTCTGCCTCCCGTTTTGTGCCTTGCGCTGCCCACTGCCTACTGCTTTCTGCGCTCCCTGTTCTTTCAATTCCGCATTCCGTAATCCTTCGGCTGCCTTCTGCCCTCCGCGGAATTCCTCTTGGCACCCAACCCAACGGGTTGCTACCTTAGCTATTGATTCACCCCGTGAGTTTGACAATCCTGCGACCGTGCGGTAGCGTCTATCTCCATGGACATCGGTGATATCCGTCTTCGGCTCAAGACGGGGCAGTTCGAATTCAGCCGTCACGCTTTCAAGCGCGCGGTAGAACGCAACATCAGCGACGAAGAGATTCGCGAAGCGGGCCAGTATGCCGAAGTCATCGAAGACTACCCGGATGACAAGTACTCGCCGAGCTGCCTTGTGCTCGGCTTCTCGAGGAATCGTCGTCCGCTTCACCTGCAAGTGTGCTATAGTAGTCCCGGAACCGTGAAGATCGTGACGCTCTACGAACCCGACCCCGCAGACTGGACCGACCTGAGGATACGGAGGCAACCATGAGTAAGTGTGATGTGTGCGGGAACACGACCTTCCACCATCGACAAGTGGACGAGCTGTTCCAGATTGAAGACCATGTTGTGATGGTGGAGCACATTCCGGCGCGGGTATGCGACCGATGTGGCGATACCACGTTCGACCGACAGACCACCGAGGCCGTCCGCCGCATGGTGCATGGCGAGGGTCGTCCAACACGGCAGATGAACGTGGACGTGTTCGCCTACGCGTGAATCTTGAGTCAGTCGTCATTTTGCTCGATGGTCTTCGGTTCACGGTCTTCCGCCCCCAGCCCACCGGTCACTGGTCACTGATCGCTTCCCCTCACCGTCTTTCGCCAGAAACTCCAGCGCATAGGGCGGCGGCTGGCCGAGCTGGCGCGTCAGTTCGTTGATCTGCCGCTTCAACTCGATCATGCGCAGTTCGCGCCCGACGGCCAACTTGTTGAAATGCTCCAGTTTCCATTTCAGATTTGAGATTTCAGGTTTAGAGGCTCCGGTTTCCTCGGTGTTCAATCTGACACCTGAAAGTGTTCAGGGTTCAGGTTCACGCATCACGCATCCCGTCCCCCGCCACCGGCAGATCGAGATGGAACCGGGTGCCCTGGCCCGGTTCCGTCTCGAAGTGAAGCACGCCCTGGTGGTCTTTGACGATCCCGTGGCTCACGGACAATCCCAGCCCTGTCCCCTTCTCCTTCGGCTTGGTCGTGAAGAAGGGATCGAAGATCCGGTCCTGGATCTCGGCTGGAATCCCCCCGCCGTGGTCCTCCACCGTGATGCGAATCCAGCGCCTCTCGGCCATTTGCGATTGGCGATTGGCGATTGGCGATTGGCCCTCCCCAGTCCCCGGGCTCGCTCCCTCGGCGCTCGGCGCTCGGCGCTCGGCCCTCTCGTCCAACTCCCGCGCCGTCACCCGGACCATCTTGTCCTCGTGGTAGCCGGGGTACCGCTCGTTCAGGGCATCCCGGGCGTTGGTGAGCAGGTTCATGAGCACTTGCTGGAGCTGCTGGCTGCGGCACTTGAGCGCGGGGAGGTCGGTCGGCACGTCCACTGCGAGGGTGATCTGGTCGCGGCGAAGGACCGCCTGGAGGAGCGAGAGCGTCTGCCCGATGATATCTTCCACCCGGGCGGGGCTATGGGCTTGCTTCTCCTGCCGGGCGAACTGGAGGAGGTTCTTCACGATGGCGGCCACCCGCTCGGTCTCGGCGATGATCTCGCTGGCGTACCCGGCCGTCTCACTCTCCGGGGCCGTCGTATCTGTGATCAACTGGGCGTAGTTCATGATCCCCGTGATGGGGTTGTTGATCTCGTGGGCCACGCCGCTCGCCAGGGTCCCGATGGCCTCCAGCTTCTGCTGCTGGCGGAGCTGGACTTCGAGACGGAGGCGTTCGGCCTCCAGCCGTTTGCGCTCGGTGAGTTCTAACTGGGCGGCCTCGTACAGCCGGGCGTTCTCGATGGCGATGGCTGCCTGAGTTGAGAAGAGAGAGAGGACACGACTGTCGCCTTCGGTGAACTGCCTCCCGGACCCCAGATGGCTGAGGGTGATCACGCCGATGAGCCGGTTCCGGTACAGAAGCGGCTCCCCGAGGGTCGCGGTGATCGCGCTGCGTTCCAGAACGAGGGGGTGGATGAGGGGCGATGTTCGGCAGTCGTTGATAATCAATCCCTCGCGGCGTTCCGCGATCGTCCCCAACACCCATTCGCCCAGCTTAATTCGCATGTCGCCAACCCAGCCCCCAAACCCGATCCAGGCTCGCTGGCTAAGGCTCTGGGTGGGGTCGTCCCACAACGCGATAGTCCCAGCGCTGGTCCCGATCAACTCCGCGGCGCGCCGAATGATCAGATTCAGGAGGGTGGTGAGGTCCAGCTCTCGCGTGATTTCCTCGCCGACAGTCCGGACGGTTTCGAGCTGCCGGGTTCGCGTAACCAACGCCTCCTCCGCCTTCTTGCGCTCGGTGATGTCAATCAGAGTCGTAATGTGGCAGGGTTCGCCTCTCACCTCGATCGGCTTTGAAGAGAACAGCAGATTCATGATCCTGCCTGATCTTGACCGTGCCTCAAGTTCGAAATCACGCAGCCCTCCCGACTCGACCTGTTTCTCTATCAGTTTCCTGCGTTCTTCAAGCGTCCATATATTCAATTCCGTAGATGTATGACCAATCACTTCTTCGCGGCTGAATTCACACATTCTAAGAAAGGATTCATTGATGTCAATGAATTTCCCGTCCGCGATTCGGGTGATTGTCATTCCGGCAGGTCCGACATGGAACGCCTTGGAGAAGAGCTCTTCAGACAGACGTAGCTCCAATTCCGCCCGCTTGCGGTCGGTGACGTTGCGGAAATAGCCGATCAGCCCGTCGGTCTGGCCGCTTTCGTCGAACGTCGGAATGTAAGCCCCCTCGAAATACTCGGGCCCACCCTTCAAATTCGGAAGCGACGTCTCAAGCTGAACCGGTTCGCCCCTCTCCAACACCTGCCGCTTAATCGCAGTGAGCTTCTCGGCGTCCTCCTTTCCGAGGATGTCGCGGTCGGTCTTCCCAATTATGTCCGCCTCGGTGAGGCCGAGCTGCGGATTGACGACAAAACTGTAACGCAGGTCGCGGTCCTGCACGAGGATGTGGTCCGGCGTGTGAGAGGCAATGGCGCGGAAGCGCGCCTCGCTCTGCCGCAACGCCTCCTCCGCCCGCCTGCGCTCGGTGATGTTGTGGAGGACGCAATGCGTGTGGTGCGGGTGGCCCTGCGCATCCCGGACGAAGACGCCGTCGAAGACGACGGCCATCGTCTCGCCGTCCTTGCGTCGGACTTCGAATTCGCAGCCGTGCGAGGCGCCGGTCTCGCGGAAGCGCGGGAACCCTTTGGCGAAAGCGATCTGGCTGGCCGGGGTGAAGAACTCGTCCACCCGCCGGCCGATGACCTCCTCGCGCGTGTAGCCGAACAGGGTCAGCCACGCGGGATTGACATCGAGGATGCGCCCCTCAACATCGAGCGATTGGTAGCCGACCGGGGACTCCTCGTAGATGCGGCGGAACCGTTCCTCACTCTCCCGCAGGGCTCGTTGCGCGCCGCGCTCGGCAGTCTGGTCGCGGAAGACCAGGACCACCCCGGTGATCGTCCCGTCCTCGGTCCGGATGGGGGCCCCACAGTCGGCGATGGGGATCTCGCGCCCGTCGCGCGAGAGAAGGAGCGTGTGGTTCGCCAGGCCCACGATCAGGCCTTCCCGCAACACCCGAGCCGCCGGATTCTCAACCGTCTCCCGTGTCTCCTCGTTGACGATGCGAAAGATCTCCTCCAGCGGCCTGCCGCGGGCTTCCGCATCACTCCAGCCGGTGAGCCCCTCAGCCATCGGGTTCAGCAGTTCCACCCGGCCCTGGGCGTCGGTAACGATGACCGCATCCCCGATGGCCTTCAAGGTGACGCTGTGCCGCTCTACACTCGCGCGTAGGGCAGCCTCGGATTGGTAGAGGACCCTGTAGTGGCGCTTCTTCTCTCTCTGCCAGGCAACGAATCCGACCGCGACCGTCATCCCCGCCAGGCCCGCGAACAGCGCCACGATGAGAACGGCGCGGAGGCGCCATTCTGCGAAAGCCTCGGTCGCATCCACCTTGGCCACCAGGAACCAGGGCGAGCCCGGAACGGGCAGGAGGGCCGATACCACCTCGACGCCACGGTAATCTACGCCCTCGACGACACCCTGCTTACCCAAGACGGCCATCACTGCCAGCACGTCTGTCCGGCTCAGGGGGATGCGTAGTTTTAGGGCCGTGTCCGGCTGATGGCGCAGGTCGTTGAGGAAGAGCACGTGATCCCCATCCCGCTGGACCAGGAGTGTTTCAGCGCTCTGACTGGGCGTCGGCCACGACTGAATCAGTGGGAAGAGGAACTGCGGGGCATCACTCACCAAAATGACCGCGCCAAGGGGTCGGAGGGTCCCGGTGGTGCCACTGAACAGCGGCGCGACCACGCCGAGATGAGGAGCCGGGTAGCGCGCCTCGGTGTGCAAGCCGGTGAGTGCGGGCTTCCCCTCGCGCAGCGCGGCAGCCAGCACCGAGACATATCCGCCGTGGGCTTCCGTTGATCCGCTCAGGCTCAGATGCACCCGTCCGTCCGCGTCCGCCACCAGGATGTCGGCATACTGGTAGTGCGTCTGAACGCTGCGAAGGTAGGCGCGAAGCTCTGCGGAACCCCGGTTGCGTGGATCGGCCAGGAAGCGGGCCACACCCCGGGCAACCAGTGGATTCTCTTGCAGAACGGCCCCGGCTCCCAACCTTTCTTGCCGCCAAGCCACGATCTGGTTCACCTTGAGCTGTCCGATCGCGGCCAGATTCTCCTCAACGTGCTGCCGCAGCGCCCGTTCCTGCACGCGGTAGAACCATACTCCGCCACCCAGTACGGCCAAGAACACAACCATCAGCGTGAGTTTCATCCACCGAGGAAACGCGCCTTCTTTAGGATTCATGGCCTGCCTCACAATCCTCCCGGGTTTGGCCGGATTTCATCACGTCATGGCCTGGCTCAACCCGACTCCCGCCCCTCACGTCTCACGCTTCACGCTCTACGCTCAACGGGTTTCCCCTGCCTTCTGGCTTCCCCCAATCCACAACCCGCAATGTCTTTCCTGCCTCCTGTTTCCTGTCCCGCCGCTGCGGGATTTCGCCTACGGCTCAACCTTCTGCCTACTGGTCTTTCCCCTCTTCCACCCTCCACCCGTTATCCACCGGGAGATCGAGGTGGAAGGCGGTGCCCTCGCCCAGGACGGTCTCGAAGTGGAGGACCCCGCGGTGCTCCTTCACGATCCCGTGGCTGATGCTGAGGCCGAGGCCGGTCCCCCGCTCCTTGGGCTTGGTGGTGAAGAAGGGATCGAAGATCCGGTCCCGGATCTCGGGGGGGATGCCGTTGCCGTGATCTTCCACGGTGATCCGTAGCCAGCGCCCCTCGGGCGATTTCAGATCTGCGATTTGCGATTGCAGATTGAGGGTCCCGGGCTCTGCTTCCTGCCGCCTGCCGCCTGCTTCCTCGGGCCTGTCGGCCAGTTCTCGCACTGTGATGCGGATGGTCTTGTCCTCGTGGTAGCCGGGGTACCGCTCGTTCAGGGCATCCCGGGCGTTGGTCAGCAGGTTCATGAGCACTTGCTGGAGCTGCTGGCTGCGGCACTTGACGGACGGGAGATCTTCGGGCACCTCCACGCTGAGCGTGATCTGGTCGCGGCGGAGAACCGCGTGGACGAGCGAGAGGGTCTGTTCGATGATGTCCGGGATCCGGGCAGGGCTATGGGCTTGCTTCTCCTGCCGGGCGAACTGGAGGAGGTTTCGGACGATGGTGGCTACCCGTTCCGTCTCGCGGACGATCTCCATTGCGTAGGCCGCCGCCTGGCTTCCTTCCGAGGCCGTATCCCCAATGAGCTGGGCGTAGTTCATGATCCCGGTGATGGGGTTGTTGATCTCGTGGGCGATGCCGCTCGCCAGGGTCCCGATGGCCTCCAGCCTCTGCTGCTGGCGGAGCTGGGCCTCGAGGGCGCGGCGCTCCTCTTCCAGGCGCTTGCGCTCGCTGATGTCACGGCTCACGGTGGCCCAGCCGATCGCCTTGCCGCTGGCATCGTGGACGCTGAACAGGTAGTAGTAGAACCAGAGCGGCTCGCCGGTTTGGAAATGGCGCAGGCGGATTTCCACGTCGCCGTGGCCCTCGCGCAGCACGCGCGGGAAGAACTCGTTCGCGATGAACGCCTGATCTTCCGGGAAGAAGTAGTCCTGCACCTTGACCCGGCAGGCGGCGGCCATGTCGGGCAACCCAACCATGCGCACGCCGGCGGGATTGACGTAAAGCGGTTGCATGTCGAGGTCGCACATGCCGATGAATTCGCTGCTGCTCTCGGCCAGCAGGAAGAACCTATGCCTTTCTTCTTCGAGCCGCCGCCGTTCGGTCACATCCAGCGCCATGCTGATGACCAGCCGCCGGCCGTCCGGCAGCGGACCCAGCGGCGCTGAACTGAATTCCCAGATGCGCGTTGTCCCGTCCTTGATTCGGATCGCGTAATCGCCTTCGTGCTTGCGGCCTTCCAATAGGTAGAGCGCGTCAATGTCCGCCTGCACGAGTTTCTTCCTTCCGCCGTAGGCGCGCTCTGTCCAGTCCTCGATGGTTTGGAGTTCCGCGCGCGAGTAGCCGGTGATCTCGCACCAGGAATTGCTGGCGAGCAGAATTTGTCCGCCCTCGGCGTGCAGCAGGATGGGAAACGGCGAATCCAACACCGCGCGGCGGAAACGCGCCTCGCTCTCCTGCAGCGCCGCTTCCGCCTGTTTCCGGTCTTCGAGCGCGCTCAGCATGGTTGACCGCACACGTTCAGCCCTTTCGAGTTCCCGGCGGAGGCTCTCTTCCGACTGCCGGCGAAGTTCAATTTCAGCCTGCAGCCGCTGGTTGGCCTCGCGCAGCGACTCCGCCTGGTGAACCAGGGAGAGTTCCGTCCGTCGCACAGCAAGCTGCGTCTTCACCCGCCTCAACAGCTCCTCCGTTCGGAACGGCTTGTTGACATAGTCGGCCGCCCCCAGTTGCAGGCCGGCGATCCACTCGTCCGTCTGGGCGAAGGCGCTGAGCAGGATCACGGGAATCGAACGTGTTCGGACGTCAGCTTTCAGCCGGCGGCAGACCTCCAACCCATCGAGGCCCTCCATCCGGACATCCAGCACGATGAGGTCCGGCGGGTGGGCGCCGGCAGAGGCCAGGGCCAGCTCGCCGCTGTCGGCGGTGCGCACCCGGTAACCCTCTTTTGTAAGGGTGGCGGAGAGCATGGCGAGCGCTTCGCGCGAATCGTCCACCGCCAGAATGGTTGTTTCGTCGCTCATGGTGTGTGGGCTCCTTTCAATGCTCGCATGATGGCCGTGTATTCAAGCTGGGACGCTCGCCGCCCCAACGCAGTCCCTAGGGCGCTGTTCAGTTCGGCCACCCGACTGACCACCGCCGCAATCCGCTCGGCATCGAGACTGATGACCGCCTCCGACAGTTCCAGTCGCAGCGCGGGCGGGAGCGAGGCGAGCGCCGAGGGATCGAGGTTGTCGCCGGACTCGGCAGGTGACGGCGCAGCCGGGCCGCTGAAATCGAAGCGCACCCCCAGATGCCGCGTCAGGCATTCGTAGATTTGCTCGAACTGAATCGGCTTGCGCACGAAATCATCCGCGCCCGCCGCCAGCAACCGGGCGCGTTCCTCCTGAAATACCGAGGCGCTCACCGCGGCGATCTTGACGTCGCGTCCGCCCTCGATCGCCCGGATGCGGCGGGTGGCTTCGATGCCGTCCATCACCGGCATGCGCCAGTCCATCCAGATGAACTGGGGGCGCCAGGCCTGGAAGGCGGCGATGGCTTCCGCGCCGTCCGCAGCCACACGGACGGGGAAACCGGCCTGTTCCAACACTTGCCGCAGGAGCAGGATGTTCTCGGGCTGATCGTCCACCACGAGCATGCGGAATTCGGGTTGGCCCGGCGCAACCCGGGCCAGACGTGATTCATGCCGGGCGGCGATCGGCAGCGCCTCGGCAGCCGCATGGGCCAACTCCAGATCAACGATGAACTTCGCCCCCTGCCCGGGCCGGCTTTCGACGCGGATCGTGCCGGCCATCAGCCCCACAAACTGGCGCGCAATCGTCAGCCCCAGCCCGGTGCCTTTCAGCTCGGATTGGTGGCCGAGTTGGACAAACGGCTCGAAGATGCGCGCCTGGTCTTCCGGCGCGATGCCGCTGCCGGTGTCTTCGACCTCGAGGGCGATGCGGCTGCGGTGCGGTTCGTCCGCGGGACGATGCTTGAGACGCAGCACCACGCGGCCGCGGGGGGTGAACTTGATGGCATTGCCTGCGAGGTTGAGCAGCACCTGCCGCAGTTTGCCTTCGTCGCCCTGCACGACGGCCGGCGGATTTTCAGGCAGCTCGAGCGCCAGCTCCAATCCCTTGGCCTCCGCCCGTGGACGCAGCAGGTCCGTGACATCACGCATCAGTTCCGGCAAACGGAACGGCGCGATTTCCAGAACGACGCGGCCCGCCTCGACGCGCGCCATGTCCAGAACGCCGTTGATGAGGTCGAGCAAGTGTTCGCCGCTGCGGGTGATGATGTCGAAGGAGCGGCGCTGGTCGGGGGTGGCGTGGGGATCGTTGCACAACAACCGGGCAAAGCCGAGAATGGCGTTCAACGGCGTGCGCAACTCGTGGCTCATGCTGGCGAGGAATTCGCTCTTGGCGCGGTTGGCGGCCTCGGCCTCGGCCTGCGCCTGCCGCGCTTGGGCGCGCGCCCGTCTCATGCTTTCGGCGATCAGCGCGATCAGAACCCCGTTCGCGACGAACACCGCGAGACCCACGACATCCTGGGCGTCCCGGATGGGCGTGTCACCGAGCAGCAGCGGCCAGAGCTTCCAGACCACGGCGGTGGAAAGCAGCGCAGCGGCCACACCGGCCCAGCCGCCCGCGAATACTGCCACCGCCATAACCGCCGGATAAAACGTCAGCCACGCAAACCGCGTGCCGGTGCCGCCGAGCGGCCAGGCGCGCAAGGCGAAAGCGAGGGCGACGCATCCCACTGTCACCAGGGCCGCACGAAGCAGGGAGGGTGGCATCCGCTTCACAAGGCCTCCTTTGCGCCGGTTTCCTGGCTGGGATAGCGCACCGGTTCGCCCAGTCGCCGGGTGAGCTCATTGACCTCGCGCTTGAGTTCCTGCACGCGGTCTTCGCGGTCGAGCATGACCTCCTGCCAGCGGCGCAATTCGGCACACTGCGCCTGAGCGGCTTCTTCCGCCGACTTGCGCGCGGAGATGTCAATCATCGTCGTGATGTGGCAACGTTCGCCTGCCAACTCCAGCGGCCTGGAGGAGAACAGGATACTGATCCTCCTGCCAGATTTGGCGCGTGCCTGCAGCTCGAAATCGAGCAACCCGCCCGATGCGAGTTGCGCCTGGATCAGTCGCTGGCGTTCTTCCGGCGTCCACATATTCAACTCGCTGGACGTATGATCGATCACCTCCGCGCGATTGAATTCAAACATTCGACAGAATGCTTCGTTGGCGTCAATAAACTTCCCATCGGCGATGCGGGTGATCGTCATGCCGACTGGACCGGCGTGAAAAGCGCTGGCGAAACGCTCTTCCGAAGCGCGCAGCTTATTCTCCGCCCGTTTGCGCGCGGTGATGTCGGTGCAGGTCCCAATCATGCGGAGGGATTCGCCGCTGTCGCTGTAAATCCCTTTGCCCGTCGCATTGATCCAGCGAACTTCCCCATTCGGCAACACCACCCGATACTCGTTTACCAGAACGGTGTGCTCATCCAGAGCCTGCATGATGCGCGCTTCGGCGCGTGCCAAATCTTCAGGATGCAAAATCCGCCGCCACGACTCGAAGGAAGCCCTGTCCTTGTTGATGTCCAGACCGAACAGAGCGAACATCTTCGCGGTCCATTCGATGTGTCCAGAGACGACATTCCAGTCCCAGACGCCCACGCCTGCCGCTTCTTGCGCCAGTGCAAGACGTTCGGCAGATCGGTGCAACTCTTCCTCCATTCGTCTGCGCTCGGTGATGTCCTGATTGACGCCATAGGTCTTGATGGTCTTCCCTCGACCACTTGCCGCCCCCCAGTTTTTGAACGGCGTCCAGTTCTTCGGAAGTCGCCAAGCGGCTCGGACGATTCATCGGCAGCCGGCCGCACTATTTTTGCCAGGCCGTGCAGATTTCTCTGGACAAGCGCGCCCCCATTTGCTAGGCTCATCCTGGCCACCTGCGGAGAGCGCGCATGGGACTGCCACGGATCACGTACCCGATCACCTTCAGCGGCCGCACCTTCTCGGTGGAGGAACTCGGCCTCATCCAGACCCTCACCCGGGACTGCGCCGGCCTGCCCCGCACCGAACTGGCCTACACCCTCTGCGAGCTCCTGGACTGGCGGCGCCCCACGGGCAAGCTCAAGAACCACGAAGGGCGCCTCCTCCTGGAGGCCTTGGAGCGGAAGGGCTTCGTGGCCCTGCCCCCGCTGTGGGCGGCCCAGGCGCACCGCGGGCCGCGCACGCCGCCCCGCTCGGCCCAGGGGGCGCCGGCGTCCGCGCTCGTCGGGGCCCTGCGCGCCGTGGCGCCCCTCCGGCTGGAGCTCGTCCCGCCCGGGCGGACCGGCCCGAGCCGGCTGTGGCGGGAGCTGATCGGCCGCTACCACTACCTCGGGGAGCGCGTCCCCGTCGGGGCCACCCTCCGCTACTTCGTCCGCTCGGCGCGCGCTCCGGAGCAACTCCTCGCCTGTCTCGGCTGGAGCTCGGCGGCCTGGCGGATCGCGGTGCGGGACCGCTGGATCGGCTGGAGTGAGACCCAGCGGCGGCAGGCCCTCCCGTACGTCGTGAACAACAGCCGCTTCCTCATCCTGCCCTGGGTGCACGTGCCGGACCTCGCCAGCCATCTGCTCGCCCGCTGCGCCCGGCAACTCCCGGTGGACTGGGAAACCCGCTACGGGGTGCGGCCCCTGCTCCTGGAGACCCTGGTCGATCCCGCCCGGTTCCGGGGCACCTGCTACCGAGCCGCGAACTGGCTCTGCCTCGGCCCGACCGTGGGCCGGGGCCGGATGGATCGGGCGAACGTCTTGACCGGTGCCGCCCCGAAACTCCTCTACGTCTACCCGCTCGGCCGGGCTGTCCAGCAGCGCCTGTGCACCGCCCCAGCGCCGGCCCCGCGCGTCGCGCTCGCAGAGCCGAGCGACGGATGAGGCGCACCGGGGCATGGGCGCGCCGTCGGGGCCGCGCCTTCTCGCCGGAGCTCGCGCCCACGCTCCGCCGCGTGTGGCGGCTGCTCCAGCGCTCCGCTCCCGGGCTCCGCCGGTGGCTCGCCCTCAACCTCGCGCTGCTCACGGTGGCGATGCTCCAGCTCTGGCGCGGGGCCCGGAGCGGGCACGGGCATCTCACACTGGCGGCCTTGTCCCGCGCCCTGCCCTTGGCGGAAGGGGAGAAGGCCCGCAGCAAGCGCTTGGCCCGGCTCCTGCGGAACAAGTCTCTGATCGGCAGTGCCTTGACGCCGCTCCTCGTGCGCCTGGCGTTGGGCCCCCGCCCGCGGGGCTGGATCCCGCTCGTCCTCGATCAGACCACCCTCCGCGGGACCCCCACCCTGCTCGCGGGGGTCCGAGTGGCGGGACGGATCCTGCCGGTGGCCTTCGCCTGCTTCGAGTATGCGACGCTGCGCACGAGCCAGAACGCCCTCGAGTTCGCCCTCCTCCTCTTAATCAAAGCAAGTCTCCCCCCGCGCTGCACCCCCCTCTTCGTCCTGGATCGGGGCTACGCCCGCGTGGCCCTCCTCGCCCAGCTCCGCCAGGCGGGGATTCCGTATCTCATCCGGGGCCGGCGCAACACGCTGGTCCGCCTCGCGGGGCAGCGGCTCATCCTGGGCCGGGTGCCCTACCGGCAAGGGGTGCCCGTCCGGTATACCCAGGTGATGTACCAGAACACGAGACGCGAGCCGGTTGACCTCATCATCTTCCACGACCCCACCTTCAAGGAACCCTGGTATCTGCTCGTGCCCCCCGGCTCCAGCAGGCAGTTGCCGACCGCCACCGTGGTCGCCCTCTACCGGCAGCGCATGCACATCGAGCTCACCTTCCGGGACTGGAAGACCCACTTGGGCATCCGCGGGTTGTGCTTGGCAGTGGACATCGCCCCGCGGCTGGAGCGGGTGCTCCTCGCCCTCACGGTCGCCTACCTCCTCGCCGTGCTCCTCGGCGCGGGGCCGGCGGCCCGCCGGGTCCGGGCCGACTGCGAGCTCTTGCGCGCCACCCCGCGGCACGGGACCCGCCGGCGCCTCAGCGCGCTCTCGGTGGGGATCTTGCTCCTCTCGCTCACCCGGTTTGCCGCCCTCGCCGCGCGGGCGCTCCTGCGACTGCTCGCCGCGCTGGCTCGCGGCCAGCCCGCCCTTACTCTCGCCGTCTGCCCGCC
>Ga0233425_10006432_pt1 | contig 17430 bp, 16 predicted proteins | sample Watercolumn_Towu_2_FD_181712 | JGI IMG/M metagenome (GOLD analysis project Ga0233425, IMG submission 181712) | Freshwater microbial communities from Lake Towuti, South Sulawesi, Indonesia - Watercolumn_Towuti2014_140_MG | ecosystem: Environmental > Aquatic > Freshwater > Lake | place... | reverse complement strand
GAAGACCTTCGACGTGGACAACTACAACAAGGTCGACGACAAGACCCTGGTGTACATGAAGAAGAACGAGGCCGGCAAGCTGGTCGGCCAGGACACCAGCTTCCAGTAAGAAGAAGCCGTCCCGTTCCAGCAAAACACCCGCTGCGGCGGGTGTTTTGTTTTGCCAAGGGCGGCGAAACCAGTATAATGCCGCCTCTTTCGCGGCCGGTGGCCCGCTCGCGAGCAAAGGTTTCAAGGCCAGGTAGCTCAGTTGGTAGAGCGGCGGACTGACAACACGCCGCGGAGCGGCTTGTTGCGGCGAAGGCTGACATCGCTGCGATGTTAAGCCCACGAAGTGGGCGGCCGGAGGCAAAATCCGCGGCCGGTCGGGAAGGCGCAAAGGTTTCAAAGGCCAGGTAGCTCAGTTGGTAGAGCAGCGGACTGACAACACGCCGCGGAGCGGCTTGTTGCGGCGAAGGCTAACATCGCTGCGATGTTAAGCCCACGAAGTGGGCGGCCGGAGGCAAAATCCGCGGCCGGTCAGGAAGGCGCAAAGGTTTCAAAGGCCAGGTAGCTCAGTTGGTAGAGCAGCGGACTGAAAATCCGCGTGTCGGCAGTTCGATTCTGCCCCTGGCCACCAAGACACTAGCGGCGGCCCGCATTTGCGGGCCGCTTCTTTTCTGCCTCGCGTTGACTTGTATCAGTCCTTGCCGAGGAATGCCTAATGCTATAATTTCCTTGGGAAAATTCCGGGCAATTCGCGTTCATGCCGCTTTATGCTCTCGGCCTCAACCACCACACCGCGCCGCTTGCCGTGCGCGAACAGGTGGCGTTCGACCCCATGCGCCTGCCCGAGGCGCTGGTCGAGCTGACGCAGGAGCGGGCGGTGCGCGAGGCGGCGATCCTGTCCACCTGCAACCGCACCGAGCTGTACTGCACGGCCGAGGCGCCCGAGGTGGCGGCGAACTGGCTGGCCGAATACCACAAACTGCAGCCGCAGAAGATTTCCCCTTATCTCTACACCCTGCCCAGCCGCGACGCCGTGCGCCACATGTTCCGCGTCGCCAGCGGACTGGATTCGATGGTGCTCGGCGAGCCGCAGATCCTCGGCCAGATGAAGCAGGCGGCGCGCGTGGCGGAGAACGCCGGCACGCTGGGCACCTTTCTGCACAAGCTGTTCCAGAAGACGTTTTCCGTGGCCAAGGAAGTCCGCTCGACCACGGCCATCGGCGCCAACATCGTCTCGATGGCGGCAGCGACGGTGCACCTGGCGGAGCGCATCTTCGAGAACCTGGCCGAGCAGAAGGTGCTGTTCATCGGCGCCGGCGAGATGATCGAGCTGTGCGCCGCGCATTTCTCCGCGGCCAAGCCGAAGCGCATCACCGTGGCCAATCGCACGCTGGAGCGCGGCGAGGCGCTCGCCGCGCGCTTCGGCGGCGACGCCATGCGGCTCGACGAGATCGGCGCGCGCCTGCCCGATTACGACGTGATCGTTTCGTGTACCGCAAGCCCCTTGCCCATCATCGGCCTGGGCATGGCCGAACGCGCCATCAAGGCGCGCCGCCACCGGCCGATGGTGATGGTGGATCTCGCCGTGCCGCGCGACATCGAGCCGGAGATATCCAAGCTGGACGACGTCTTCCTGTACACCCTCGATGACCTCGGCGCGATTGTCGAGTCGGGCCTGGAATCGCGCGAGAAGGCGGTGGTCGAGGCGGAAGCGATCATCACTTCGCGCGTGGACGGCTTCCTGCACTGGATGGAATCGCGCGAGACCGTGCCGACCATCCGCGCCCTGCGCGACACCGCCGAGCGCATGCGCCGGCACGAGGTCGAGCATGCGCTGAAGCTGCTGGCCAAGGGCGAGGACCCGCAGCGCGTGCTGGAGACGCTCTCGTATGGTCTCACCAACAAGCTGATGCACGGCCCCACCGCCGCGCTGAACCAGTCCGAAGGGCCGAGCCGCACGGAACTGTCCGAGCTCATTGCCCGCATCTACCACCTGCATCCCGGAGAGTAGCCGATCGCAGGCCGCCCTGCGACAGGCGCAGGGCGGCACGCCCGTTTATTGCCATGAAGAGAAGCATTCGCGACAAGCTTGAACACCTGACGCGGCGCCTGGCCGAGCTCGACGCCATTCTCGCCAGCGAGACGGCCACGCAGGACATGGACGCCTATCGCCGGCTCACGCGCGAGCATGCCGAGATCGCGCCGGTGGTGGCGCTCTACGCCGACTACCGCAACGCGGAGGCGGGCGTGGCCTCGGCGCAGGCCATGCTGGCTGACCCGGAGATGAAGGATCTCGCCGAAGCGGAAATCCGCGATTGCCGCGAGGCGATGGATGGTCTGGAGGGCGAGCTGCAGCGGGCGCTCTTGCCGCGCGACCCCAACGACGAGCGCAACCTGTTCCTGGAGATCCGCGCCGGCACCGGCGGCGACGAGTCGGCGCTCTTCGCCGGCGATCTGTTTCGCATGTACGCCCGCTACGCCGAGCGCCAGCGCTGGAAGGTGGAGGTCGTCTCGCAGAACCCCTCTGACCTGGGCGGCTACAAGGAAGTGATCCTGCGCGTCGTCGGCGTCGGCGCCTATTCGAAGCTGAAGTTCGAATCCGGCGGCCACCGTGTGCAGCGCGTGCCGGAAACCGAGGCACAGGGCCGCATCCACACTTCGGCGTGCACCGTGGCGGTGCTGCCTGAGGCGGACGAGGTGGCCGACGTCGTCATCAACCCGGCGGAGTTGCGCATCGACACCTTCCGCGCCAGCGGCGCCGGCGGCCAGCATGTCAACAAGACCGACTCGGCGGTGCGCGTGACCCATCTGCCGACAGGCATTGTCGTTGAATGCCAGGACGACCGCTCGCAGCACAAGAACAAGGCGCAGGCGCTCTCCGTGCTGGCGGCGCGTATCAAGGACCGACAGGTGCGCGAGCAGGAGGCGAAGATCGCTTCGACGCGCAAGTCGCTGGTCGGCAGCGGCGACCGCTCCGAGCGCATCCGCACCTACAACTTCCCGCAGGGGCGCGTCACCGACCACCGCATCAACCTGACGCTGTACAGGATCGACGCGATCATGGACGGCGATCTCGACGAGTTGGTCGGCGCGCTCTCGGCCGAGCACCAGGCCGAGCAGCTGGCGGCACTGTCGGAAGCGGGCGTATGACGGCCCACCCCCCATTCCCCGCCCCGAGGGCGGGGGTGACGGCGGTTCGCGGGCTGCGCCCGCTCCATGTCGTTGAGGCCCCCGCGCCGTGAATTGTGCCGACACGCTGAACGAGGCACGCGCTTCGATTCCGCTGCGCGAGGCGCGCTTGCTGCTGTGCCACGTGCTGGGCTTATCGCTTGCCGCGCTGGAGGCGCATCCGGAAAGAAAAGTCAGTCCACCGGACACGGCGGCATTCCGTGCCCTGCTGGCGCGCCGCGCGGCGGGCGAGCCCATCGCCTACCTCACCGGCCACCGCGAGTTCTACGGTCTGGATTTCCATGTCACGCCCGCCGTGCTGATCCCGCGCGAGGAGACCGAGCTGCTGGTCGACGTCGCGCTGGAGGCGAAAGCGGCGCGCATCCTCGATCTGGGCACCGGCAGCGGCTGCCTCGCCATCGCCGTGGCCAAGCAGTTGCCGCAGGCGGAATTGATGGCGGTGGATGTCTCGGCGGCGGCATTGGATGTGGCGCGGGAGAACGCGGCGCGTCATGGCGTGACGGTGCGCTTCGTGCAGGGCGACTGGTTCGTGCCGCTGGCGGGCGAACGCTTCGATCTGATCCTCGCCAACCCGCCCTATGTGGCCGAGGCCGACCCGCATCTGACGCAAGGCGACGTGCGCTTCGAGCCGCGCGCCGCCCTGGCGGCGGGCCCGGATGGGCTCGACGACATCCGCAGCATCGTCGCCGCCGCGCCGGCGCACCTCGTACCCGCCGGGCAACTCTGGTTCGAGCACGGCTACGACCAGGCCGGGGCGGCGGCGGCGCTGCTTGCGCGGGCAGGCTTCGCCGGCATCGAGCAGCGGCGCGATCTGGCCGGCATCCTGCGCGTCTCCGGCGGACGGCGTCCTTGACGGCGCGTATCGGAAAACGCTAAACTTGAGGAAAATAGTAGGTTATTGAAAGGAACCCCATGGAAGACGTGCAGAAGCTCCTCAAGGAGCAGGTGACCACCCATCCCGTCGTGCTCTACATGAAGGGCACGCCGACCTTTCCGCAGTGCGGCTTCTCGGCCAAGGCGGCGCAGATCCTCAAGCTGTGCGGCATCAAGCACTACTTCGCGGTGAACGTGCTGGAGCACCCCGCCATCCGCTCCGGCATCAAGGACTTCTCCAACTGGCCGACCATCCCGCAGCTCTACGTCAAGGGCGAGTTCATCGGCGGCTCGGACATCATGAGCGAGATGTACCAGGCCGGCGAGCTGCAGAAGAAGCTGGAAGGCATCGCCGCGGCAGCCTAAGTCGCCGTATTGCGGCGACTGACTTTCATCCCTTCAATTCCGCGAGCAGCCTGTCGATCATCCTTTCGGCCTGGCGCAGGTAGCCGGCGCCGAACAGGTTGAGATGGTTGAGGACGTGGTAGAGGTTGTACAGCGTCTTGCGTGACTCGTAGCCTTCCGAAAGCGGCCAGGCTTCGCGGTAGGCGGCGTAGAACGCTTCCGGAAAGCCGCCGAAGAGCTCTGTCATCGCCAGGTCCGTTTCTCGGTCTCCGTAGTACACGGCCGGATCGAAGACGGCCGGCGCGCCAGCGCACATCGCCGCATTGCCGTGCCAGAGATCGCCGTGCAGCAGGCTCGCCTGCGGCCGGTAGTCGAGAAAGAAGGCAGGCAGCTTGTCCGCCAGGCTTTCCCCTTTTTTGCGCAGCGCCGCGCCGTGCGATGCGGCGCGCTCGAGTTGCGGCCGCAGGCGCGCCTCGGCGAAGAAGCGCGCCCAGCTGTCGTGCTCCGTGTTCCGCTGCGGCGTGGCGCCGATGAAGTTGTCGCGGTGCCAGCCGTAGCGCGTGCCCGCCTGGCGGTGCAGGGCGGCGAGCGCCCGGCCGCAGGCGACGGCCTCGTCGCGCGTGGCGATCGGGCGCAATTCGAGATGCTCCAGCACGAGGAAGGCCTGTCCGCCGGCGGTACCGCTCGTCAGCGGGCGCGGCAAGCGGAAAGCGTCCGTTGCGGCGAGTGCGGCGAGACCGTCGGCCTCCGCTTCGAACATCGGCAGGGCATCGGCGGCATTCAGCTTGATGAACCAGCGCTCGCCGCCGCCTTCCAGCATCATGGCGCGGTGGATGCAGCCGCCGGCGGCCTCGCGCATTTTTTCGGCGCGGAAGGCGCGGCCGAGATTCCGACTGATTTCAGCCGAGAGGGCTTCCTGAAGCGGCATCAAACCGAGGCGAGCCGCGCGTTGGCCAGCGCCAGGCGGTTGGCCAGCACCTCCAGGAAAGCCTGGTAGAAATGCATGCGGCAGACCTCGGAGGCCTGGCGCAGGGCCTCGCCACGGATGGTGATGATCTTGGCCGACGTCTGGGCGACGACGTCGGCGTTGCGGTTGCCGCTCGCCTGGCTGATGACGGCCATCTCGCCGAAGCAGTCGCCACTGGTGAGAATGCTGAGGATGCGGCCGCGCTTGGCGATCTTCATCTCCCCCTCGGCGAGGAAGCAGAAGTAGTCCCCCGGCTCGCCGTCCTTCATCACCACCGTATCAGGGGCGACCTGCTCCCAGTCCGAGAAGCGCACGACCTCCCAGATCTCGACGTCGCTGAAGTCGGCGAAGAAGCGCAGAGCGCGCAGGGTCTCGTACTTCTCCGTGTCGGCGAAGTCGCGCTCGCGCGCCTTCAGTTGCTTGTTGCGGAAGGCCTGCGCCAGATCGTGCGAGAACTCCTCCCAGTTGGCGTAACGCGCGCCGAGATCGCGCTGCATGGCGCGGGCGACGACGGCATCCAGGCTGGTCGGGATGTCGCGGCGAAAATCCGAAGGCGGCGGCGGATCGATGTGGGTGATCTGGTACACCATGCTGTAGTTGTTGCTGGCCTGGAAGGGCAGCCGGCCGGTGAGCAACTGGTACGTGACGACGCCGAGCGAATAGATGTCCGTCTGATGGTTGAGCGGCATCTCGCGCACCTGCTGCGGCGACATGTAGGCGGGGGAGCCGATGCCTGAGACCTGGGTGCGCGTCTGCTCGCCGCTGGTGAACAGCGCGGCGCCGAAATCCGAGATCTTGATGTCGCCGCCCGAGGCGAGCAGGATGTTGGCCGGCTTGATGTCGCGGTGGGTGATGCCGAGGTGGTAGGCGTAGTCGAGCGCCCGCGTGCACTTGAAGATGATCTCCACCAGGCGGTCGAGCGGCAGCAGGTTGTCCGGCGAGCAGAAGGGCTCCAGCGTGCCGCCGGCGACGTATTCCATGACGATGTAGCTCTGCGCCTCGTCGACCACGGCATCGAATATCTGCACGATGTGCGGATGCATCAGCTTGCCGGCCAGCGAGGCTTCGTTCACCAGCAGGTGGCGGTAGAGCCGCCCGCGCTCGCGATCGCGCAGCACCTCGGGCGAGATGACCTTGATCGCCACCTCGCGCTGGGCAAACGGGTCCCAGCCGTGCCAGACCGTGCTGGTGGCGCCCTCGCCCAGCTTGCCGCGCACCTCGTACTTGCCGATCTTCTCCGGCGTGCTCATGGCGCCGTTATACCGATGTCAATCGGGTGTTGGCAAGCGAGAGGCGCTCGACCAGGATGCGCAGAAAAGCGCGGTCGAAGCCGTGGCGGCAGCCGTCGGAAGCGCGCTTGAGCGCTTCGGTCGGCACGGTGATGACCGTGGCTTCGCTCAAAGTGGTGACGTCGGCGCCGCGCGTGGCGGCCTCCTCGGCCAGATACGCCATTTCGCCGAAGCACTCGCCGGCGGAGAGGATGTTGAGCAGCTTGCCGTTCTTCGTCACCTTGACTTCGCCCTTGGCGAGAATGCAGAAATGGTCGCCGGGCGCGCCTTCCTGCATGAGCAGCGCGCCGGGAACGGCGCGCTTCCAGTCGGAGAAGCGCAGGATCTCCCACAGCTGGACGTCGTTGAAGCCGCGGAAGAAGGACAGCGCGCGCAGGGTGTTGAACTTCTCGCTGTCGGCGATCTGGTTGCGCATCTCGGCCAGGTGCTCGTTGCGGAAGGCTTCGGCCAGGTCGAAGGAGAAGGCGTCCCAGGAGGCGTAGCGCTTCTCGAGGGATTTCTCCATGGCCTTGGCGACCACCGCGTCGACCACCGGCGGGACGCCGGCGCGCAGGGTCGAGGGCGGCGGCGGCTGATAGTTGAGGATCTGGTACACGATGCTGCCGTTGTTGCTGCCCTGGAAGGGCAGCTGGCCGGTGAGCAGCTGGTACATGACGACGCCAAGGGAGAAGATGTCGCTGCGGTGGTCAAGCGGCCAGTCCTGCACCTGCTGCGGCGACATGTAGGCGGGCGAACCGATGCCGGCGATGGCCGTCTGATCGCTCGAGGTAGTGATGGCGGCGCCGAAATCGGAGATCTTGACGTCGGTTCCGCTGTCGCCGCCGCGCAGGATGTTGGCCGGCTTGAGATCGCGATGGATGACGCCGAGACGGTAGGCGAAATCCAGCGCGCGCGAGCACTTGAAGATCATCTCGATGACGTCGGCCAGCGGCAGCAGGCGGTCCGGCGTGCTGTACGGCTCGAGCGTGCCGCCGGCGACGTACTCCATGACGATGTAGCTCGGATCGGCATCCGCGGCGGCATCGTAGATCTGCACGATGTGCGGATGCACCAGCTTGCCGGCGAGCGAGGCCTCGGTGACGAAGAGCTTGCGCGCCAGCTTGCCGCGGTCGCCCTCGGAGAAGACGCTGTTGGCCACCACCTTGATGGCGACGTCGCGCGCGGCGAAGGGGTCGTGGGCGAGATAGACGACGGAAGTCGCGCCCCTGCCGAGCTGGCGGATGACCTGGTACTTGCCGATCTTGTCCATGCCGGACGGGCGCGTCAGAGCGCGCCGCGGGCCCGGGCGATCGCCGCGCGCACCTGCTCCGGCGCGGTGCCGCCGACGTGATTGCGCGCGGCCAGCGAGCCCTCGACGGTGAGCACGGCGAGCGCGTCCTCGCCGATCAACGGGGAGAAATGGCGCAGGGCGTCGAGGCCCAGCTCGGCGAGGTCGCAGCCCTTTTCCTCGGCGGCGCGCACGGCCAGCGCCACGGCCTCGTGGGCGTCGCGGAAGGGCAGGCCCTTCTTCACCAGGTAGTCCGCGAGATCGGTGGCCGTGGCGTAGCCCTGCCGCAGTGCCGCGCGCATGGCTTCCGGCTTGACGCGGATGCCGGCGACGAGGTCGGCGAAGATGGCCAGCGTGTCGCGCACGGTGTCGACCGTGTCGAACAGCGGCTCCTTGTCCTCCTGGTTGTCCTTGTTGTAGGCGAGCGCCTGACCCTTCATCAACGTGAGCAGGCCCATCAGGTGGCCGAAGACGCGCCCGCTCTTGCCGCGCGCCAGCTCCGGCACGTCGGGATTCTTCTTCTGCGGCATGATCGAAGAGCCGGTGCAGAAGCGGTCGGCGAGGTCGACGAAGCCGACGCGCGGGCTCGTCCACAGGATCAGTTCCTCGGAGAAGCGCGACACGTGGGTCATGATCAGCGCCGCCGCGGCGGCGAACTCGATGGCGAAGTCGCGGTCGCTGACGGCGTCGAGCGAGTTGGCGCAGACGCCGTCGAAGCCGAGCTCGCGGGCGACCGATTCGCGGTCGATCGGATAGGAGGTGCCGGCCAGGGCGGCGCTGCCCAGCGGCAGGCGGTTCATGCGCTTGCGGCAGTCGGCCAGCCGCGAACGGTCGCGCGCCGCCATCTCGACATAGGCCAGCAGATGGTGGCCGAAGGTGACCGGCTGCGCCACCTGCAGGTGAGTGAAGCCCGGCATGGGCGTGTCGGCATGCCGCTCGGCCAAGTCGAGCAGGGCGGACTGATAGGCGCGCAAGAGCGCGTCGAGGCCGTCGATCTCGTCGCGCAGCCAGAGGCGGATGTCCGTCGCCACCTGATCGTTGCGCGAGCGGCCGGTGTGCAGGCGCTTGCCGGCATCGCCCGCCAGCGTGGTGAGGCGCTTCTCGATGTTGAGGTGCACGTCCTCGTCGTCGAGCGACCAGTTGAACGTGCCGCTTTCGATCTCCTGCCGCACGACGGACATGCCGCGTTCGATGGCGGCGAGGTCGTCGTTGCCGATGATGCCCTGCCGCGCCAGCATGCGGGCGTGGGCGAGCGAGCCGCGGATGTCGTGCAGCGCCAGGCGGCGGTCGAAGAAGACCGAACCGGTGTAGCGCTTGACCAGCTCGGCGACCGGCTCGGCGAAGCGCCCGGACCAGGCTTTGCCGCTGGCGTCGTTGCTGTGATCTGTCATAATCGTTCGAACGTGTTGCAGGGTATCGTAATGAGTATACGGCAAAACCCGGAGCCGACGCGCCTGCCGGACTTCGGCAACCTGGGCGTCATGCTGCGCTGCCTGTTGGCGGTAAACCTGCTGGCACTCGCCGCGGCGCTGGCGCGCAATGCCGAGCTCTCGCGCCTGCCGCAGGAAATCGTCGAGCTGGCGGCACTCGTCGAGCCGCCGCTGATTGCCTGCGTCGTGCTGTTCTACGCATTCGCCAAGCGCCTTGCCGCGCTGCCGTATCTGGCGGCGCTGACGGCGGTGGAGGCGGCGAGCGCCCTGGTCGCCGCGCTGTTCCATGCCTTGCTGGTGCCCGCCGGCGCGCCGTTCTCCGGCGTGACGCGCGCCGCTCTCTGGGGCGCGGCGGCGGCGCTGGTGGTGCTGTTTTACTTCGATCTGCGCAACCGTGCCTATTCGCCGGCCGTGGCGGAAGCACGCCTGATGGCGCTGACGGCACGCATCCGGCCGCATTTCCTCTTCAACAGCCTGAATGCCGTGCTCGGCGTGATCCGCTCCGATCCGCGCCGGGCGGAGGCGGCGCTGGAGGAGCTTTCCGACCTCTTCCGCGTGCTGATGGCGGAGAACAAGTCGCTAGTGACGCTGGGCGAGGAGTTCGCGCTGTGCCGGCAGTATCTTGAACTCGAGCATCTGCGCCTCGGCGATCGGCTGCGCGTCGAGTGGGACATCGATGCCTGTCCGCAGGACGCGCAGGTGCCGCCGCTGATGCTGCAGCCGCTGCTTGAGAACGCCGTCTATCATGGCGTCGAGCCGGCGCCGGCGCCCGCCACGGTGACGATCCGCGCGCTGCGGGAAGGCAAGGAGATCCGCATCGCGCTGACCAATCCCTATCATGGAGCGCAGGCCCAGCATTCGGGCAACCGCATGGCGCTGGAGAACATCCGCGAGCGGCTGATGCTGTTCTACGATCTCGAAGCACGCCTGGAGACGGCGGCCGCGGACGGCCTCTTCAGCGTGAATATCCGTCTGCCCTACCGTATCACGGGAGAAGCGTCATGAATGCCGACACATTGCGCGTGCTGGTGGTCGACGACGAGGCGCCGGCGCGCGCGCGCATGAAGTCGCTGCTCGCCGACCTGGCGAGCGAACTGCCGAACCGGCTGGCGGGGGAAGCGGCGAACGGCGTCGAGGCGCTGGCGCTGCTGGAGTCCGAGCCGGTCGACGTCGCCCTGGTGGATATCCGCATGCCGCGCATGGACGGCATCGAGCTTGTGCGACACCTGCACGGCATGGAGCATCCGCCGTCGGTCATCTTCACCACCGCCTACGACCAGTACGCCGTCCAGGCCTTCGAGCTGAACGCCGTGGACTATCTGGTCAAGCCGGTGCGGGCACAGCGCCTGCATGCGGCGCTGGAGAAGGCGCGTCGTGCCGCCCTTCCGCCGCGCGAGACGCTGGAGAAGCTGGGCAGCGAGGCGCGGCGCCACCTGTCGATCTCGGAGCGCGGCCGCATCCTGCTGGTACCGGTGAGCGAGATCCTTTACCTCAAAGCCGAGCTGAAGTACGTCACGGCGCGCACCTCGGCGCGCGAGTTCCTGCTCGATGAATCCCTCACCCATCTCGAGCAGGAGTTCGCCGCCCGCTTCGTCCGCGTGCACCGCAACTGCTTGGTCGCGCGCGAGGCGATCGCCGGCTTCGAGAAGTCGGCGGGTGACGATGGCGAGGCGCACTGGCTGGTGCTGCTGGCCGGCCTGCCGGACAAGCTGCCGGTGTCGCGCCGGCAGTGGCCGACGGTGAAAGCGGCATTCGCCGGCGAGGTCAGATGACCATGAACGAGATGCTGCAAGCGGCCTGGGGCTATTTCTGGCGCGACGAATCGCCCTACGTGGTGGGCGCGGCGCTGGCGCTGGCGGTTCTGCTCTGGCATTTCCGGCCGGCGGACCGGCGCTCGGTGGGCTACACCCTGGGACTGTTCGCGGTCTGCCTGGCCGGCCAGTTCGGCGCCGGCCTGCTCGACGTGCGCGGCCTGGCGGCCGGCGCGGCCGCCGCGCACGAACTGTTCGTCGTCGGATCGGGCGTGGCGCTGATCCGCCTCGCCGGGCTGTTCCTCTTCCGTACCGTGCTGCCCGCGGTCGGCCTGCAGCCGCCGCGCATCGTCGAGGACATCGTCGTCATTCTCGCCTACGTCGCCTTCGCCCTGATGCGCATGAAGGTGGCCGGCGTCGACCTGTCCGGCATCGTCGCCACCTCGGCGGTGATCACGGCCATCGTCGCCTTCTCGATGCAGGACACGCTGGGCAACATCCTCGGCGGCCTCGCCCTGCAGCTGGACAGCTCGATCGAGCTGGGCGACTGGGTGAAGATGGACGACGTCGTCGGCCGGGTGATCGACATCCGCTGGCGCTACACGGCGATCGAGACGCGCAACGGCGAGACGATCGTCGTGCCCAACAGCCTGCTCATGAAGGGCAAGTTCACCGTCGTCTGGAGCCCCGACCAGCCGACCCGACCCTGGCGGCGCTGGATCTGGTTCAACGTCGACTACAGCGTGCCACCGGCGCGCGTCATCGGCACCGTCGAGCAGTCGGTGACAACCGCCGACATTCCGAACGTGGCACGCACGCCGCAGCCCAACTGCGTGCTGATGGAATTCGGGCCGAGCTACGGTCGCTACGCCCTGCGCTACTGGCTGATGGACCCGCGCGTGGACGATCCGACCGACTCGGCCGTGCGCAGCCATGTGCTGGCGGCGCTGCAGCGGGCCGGCATTCGCATCGCCGAGCCGGAATATTCGGTGCACATGACGAAGGAAAACGAGGCGCACCGCGAGGCCGTGCAGGAGCGCGAGATCGCCCGCCGCCTGAAGGCCTTGCGCGGCGTCGGGCTTTTCGCTGCGTTCAGCGAGGCGGAGCTCAAGGCCGTGGCCGAACGGCTGGTCTATGCTCCCTTTGCCCGCGGCGACGCCATTACACGCCAGGGCATGGTGGCGCACTGGCTCTACATCCTGGTTTCCGGCGAGGCCGAAGTCTGGTTCGAGCAGGGGGCGGAACGCCGCCTGCTGACGACCCTGCCGGCGGGCAGCGTCTTCGGCGAGATGGGCATGCTCACCGGCGAGCCGCGCCGCGCCACCGTCACGGCGAAGAGCGACGTCGAATGCTACCGGCTCGACAAGGTCGGGCTGGAAGACGTCGTCCGCTCCCGTCCGGCCATCGCCGAGGACCTCGCCGCCATCCTCGCCGAGCGCAACATGCAGCTCGCCCACGTCCAGGAGGCGCTCGGCGCCGAGGCCCACGCGCGCGAGAGCCAGCGCCAGCGCGCCAGCCTGCTGGGCAAGATGCGCGCCTTCTTCCGCCTCGGCGAACCGAAGCAATAGAAGTCAGTCCCCGGAGGACGGCGCCCTGAGCTTTCTCCGGCCCTCGGCGACGGCGCGATCGACGTATTCGGCGTAGAAGTCGGCCGTGAGGAAGCCGACGAGGGGTTCGGCCAGGCGCCGGCCGTCCGGGCCGTACACCATCAGGGTTGGCGTGACGCGGGCGCCGGCGTCGGCGGCGAAACGTCGCTGCGTGGTCTGCCGGCCGGCGAAATCGGTCATGGGCGCGTCGCTGTCGAGGGCGATCTCGCGCAGCAGCAGGTGCCGCGCCGAGGCGGGATCGTTCTGCAGGGGCAGCAGCACCTCGCGCCGGGCGCGCTCGCACCAGCGGCAGCCGTCCTGGCTGAAGAGCACCAGCATGACGGCGCCGCGCGGCCGCATGGCGCGGCCGTCGGCGGCGAGGTCCCGGGCCGGAGCGAGGTGGCCGCCCGCCGCGCCGGAGGCCGCGGGCAGCCATGCTAGAATCAGCACCACCCGTCGCAAGCCGCGCAGCATATTCGTTCCGAGAGTTCCCAAGTGAGTCAAAGCCAACCCCAGCGCATCGTCATCGCCACGCGCGAATCCCGCCTCGCCCTGTGGCAGGCAGAGCATGTGCGCGACCGCCTCAAGGCATTGTATCCGCAGTGCTCGGTCGAGCTGCTCGGCATGACCACGCGCGGCGACCAGATCCTCGACCGCCCGCTGGCCAAGGTCGGCGGCAAGGGCCTCTTCGTCAAGGAACTGGAGACGGCCCTGCTGGATAGACGGGCAGACATCGCGGTTCATTCCATGAAGGACGTGCCGATGACAATGGAGCCGGAGTTCGCGCTGGTCGCCATCTCGGCGCGCGAGAATCCGCTCGACGCCTTCGTCTCGAACAAGTACGCCGTCCTCGAGGACATCCCGCCCGGCGGCGTTGTCGGCACCTCCAGCCTGCGCCGCGAGGCGCAGCTGCACGCGCGCTTTCCCTACCTCGCGGTGACCAGCCTGCGCGGCAATCTCGACACGCGCCTGCGCAAGCTCGACGAGGGCCAGTACGATGCCATCATTCTCGCTGCGGCGGGCCTGACCCGCCTCGGCCTCGCTGCGCGCATCCGCGCCGTGCTGCCCTCCGAGCTGTCCCTGCCGGCGGCCGGCCAGGGCGCGCTGGGCATCGAGGCGCTGGCCAACCGGCCCGAAGTGGCGGCCTGGATGGCGCCGCTGGCCGATTCGGACACCTCGGCCTGCGTGCGCGCCGAGCGCGCCGTCTCGCGCGCTCTGGCGGGCAGCTGCGAGGTGCCGCTGGGCGCCTTCGCGGAAATCGACAACGGCCGATTGCGCCTGCGCGGTTTCGTCGCCGCGCCCGACGGCAGCCGCATGGCGAGCGCCGACCTGCACGGCGATCCCGCGGAACCCGAAGTGCTCGGCCGGGCGCTGGCCGACGAACTGCGCGCGCGCGGCGCAGAAGAGATTCTCGCCGCGCTGGGGGGATGACGGGCCGGTGAGTGCCACACTGTCGGGACGGCGCATCGTCGTCACGCGACCGGCGGAGCAGGCCGGGAAGCTGGCGCGGGAGATCGAGGCACGCGGCGGCATCGCCGTGCGCTTTCCGGTGCTGGCTATATTCGACGCCGACGATCCGCGTCCCCTGCAAGATGCGGCGGCGTGCATCGACAGCTACGACATGGCCGTCTTCGTCAGCCCGAATGCGGCGGAGAAGGCGCTCGTCGTGATTACCGCGCGGCGGCCCTGGCCCGAACGGGTGGTTGCCGCTGCGATGGGCGAGACGAGCGCACGCGCCATCGCCCGCTTCGGCGTGGCGCGCATCGTCGTGCCGGAAGGCGGGCGCTTCGACAGCGAAGCGCTGCTGCAACGCCCGGAATTTTCGGAAGAGGCGATGCGCGGCAAGCGTGTGGCGATCTTCCGCGGCGACGCGGGTCGCGAGCTGCTCGGCGAAACGCTCGAAGCGCGCGGCGCGCATGTGGACCGCATTTCCTGCTACCGCCGCGGCCGGCCGGACATCGATGCCGGCCCCTTGCGCGAGGGGCTGGCGCAGGGGACGATCGATGCCCTTACGGTGACGAGCAGCGAGGGTTTGCGCAACCTGGTGACGATGGTTGGGGCAACGGGCGCTGCAGCGCTCAAGCGCGTGCCGCTCCTCGTCGCCCACCAGCGCATCGCCGAGGAGGCCAGGCAAATGGGTTTTGCCGAGGCGATTGTCACTGCGCCAGGCGATGCCGGCCTGCTGGCGGGTCTGGAAGCGCATTTTTCGGCTAGGAAGTAAATCGACGGCGGATTGACGATGGAACAGGACGCACTGACTTCTCCCCCTCGCCCGGGGCGCATGCAGCAGGCTCTGGCGGTCCTGCGCCAGCCCGCTGCGTGGGTGGCGATTGTGGCGCTGGTGCTGTTGATCTGGCAGTGGGCGGACTCGCGTGCGCGCATGGCCGAGCTGCAGCAAGAGGTGGCCCGCCGCCTGGCAGCGGGCGATGCGGCGTCGGGCGAGGCGCGCGCACTGGCGAAGCAGAACCAGGAGGCGCTGGCGGCGCTGCAGGCCAAGGCCGGCGCGCTGGAGGCGAAGCTGGCCGAGTCGCAGAGCCAGCAGGCGGCGCTCGATGCGATGGTGCAGGAATTCACGCGCAACCGCGATGAGCGGCTGCTGGCGGAGATCGAGCAGGCGCTCAACACGGCCGCGCAGCAGCTGCAGCTGGCCGGAAACGTCGAGGCGGCGCTGATCGCCCTGCAGGGCGCGGAAGCACGCCTAGGGGCGGCTGGGCGCGCCCAGTTCCTGCCCCTGCGAAAGGTGATCGCGCAGGACATCGAGCGGCTTAAGGCGTTGCCGATGGCCGACGTGGCCGGCATCGCGCTGCGCATCGAGGGGGTTGTCCGGGCCGTGGATGGCATGCCGCTTGCCTTCGAGGCGAAGCCGCGCGTCGAGCCGGCGCGGGAATCCTTCGTGCCCGCCGCCGCGGCAGGCTACTGGGAAACGCTGCTGGGCGAACTGTGGCGCGAGCTGAAGAGTCTGATCCGCGTCGAGCGGCTGGACCAGCCCAGCCCCGCACTCCTTTCGCCGACGCATGCCTTCTTTCTGCGCGAGAACCTCAAGCTGCGTCTGGTGAATGCCCGTCTGGCGCTGCTGCAGCGCGACGGCAAGTCATTCCGCCAGGACGTCCAGCAGGCGCAGGCCTGGCTCGAGCAATATTTCGACAGCCGCGCCAAGCCGGTGCAGACGGCATTGGCGACACTCAGGCAGTTGGCTGCCGCGGACGTCGGGCGCGAACTGCCGACGCTGCAGGAGAGCCTGACGACCCTGCGCAACTTCAAGGTCGCCAAAGAGCGTGACGGCCTGCCGTCCGCACCGCGCCCCAGAGGAAACTGATGCGCACCCTGCTTTGGCTGCTGGCGCTGTTCGCCCTCGCCGTCGGGGTGTCGCTGGCCTTCGGCTACAACGAGGGCTACGTGCTGATCGTGCTGCCGCCCTGGCGCGCCGAGCTCTCGCTGAACCTGTTTGTCGTGCTGGTTGTCGGCGGCTTCCTGCTGATGCATGCCCTGCTGCGCCTGATTTCGCATACGCTGCGTCTGCCGCGAGCGGTGCGCGAATATCGTGAGCGCAAGCGACGCGAGAAGGCGAGCCAAGCCCTGCGCGAAGCGGTGCGGCAACTCTTCGAGGGGCGCTATGGCCATGCCCTGAAGAATGCCGCCGTGTCGCATGCGGCAGGCGAGGCGCCGGCCCTCTCCGCTCTGGTGGCGGCGCGCGCCGCGCATTTCCTGCGCGACGGGCGGCGTGAAGAGGAATGGCTCAAGCATGCCGCGGAGCATGACGCCGAGGCGCATGCTGCGCGCCTGATGACCGAGGCTGAACTGCATGTCGATGCGCGCCGCTTCGACGAGGCGCTGGCCGCGCTGAATGCACTGCAGGAAGGTGGCGGACGGCACATTGCGGCGCTGCGTCTGGCGCTGCGGGTTTACCGCGGCCTGGGCCGCTGGGACGACGTGCTGAAGGCGGCGCGCCAGTTGGAGAAGCATCGCGCCCTGACGCACGAGGCCGCCGCCCCGCTCAAGCAGCGCGCACACCGGGAGAACCTGCGCGGCCGCGAAGGCGACGCCCGCGCCCTGGTCGCCTACTGGACGGCCGTGCCGGCCGCAGAGCAGCGCGACCCCCGGCTGGCCGCGGCGGCGGCGCGAGCGCTCATCGCCGCCGGCGACGGCGCTTCGGCCCAGCGCGTCATCGAGAGCCAGATCGACGTCGAATGGGATTCCGAACTCGCCGGCCTGTATGCCGAGTGCCGCGGCGGCGACACGCTGGCCCGCATCGCTCGCGCCGAGAAGTGGCTGGAGAAGCAGCCGCAGGATGCGCGATTGTTGCTGGCGCTCGGCCGCCTTTGCCGCGAGCAGCAGTTGTGGGGCAAGGCGCAGAGCTATTTCGAGGCCTCGCTGGCCGTGCAGCCGAGCCAGGAGACGCATGTCGAACTCGCCGCGTTGTTCGCCCAGCTCGGCCGCAGCGAGGAATCCAACCAGGCCTACCGCAGCGCCGCCGCTCTATGCCGGCAGGGCTAAGCTAGATCCAGTCCCGTGGCCTGAGAAAATCCGTGTAAAGCTTTTCTTCCGCGCTGCCCGCTTCGGGCTTCCAGTCGTAGCGCCACTTCACGACGGGCGGCAGCGACATCAGGATCGACTCGGTGCGCCCGCCCGACTGCAGGCCGAACAGCGTGCCGCGGTCCCACACCAGGTTGAACTCGACGTAGCGGCCGCGCCGGTAGGCCTGGAAGTCGCGCTCGCGCTCCGTGTAGGGCAGGGCGCGGCGGCGC
>Ga0233425_10006431_pt1 | contig 17431 bp, 16 predicted proteins | sample Watercolumn_Towu_2_FD_181712 | JGI IMG/M metagenome (GOLD analysis project Ga0233425, IMG submission 181712) | Freshwater microbial communities from Lake Towuti, South Sulawesi, Indonesia - Watercolumn_Towuti2014_140_MG | ecosystem: Environmental > Aquatic > Freshwater > Lake | place... | reverse complement strand
CAGCGGCTGGCGTTTTGCGAAATCGTATGCCGCCGATTATCGCGTCGGACGCATCGATCATCCGCGTTTGCCGCTTGCCGGCGTCGTCGCTGCGTCGTCCGCATTCCCGCCCTTCCTTTCGCCCGTACGACTGAAGTTCGATCGAGGCACAGTCCGACCCATGCCGGGTACCGATCTTTATCGATTGCCTTTTACGGAAGAAGCGGTCCTCACCGATGGCGGCGTTTACGACAATCTTGGTTTGGAGCGCGTCTGGAAACGCTGTCGGACGATCCTTGTCAGCAATGCAGGTCGCAACACTCCCGAAATCGGTTTGCCAACCGGGCGCTGGACAGGCCAAATTTTTCGAACGCTCAACCTCGTGCAGCAACAGGCCGAAAATTCCCGGAAGCGAATTCTGTTCGGCATGAATAATCTCGGACAGCGCAAGGTCGCCTTTTGGAGCATCGATACACCGATTGCGGCCTACAGCGTGGCAGATGCGCCGCCGATGACCGCCAATTCCGCGGCGCAGGCAGCAAATCTGCGAACGCGTCTCAACCCGTTCACGCCTGCGGAAATCGAACTCCTGCTTCAGGCAGGTTATGCCGGGGCTGACGCTTCATTGCGCGCCCAGGGGCTCGCCGGGAATTCTCCGGCTGCCGATTTCGAGAAATTGCCCTTCACCCGGTCACGGTGGACCCGACTGGACGCCGACGGCCTTATCGTTCGGCAGATTTAGATTTGCGAAAGGACCGGCTGATGATCAAGCGGTGAGACGCCCGCAGAGTCGCCGGTGGGATGAGCTTGTTTGAAGCAACTGGCCGAACGTTACGCGAGCGATATGACGGAAAGTGGTTGGTCGTCGACCCGACAGGTCTTAGACGTGCTGATTGGACGTGACGGAAGGAAGGTTAACGAACGCGCACTGTCTCTGCTGCGCGAGCAGTCGGGATCGCATTTCGCGGTAGAGATGGGTACAAACGGAACATCAAGGTGCGCTGCTCTCAAATACCCGACCGCTAACCTGTTTCAGGCTGAATGCGCCGGCTTGACCTCGTCTCCTTAAACGATGCCTGCGAGCTTGACCTTCCCTTTTCCCTGTCTTTGCACGCCAGCGCCCTACGCCCCTGACTGACTTGTTGCATCCGGCCGAGCTTGGCCTTTTTTAATCGACCCCGGTTTCGAGCCGCCGTTGCGCGATTCGATGAGCACCGGGGAAAGCAGTGGCGGCTCACACTCAACACGCAGAAGCGATCTCGCGCGGCGCACGCATGTTGCGCACGGCGTTGGGAACGCAGATTGTCGAATGGCTTGACGACGACAGCGTCGTCGAAATTATGCTCAATCCCGATGGAAGGCTCTGGCTCGATCGTCTGACAAGCGGATTGGAGGATGCGGGCGCTTGCCTCTCGCCCGAAGACGGCGAGCGCATCGTGCGCCTCGTTGCGCACCATGTCGGCGCCGAGGTTCACGCAGGCGCGCCGCGCGTCTCGGCAGAGCTGCCCGAGACAGGCGAGCGCTTCGAAGGTCTGCTGCCGCCCGTCGTCGCGGCGCCGGCCTTCGCCATCCGCAAGCCGGCGGTCGCTGTTTTCACGCTTGATGATTATGTCGCCGCCAACGTCATGGGGCCGCGGCAGGCGGCGATCCTGCGCGCCGCGGTCGTCGAGCGAAGCAATATTCTTGTCGCCGGCGGCACGTCGACCGGCAAGACGACGCTCGTCAACGCGCTGCTGGCGGAAGTCGCCAGGACGAATGATCGCGTTGTGCTGATCGAAGACACGCGCGAACTGCAATGCGCCGCGCCGAACCTTTTAGCGCTGCGCACCAAGGACGGCGTCGCGACGCTCGCTGAGCTCGTTCGCTCATCGCTGCGTCTGCGCCCCGACCGCATTCTGATCGGCGAAGTGCGGGGGAGCGAAGCCCTCGATCTTCTCAAAGCTTGGGGAACCGGACATCCGGGCGGGATCGGCACGATCCACGCCGGTTCCGCGCTCGGCGCGTTGCGCCGTATCGAACAGCTCATTCAGGAAGCCGTCGTCACTGTGCCGCGCACGATGATCGCCGAGACGATCCAGATCATCGCCGTGCTGGCGGGTCGCGGCGAAGGTCGCCGCCTTGTCGAACTCACCGCCGTGCAGGGCCTGACCGAATCCGGCGACTACGCGCTCGCCGAGCTTACCCATCTCAAACTCGGAGACGATCATGAATAGGACTTTTGTTAGCAATCGCTATGGCGCTGTCTTTTTCACTGTTGGTGCCGCCGTGCTTTCGACCCCGGCCCATGCCGCCGGCTCCAACATGCCCTGGGAGCAGCCGCTCCAGCAGATCCTGCAATCGATTGAAGGCCCCGTCGCCAAGATCGTCGCGGTGATCATCATCATCACGACTGGCCTGACGCTCGCCTTCGGCGACACGTCGGGCGGGTTTCGGCGGCTGGTGCAGATCGTCTTCGGTCTTTCGATCGCCTTCGCCGCGTCCAGCTTCTTTCTCTCCTTCTTCTCCTTCGGCGGCGGAGCGCTGATCTGATGGAGAACGCGTCCATTCAAAATGGAGTCTCGGTCGCTGGCTTTCGCGTTCCCGTCCATCGCGCCCTGACCGAACCGATCCTGCTCGGCGGCGCGCCGCGCGCCATCGCCATCCTCAACGGCACGCTCGCCGCGGCGCTCGGCCTCGGTCTGCGGCTCTGGATCGCGGGCCTCGCCTTCTGGGTCGTGGCGCAATTTGCCGCCGTCTGGGCGGCAAAGCGCGATCCCGACTTCGTCGAAGTCGTGCGCCGGCATCTGCGTTACCCCGCGCATCTTGGCGCTTGAGGAGAGGCGTTGATGCTGAACCTCGCCGAATATCGCAAAAAGCCGGAAAGCCTCGCCGATCTCTTGCCATGGGCGGCGCTTGTCGCGCCGGGCGTCGTCCTGAATAAGGACGGCTCGTTCCAACGGACGGCGCGCTTTCGCGGGCCAGACCTCGATAGCGCGACGCAGGCCGAACTTGTCGGCGCGACGGCGCGTCTCAACAATGCGCTGCGGCGCCTCGGCTCCGGATGGGCGATCTTCGTCGAGGCGCAGCGCAATCCAGCGCAGCATTATCCCGTCAGCCGTTTTCCCGATCCGGTCTCGGCCCTGGTCGATGAAGAGCGCAGGGCGCAGTTCGAAGAGGAAGGGGCGCATTTCGAGAGCGGCTATTTTCTGACCCTCGTCTATCTGCCGCCGGAAGACGACGCGGCCGGCGCCGAGAGCTGGCTCTATGAGGGACGCGCTGCCGGCGACTCGCCGCGCGCGATGCTCGCCGGCTTTATCGATCGCACAGATCGCCTGTTGCAGCTGATAGAAGGTTTCGCGCCGGAGGCCGGATGGCTCTCCGACAGCGAGACACTGACCTATCTCCATTCCTGCGTCTCGACCAAACGCCACACTGTGCGCGTTCCCGAGACGCCGATGCATCTCGACGCGATCCTTGTCGACGAGCCGCTGACCGGCGGCCTCGAACCACGGCTTGGGCATGCGCATCTGCGCACCCTCACCATCATGGGCTTTCCCTCGGCGACCTATCCCGGCGTTCTCGACGAACTCAACCGGCTCGCCTTTCCCTATCGCTGGTCGACCCGGGCGCTCACCCTCGACAAGAGCGACGCGACTAAAGTCCTCACCCGTATCCGCCGGCAATGGTTCGCCAAGCGCAAATCGATCTTCGTCATCCTCAAGGAGGTGATGACCAATGAAGCCTCGGCGCTGGTCGACACCGACGCCCATAACAAGGCGCTAGAAGCCGACGCGGCGCTGCAGGATCTCGGCTCCGATCTCATCGGCGAGTCTTACGTGACGGCGACGCTGACCGTCTGGGACGATGATCCGCGCCTCGCCGACGAAAAGCTTCGGCTCGCCGAGAAGGTGATCCAGGGCCGCGACTTCACTTGCATAGTCGAGACCGTCAACGCCATCGAGGCCTGGCTTGGCTCGCTTCCCGGACATGTCTACGCCAACGTCCGCCAGCCGCCGGTCTCGACGCTGAACCTCGCCCATATGATTCCGCTTTCCGCGGTCTGGGCCGGTCCGCTACAGGACGCGCATCTCTCTGCGCCACCATTGTTCTTCGCGCGGACCGAAGGATCGACGCCGTTTCGCTTCTCGCTGCATGTCGGCGATGTCGGCCATACGCTGATCGTCGGCCCCACGGGCGCTGGCAAGAGCGTGCTGCTGGCGTTGATGGCGCTGCAGTTTCGGCGCTACGACAATTCTCAGGTGTTCATTTTCGATTTTGGCGGATCGGCGCGGGCGGCGACGCTCGCCATGGGCGGCGACTGGAACGATCTTGGCGGTTCGCTCAATGACGACGCCGTCGATCCGGTCTCCCTGCAGCCGCTGGCGCGCATAGATGACGTCGCCGAGCGCGCCTGGGCCGCTGAATGGATCGCCGCCATCCTCGCCCGCGAAAATGTCAGCGTCACCCCGGAGGTCAAAGAACATCTCTGGACGGCGCTCGGCTCCCTCGCGTCGGCGCCGGTCGCGGAGCGCACGCTCACCGGCCTTTCGGTCCTGCTGCAGTCCAATGCCCTCAAACGCGCGCTCAAACCTTTCTGCCTTGGCGGGCCGCATGGACGGCTGCTCGACGCCGAGGCCGAAATTCTCGGCGCCGCCGACATCCAGACTTTTGAAACCGAAGGGCTGATCGGCTCATCGGCCGCGCCCGCCGTCCTCGCCTATCTCTTCCATCGCATCGAAGGCCACCTCGACGGGTCGCCGAGCCTCATCATCATCGATGAAGGCTGGCTCGCCCTCGACGACAAGGGTTTTGCCGGCCAGCTGCGCGAATGGCTGAAAACTCTGCGCAAGAAGAACGCCTCCGTCGTCTTCGCCACCCAGTCGCTCGCCGATATCGAAACAAGCCCGATTGCGCCGGCGATCGTCGAGAGCTGCCCGACGCGCCTGTTCCTGCCCAATGAACGCGCCTTCGAGCCGCAGATCGCCGCCATCTATCGCCGCTTCGGCCTGAACGACCGCCAGATCGAGATCATCGCGCGGGCGACGCCAAAGCGCGACTATTACTGCCAGTCGCGCCGCGGCAATCGATTGTTCGAACTTGGCCTTGGTCCCCTGGCGCTGGCGGTCTGCGCGGCATCCTCGAAGACCGATCAAAAGCTCATCTCCGGCCTCCTTGCCGAATACGGCCACGCAGGCTTTGCGCGCGCCTGGCTCATCAGCCGCGGCCTCGTCTGGGCCGCCGATCTGCTCCCCCAACAAAGCGAACTGGAGGCCGCATCATGAATCGTAGTCGTTTCTCTATCTCGGCAAGCCGCCTGGCGCTCGCTCTGGCGCTGTCCCTCGCGCCGCTCGGGGCGACGCGCGCGCAGCTCATGGTGTTCGATCCGAGCAATTACGCCCAAAACGTCATGACGGCGGCGAATACGCTGCAGCAGATCAATAATCAGATATCGAGCCTCCAGAACGAGGCGCAGATGATCATCAATCAGACGCGCAACCTCGCCAGTCTTCCCTATTCGTCATTGCAAACCATCCAGCAATCGATCGCGCAGACCCAGCAGCTCCTGCATCAGGCCCAGCGCATCGCCTATGACGTCCAGCAGATCGATCAGGCTTTTGCGACGCAGTATGGCGCGGTCAATGTGTCGGCGAGCAGCGCGTCGCTGATCGATGGCGCGCGGCAGCGCTGGCAGAATTCTCTCGCGGGATTCCAGGACGCGCTGCGCGTTCAGGCCGGGATCGTCCAGGGCGTCGAGACCGCCCGCTCGGAAGCCAGCGCGCTGATCTCGTCGAGCCAATCGGCCGTCGGCGCCCTGCAGGCGTCACAGGCGGGCAATCAGCTTCTCGCGTTGCAAAGCAAGCAGCTCGCAGACGTGACCGCGCTGCTCGCGTCGCAAGGCCGCGCCCAGTCGCTGGAGATGGCGCGCAGCGCGCAAGCGCAGGAACAGGCGCGCGAACAGATGCGCCACTTCATCGCGCCCGGCCATGCCTATCAGCCCGGCAATGTCTCGATGTTCCACTGATTGAGGCGCGCCGAGATGAAAATCGAAGATTGGATCGCTCCCGAGAATATCGGCTTCATCGCGCTCGGCGTCGTGATCGGCGCCATCGCTCTTGTCGGCGTCGAGGCGGCCTGCGACGCCGATGTGGCGGCGAGAGCGCAATCGTCGTCGGCTTTACCCGCGGGTGCGCCGATAAAAACGCCTCGGATCGACGAAGAGCTGCTGCGCTGCGCGACGCTCCCGATCGAACAGGCCGATGATCCCAAATGCCGCGCGCTTTGGGCGGAGCAGCGGCGGAAATTCTTCGGGCCGCCGGCCGAGCCCGCCGAAGACGCTACAAAGCCAATCGACATGTTCCCGTCGGCGCCGCACGTGCTCGAAAAACCCACGCCGACGACCGCGCCCAAATCGACACCCGCGCCAAAGTCTTCGCCAACGCAAAAGAGCGAGTGAGTTCACATGGGCGGGACTGGAATCGTCGACCGCTTTCTCGAGGTTTTCACCTCCTATATCGATTCCGGCTTCGGCCTGCTTGGTGGCGAGGTCGGCTTTCTGGCGTCGACGCTAGTCATCATCGACATTGTTCTTGCCGCGCTATTCTGGAGCCTCGCGCCGGACGAAGACATCATCGCCCGTCTCGTCAAGAAGACGCTATTCGTCGGCGTCTTCGCTTATCTCATCGGCAACTGGAACAATCTCGCCCACATCGTCTTCGAGAGCTTTTCCGGCCTCGGCCTCAAAGCCGCCGGAAGCAATCTGGCTGCAGCCGATTTTCTGCGCCCCGGCCGTGTCGCGCAGGTCGGCATCGACGCCGGCCGGCCGATCCTTGAGGCGATCTCCGGTCTGATGGGCTATGTTTCGTTTTTTGAGAACTTTATCCAGATCGCCGTCCTGCTTTTCGCCTGGCTGACCGTTCTTCTCAGCTTTTTCATCCTCGCCATCCAGCTCTTCGTCACGCTGATCGAATTCAAGCTGACGACGCTCGCCGGTTTCGTTCTCATTCCCTTCGGCCTCTTTGGCAAGACCGCTTTCCTTGCCGAACGCGTGCTCGGCAATGTCGTCTCCTCCGGCGTCAAAGTGCTGGCGCTCGCCGTCATCATCGGCATCGGCTCAACTTTGTTTGCGCAATTCACGCAAGGCACAGGCGGCGCGCAGCCGACGATCGACGACGCGATGACCCTGGTCCTCGCGGCGCTGACGCTTCTCGGCCTCGGCGTCTTCGGTCCCGGGGTCGCAAACGGCATTGTCTCGGGCGGCCCGCAGCTTGGCGCCGGCGCTGCCGTTGGAACCGGTCTCATTGTCACCGGCGGAGCCGCCGCCGGTTACGGCGCGGCGCGATACGCGGGCGGCGCCATCGCTTCGCTTGGCGGCAATCGCGACACCGCCGCCGCGACAACGATCCCGCCGGGAAGCGGACCGGGTGGGCCGAGCGCGTCGCCTGCATTTGGCGCTCCGCCTTCCAAGCCTAATGGCGGGCCGGGAGGAGGAATGAGCGCGGCGCGCGGGCAACCCTCGGCTTCAACGATTGGCGTGGCATCAGCCGCGAGTAGCGGCGCCGATCCTTCCATGACGCCAAACGCCGCTGCGTCTCCTTCCACCGGCGAGCCCGCCTGGGCGAAGCATTTGAAGCGCTCGCAATCAGTCAGCCACGGCCTCTCGCTCGCCGCTCATTCCATCCGCGCCGGCGACGCCCATGGCGCCGGCGCTTCCATCAACCTCTCCGAGACGCGCTGATGTTCAAACGCTCTTCCATTCGCTACGGGCGAACGCCCGAACCCGAAACGCCCTATCAAAAGGCAACTCAGGTCTGGGACGAGCGCATCGGCTCGGCGCGCGTGCAGGCGAAGAACTGGCGGCTCATTGCTTTTGGCAATCTCTTTCTCGCCGGCTGCCTCGCCGCAGCGCTCGTCTGGCAGGGCGCGCGCGGCTCCATCGTTCCCTGGGTGGTGCAGGTCGACAAACTCGGCGAAGCGCAGGCGATCGCGCCAGCCATCGCCGACTATAGACCGACCGATCCGCAGATCGCTTGGCATCTCGCGCGCTTCGTCGAGAATGTCCGCACCATCCCTGCCGATCCGATCATCGTCCGCCAGAATTGGCTCAAAGCCTATGATTTCGTCACCAACAAGGGCGCGCAGGCTTTAAACGATTACGCCCGCGTCAATGATCCTTTCGCGGAGATCGGACAAATCCAGATCGCAATTGAGGTCGCCAGCGTCATTCGCGCCTCGGAAGATTCCTTTCGTGTCGCCTGGACCGAGCGCCGCTACGAGAACTCCAGTCTCGCATCGACCGAGCGCTGGACCGCCATCCTCACCATCGTCGTTCAACCGCCACGCGACGCTGAGCGCCTGCGTAAGAATCCGCTCGGCGTCTTCATCCACGCCGTCAACTGGTCGAAGGAGCTTGGACAATGACGCTGAGATCGTTTCGCGCATCGATGGTTCTGCTGCTCGGCTCAATGGCGCTGGCCGGTTGCGCGACCTTCAAGCCGCCGGAGATCGCCTATGACGATATTCCCGCTCCCGCCGCATTGCAGAGCGAGCCGCCGAACCCGGTCAGAATTGTCGAAGTCCCCAAACTCCTGCCGCTGCCCGGCCAGCTTAAATCCCTCGCGCGGGGCGGGAGCGAGCGTCCCGAGCCGAGCGATCCGAAAATACGAGTCGAACAGGCCAACGCCGCCGCGCGGATACAACCGAGGCGCGCCGGCTATATCAATGCAGTCCAAATCTATCCTTTTTCCGACGGCGCGCTCTATCAGGTTTATGCTTCTCCCGGCGAGATCACCGACATCGCTTTGCAGGACGGCGAGCAGCTTGTCGGCTCCGGTCCCGTCGCCGCCGGCGACACGGTGCGCTGGATCATTGGCGATACGGAAAGCGGCGCGGGAAATACGCGAAAAACCCACATCATGGTCAAGCCGACGCGCGCCGATCTAATGACCAATCTCGTCATCAACACCGACCGGCGCACCTATCATCTCGAACTGCGCTCGACGGAGAAGACCTATATGGCCTCCGTCTCCTGGCGCTATCCGCAGGACGAACTCATTGCGCTGCGCCGTCAGAATGTCGCCGCCGAGGCCGCCGCGCCGGTCGACGTCGGTCTTGATCTCTCGAAGCTTAATTTCCGCTATGCGATCGAGGGCGACGCCGCGCCCTGGTGCCCGCTGCGAGCCTTCGACGACGGCCGCAAGGTCTATGTCGAATTCCCGCGCGGAATCTCACAAGGCGAAATGCCGCCGCTCTTCATCATCGGCACCGCCGGCGACAGCCAGCTCGTCAATTATCACGTGCGCGGCAATCACATGATCGTCGATCGGCTCTTCGCCGCCGCGGAACTCCGCCTTGGCGCCGACGCGCAGCAAGTCGTTCGCATCGTGCGCAGCGACGGGAGGCCGGCGATATGAGCGCGCCGGAAAATGAGAAGAAGCTCGCCGAGGAATTGCGGCTTCGCCCCGAGCGTCCGCCGGTGACGCGTCTCTCTCGCCGTGTGCTGATGGCGCTCTCCGGCGTCTCCGCCGCCGTCATTCTGGGATTGACTGTCTTCGCTCTACAGCAGCGCGGACGCTCCGGTTCCGCGCCGGAACTCTACAACACCGAGGCGAAGACCACGGCCGATGGACTCGCCAACCTGCCGCGCGACTATACCGGTCTGCCCAAGGATGTTCCAAAACTCGGGCCGCCGCTCCCCGGCGATCTTGGCCGGCCGATCCTTGCCGCGCAGGGACAATTGCCGCAAACAAACGTTGATCCAGAACAACAACGCATCGGTCAGGAGCGCGAAGCGGCGCGCACCGCGAAACTCTTCGCATCGACGAATGCGCATGAGCGTCCAGCGGCTGGCGCTCTTGCCCCTGCGTCGGGAACCGCGTCCGCGTCGCCGAATGTCGAATTCGGCGAGGCGCCGCCGATTGATTCGAACGCGATCCAGAATATGCAGGATCGCAAACTCGCTTTCGTCAATGCGCCCGCCGATCGCCGTACAGCGAGTTCGGACCGTCTGGCGCAGCCCGCTTCTCGTTACGTGTTGCAGGCCGGCGCTGTCATCGCGGCGGCGCTCGTCACCGGCATTCGTTCCGATCTTCCCGGCCAGATCACCGCGCAGGTGACCGAAAGCGTCTATGACAGCCCGACGGGAAAGTTTCTGCTGATCCCACAAGGCTCGAAACTGATCGGCGTCTATGATTCGCAGATCGCCTTTGCCCAGTCGCGTGTGTTGCTTGTCTGGAACAGGCTCATTCTGCCTGATGGCCGCTCCATCGTTCTCGAGCGGCAGCCGGGAGCGGACGCATCCGGCTATTCCGGGCTCGAGGACGGGGTCGATCATCATTGGTTTCGTCTCGCCGGCGCCGCGGCGCTTTCGACCATTCTCGGCGTCGGCACGCAACTCGGAACGACCGGAGACGAAAGCGCGCTCCTCCAGGCATTGCGCCGTGGCGGCGCGCAAAGCCTCAATCAGACGGGCCAACAGATTGTCGGCCGCAATCTCAACATTCAGCCGACGCTGACCATAAGGCCGGGCTTTCCCGTGCGCGTCATCGTCACACGCGACCTAGTGTTGGCGCCGTATGGCACGCAAGCCAAGATCCAAACGACCGGACTCGATCCATGACAAAATTGAAGCTTTCTTCTGTCCAGGACGAGAAACCCGTGAAACTCTCCGTCACCTTGCCAGCCGGCCTGCATCGGGACCTCATCGCCTATGCGGAAATCCTTGCGCGCGAATCCGGCAAAGCTGTCGAACCGGGCAAACTCATCGCGCCCATGCTGGAGAAATTCATCGCGAGCGATCGTGGATTCCGCAAAGCGCGGAGTGGATCGCAATCCTAACCCGAAGCCTTCTCAACCTTTGGCCAAGAGCGCTACAGCGACAACGAGCGCGCGAGACTCATAAACCGGCGCAAGGCTGGATTGTCGTTGCCAGGAAGCCAGACAGCACAATAAGAAACGCGCTTCTCTTCGCCTGCGATTGGACGAAACGCGACGCCAGCATCGGAATGTCCGGCCGCCGCCGAACTGCATACAAGGCTGAGGCCGAAACCACGCGATACCAGCCGCATCACCAAGTCTTGAGGAACATCATGAGTCGCCAGCGACACGCGGCTTCCAATATTTGCGATTTTCTTGGTTGCGTAATCATCCAACCCGGCGGCCGTCCCTTCACGGCCAATTATGAAGTGTTCGTCTTTCAATAGCTCCCACTCGATTGCGTCACAACCTGAAAGCGGGTGCCTAGCGGGCAATGCGATGCAAATCCCTGCGCTCCACAACGTCTCCACGTCGCAACCCGGCGCTGGCGTTCCGCTGATTACGAAAACAACGTCGAGCCGTCGCTCCATGATTCCAGCGATGAGTTTCCGTGAAGGCCAATCGAAATAGTCGAAATCGACGCCTGGGTGCGCCTCCCCGAAAGCACGGAGAAGATCACATAGGAAATCCGAACAGTCGGAAGACGAAACCCCAATGCGGATCGTGCCCTCGGCGCCGCGCCCGGCGGCGGCGGCGTTCTTTATCGCATGGTCGATCTCTGCGAGTGCGGCGCGTGTGCGCTCGAAAAAGCGTTGGCCAGCAATTGTTGGTCGTACGCCATTCAGCTGGCGTTCGAACAATGACACGCCGAGCCCGTCCTCGAGCGCCTGAATTCGGCGGCTGACAGCGGACTGCCGTACACCCAGAATACGCGCTGCGTGGCTGACACTCCTATGGTCCGCAACAATGAGCGCCTGAATGATAGAAAGGAGATCGACCTTATCGTATAGCTGCGTGCCTCGTGACTTCTCGACTTGGTGCCTGGCGTCTTTCGATCGATGTCGCATGCCGGGATCCCGACGTGCCGCTTGTGGCCCGTCAATATTTGCAATTCCGGCTGAGGGTGAAGCCGCGCGGCTCGCCGTGATAGACGCGTGGGCTTTTATGAAGTTCGGACGGGTTCGCGAAATAGGTTGCATGCTTCAAGCTAAAGCGAACATTGATCAGTTGGGGATGGGAAAGAAAAATGGGCTACAGGCCGCGATGACCGAATATCGCCCGCGATAGGAGGCGGGCGGACAGTTTTCGAGATAGTTGCTAACGACCGCTCGATAAGAAGGCTTTGCATGGGGCGAAAAGGCATGAAATCAGGAGCGCGAAAAACATGACCAGTGTCCCCATTCGCTATTGATGTCGCAGCCTGCCGGAATGTGTTCAACGATCGACTTCTCCGAAGACGATATCGAGCGAGGCCAATATTGCCGTCACATCTGCGAAAAGATGGCCGCGACTCAGAAAATCCATCGCCTGCAAATGAGCGAACCCCGGCGCTCTGATCTTGCAACGATATGGTTTGTCCGTCCCGTCGGAGACGAGGTAAACGCCAAATTCGCCCTTCGGTGCCTCCACCGCAGCGTAGACCTCGCCCGCTGGGACTTTGAACCCTTCGGTGAAAAGTTTAAAATGATGGATCAACGCTTCCATCGAACGTTTCATTTCCGCGCGAGGTGGAGGTGAAATCTTGGCGTTGACCACCGATACAGGCCCACGATTTTTCACATCGAGCAGCTTATTCACGCATTGCCGAATGATCGCGGTCGATTGCCGCATTTCCTCCATTCGGATCACGGCGCGGCCGTAGCAATCACCATGCTTGCTGACGGGAATGTCGAACTCCATCTCCTCGTAGCACTCATAGGGCTGCGCCTTGCGCAAGTCCCAGGCAGCGCCGGAGCCGCGCACCATCACACCGGAAAATCCCAAACTCCAGGCATCTTCAAGCGAGATCACGCCGACGCCGACATTGCGCTGTTTGAAAATGCGATTCTCGACGAACAGCGTTTCGAGATCGTCGCAAACCTTTAGAAAGGGGCAGCAAAAGGCGCCGATGTCCTCGATTAGTCTGTCGGGCAGTTCGCGCGCAACGCCCCCCGGACGAAAATAATTAGCGTGCAGACGCGCGCCGCTCGCGCGCTCGTAAAAAACCATCAGCTTCTCGCGTTCTTCGTAACCCCAAAGTTGAGGCGACAATGCGCCAACGTCCGCCGCATGGGCGCAAACGCTGAGAAGATGAGACAGCAGACGGCCGACCTCGCAAAAGAGCACTCGAATGAGTTGCGCTCGGCGTGGAATCTCAAGGCCAAGCAAGCGTTCGATTGCAAGGCAGAATGCGTGCTCCTGATTCATCGGAGACCAATAATCGAGTCGATCGAAATAAGGGACGTTTTGAAGATACGTGCGCGCCTCCATCAGCTTTTCCGTTCCGCGATGGAGAAAACCGATGTGCGGGTCCGCGCGCTCCACGACCTCGCCCTCGAGTTCGAGGATCAGCCGTAGCACGCCATGCGTCGCCGGATGCTGCGGTCCGAAGTTAAGGGTAAAGCTTCGGAACGATCTGTCCGTCATGAGATGCGTCTCTTCTTTGAGATGTGCAACCAGCGCATTTCGATCCATGGACTTTCATCAATTCCATATTGTCATTTGGTCGAGCACACATTTGCGTTGGCGCGCTCACCAACTTTCACTTACAAACAGAGCAGACCTCTTTCTCTTTCTTTTGCACAGCGGGTATCCGGACTCATCGTCGGCCCAACGATTCCCCTGTCTCCGTCGACGACGATGTCGGCGCCATTCTCCAAGTAATCGAAGACGCTAGGGATGTTGACCACGGCGGGCACGCCGAATTCGCGGGCAACGATCGCACCATGCGAGAGATAGCCGCCCATCTCTACGACAATGCCTTGCGCCAGAAGAAAAAGCGGTGTCCAGCCTGGGTCAGTCGCGCGCGCTATGAGGATGCCACCATCACGCAGTCGCTCAGCTTCATTGGGATTGTGCAGTTTGCGCGCACGGCCCCGCGCGACGCCAGGTGATGCCGCGAGGCCTTTCATCGCGTTGCCGATGCGCACGATCTCGGGCGGCGTCATGGACGCGGTGCCTTCGGCTGTTTCAAGGATTACGTCGGGCGGTGGGTCGGAGGTGCGCCACGCCACCCATTGTATACGTCGATCCTCGATGAGTTCGCGCGCGCCTTCGCCGGACCACTCGCCCGTCGCGAGCGCCCACACGTCCATCATCGTCAACATGAAGATGTCCTCGCGCCGCTCGATTAGGCTGCGCGCAGCAAAGCGGTTTCCGAACTCCAGAGCAAAACGCCGCGTCAGTCCGGAGGCGACCGCAACGAGTGCAGACTTCGTCTGCTCGCGCAACCGAAAGCCGTCCTCCGCCCTGGCGACGAGCCAACCGAGTGCGAGGCGCGGAAGAATCGGCAACGCGCGTAACGTAGCTTGCGCCTCTTCGCGCACGCGCCGCGCCGATTGCGGATTATGCGCCGCCACGCCGAAATTTCGCGCGAGATCCTTCACCGCCTCAGGCATCTCGCTCCAGCGTGGATTCGCGATGTCGAGTTCGTCGAAGCCGCGATGGCCGTATTTGGCGAGCCAGGCCTCGATTGCTACGTCGAATGCCGCGCCGTTCGTTCCATGGCGCGCAACGATGTCATGAAGTTCATAGGCGTGCTCGGCGCTTGTGACGCCACCATGTCCCGACATGAGACCGCCCAATAGCGGTTCGATCTTCTCGGGCGGCAGATATTTTGTTGCGAGGGCGCGCGCCATGCCGAGCCACACCGTCCCGATGGAATTGACAAGCATAAAGGGTGGCTGCCAATCGGGACTGGCCAGGGAAATCCACAGCTGCACGATCTCCGCGTCGGACAAGGTCGAAAGATCGCGGTCGTGTATGTCCTTCGCGCGCGACAGGACCCGTCTTATCTCATGCGGCGTCCGTTTGGGAGCCGCCCATATGGCTCGCATAAGCTTCATTCCCGCCCGCGCGCGGCGAAGTTCCGTCCGTCCACGTACGGGGTTGCACGCAGGGGTACGGATTTCTGGCTGAAAGCCGCCGAATGAGATGTTGAAATCCGCGGGTGAAACGCCCCAGGCGTCCCAACCAGCGTATTGCAGCGCCGACGCATTGACGTAGGGGCGGCCCTCGAAGCGGCGGATGATCTGCATACCCTCCAGCGGCGCGTAGCCGCTCAGGCGTTGCAAATCGAAGAGCTTATAGGCGAGCCAGACGGGGCATGGGCTCCAGCCCATCGGCGACAGGACGCCGGAGAGAACTTCCTTGAAATTGGCGTTGGTCCAGATTGTCGGTTGATCGGCGATTTGCGGAAAGGTGCGTCTCGGTAAAGCGGTGATCGGCCGCGTTTGAAGGATGACGATCCTTTCGCCGTCGAAGGCCCACTCGACATCCTGCGGCGTGTCGCCCTCGCCGAAATCCCAGTGGATGCGCCACACGAGCATCGTCAGATGCGTCGCCATTCGGGCCGGCAAGGCGCCCAGGTCTCCTCGGACCGGGCCGAACCCATCAAGTAAAATGTCGATGCTCGCCCGTGTCGGCGTCTCCCGTCCGTCGACGAGCTTGTCGCCGAGCCCCGCCACCGTCTCGATGACAATGTGGTCGCGCCGGCCGTCGCTCGGATCGGCAGTGAAAGTGACGCCGGCGGCGACGGGTTCGTTCGCGCCTTTCGCCGCGATCATTTCGCAGATGACGACGCCGCAGCGCACGTCCGCATCGAGGATCGCGAAGCGGCGGCGATAGGCGAGCGCCTGGGGCGTCCAGAGCGAGGCGTAACATTGGCAGATGGCGCGCAAAACGGCGTCGCGCCCGACGACGTTCAAGAAGGACTCGTGAATGCCGGCGAAGGCGTGTTTCTCGCCGTCTTCGCCGGTGGCGCTGGAGCGCACAGCGACGTGTCTGTTTTCAATGCCGGCTTGTGCCAGCGCTAAATCGAGTTGCGCCGAAAAGTCCAGTGGCAGCGACGCATTCTCGATCGCCCCGCGAATCTTTGCGAGCAACCCTTGTGTCCACGGATCAACGACGACGCGCGTTTCGATCGTCGCCGCTGCGGCGATCAGCGGCGCGATCGTTTCGCCACCGACCACGGCGTCGTAGACGCCGGCATCGACGACGATCCCGCGAGGAACCGGAAAGCCCCAGCGCGCCAGCCGCCCCAGATTCCACGCCTTGCCGCCGACCCGCGCGGGACCGGCGGCAACGGCTTGCCGATAATCCAGAATCGCAATCATTTCGGATCACTCCTTGCGCCAATGCCTTCGATCGTCAATTGCATCAGCCAGTCGATCTTGCGCGTGGTCAGCGGCTTTCCGGTTTTCAGCGCGTAAAGAACAGTCGGGATAAAGAGACCGAGGACAATGTAGGCGAGCGGTGTGGGATCGTGATCCGAACGGATGAGGCCCTGCCTCTGGCCGAGCGCGAGAATGTCGCGCAAGAGCCCACGAAACGAAGCGCGTCCGGCCGGAACCTCCGTCGCCGTGTCGGTCGACAACGTGCGCATCAGAATCGCCATGGCGATCTTTGGGTGCTCCGAATACCAGCCAGCGGCATCGAACAAGGTGTCCCGCAGCAAGAGGCGAGCGCTCTCGCCCGCGTCGAGACGACGACGAAAGCCGGGCTCCCATTGCGCGCTCGCCCGATAGACGATCGCGAAAGCGATGTCGTCCTTTGAGGCGAAGAGATTGTAAACGGTCGCGCGCGTGAGCCCGGCGCGCGCAGCGAGCGCCTCCATGCTGGTACCGTCCACGCCGCGTTCGGTGAACTCGATCAGCGCCGCATCGAGGATTTGATTCCGGGAGCGGTCCTTACGGCTTCGCTTTTCGGCATACATTTACAGATATCCATTTTTAGACATTTGTAAATTTCATCTCCAGCGCCGTCAAGAGCGCCGCGTTTATGCCGCGTTTACGGAGGCAGCGGCTTCGATTTCACTTAGACGACGCTTGAATTTTATACGGAAAAAATGCGTTGCCTTTTACCGCCCCTTCCGCCGCTCCTTGTTGTCGGCGCTTTCCGCGCGCTTGATGATGTCGTTGGCGTCGAGTCCGAACGAACGGCGCGAGTGGCGCAGCCTCGGCAGCCAGCCGGCCTTCGTCGAGCACTGCCCTTTCGACGGCTGCCAAAGCTGGCCGCGCTCGATCGTTGAAAGCGGGCGCGGCGGGGCGGTGAAGAGACTGTGTTGCGGAAATGGGTTGGCGTGGACCGGCGGCAAGCCAAGCGGCCCTTGGCGGAGCAAGTCAAGCGTCAAGCTAATTCAACGCCGTCGGCAGCCAGAGCCTCGACGCGGTTAAGAATAAGTGCTGGCGAACTCGTACCAAAAATTGACTCTATGGAAATTCTCGTCTCCTGGCTCATCCTACATATACGGCAGATGGCGCCCGTCGTAGGGCCAAGCGTAAAGTCGAACGCCGCCCTTGGCTTCTGCGGATTTTGCAAGGCCGATCTATGAACATATCGCCACCTCTAGCGAGAACTGTGGCTTGTCTAGTCGGGGGGATCGACGGTAACGGACCTCCGTTTCCTTCTATCCCCCCGTTACCATCTCTCTGAGTCTTACAGACAAATCGGAAGCACCGGCATCCGATTTGCGCGAGAGGATATCCTTTTCTTCGACACGCAGCGCGATCGACTTTCAACAACG
>Ga0233425_10006430_pt1 | contig 17433 bp, 14 predicted proteins | sample Watercolumn_Towu_2_FD_181712 | JGI IMG/M metagenome (GOLD analysis project Ga0233425, IMG submission 181712) | Freshwater microbial communities from Lake Towuti, South Sulawesi, Indonesia - Watercolumn_Towuti2014_140_MG | ecosystem: Environmental > Aquatic > Freshwater > Lake | place... | reverse complement strand
GGCGAGAAAGGTTCAAAACAACCTAAAACTGCCAGATGTGCTACACCCAAATATGGAATGAAATCTCGAAAAGAATAGATTTGTGCCACATGTGCCGTTTCTTTGCAAAACCCGTGAGTAGTTACGGGCACGTTAATGACAGGAGTGGGTATGTTTTGAGAACGGCTCTCACGTACTTATTCCGGTGGATAGACCTTATCCGGCTTCATCCTGCCTTTGGGACGTTCGATCAGTTCGATGGTCGTGCCAATGACATCTTCGGTGTCCAGGTAGGCATAATGTCCATCGCCTTCGAGTCCAAAGCCTGCTCCGTCCATGGTCATGGTGACGCCTGCGGCTTTTGCTTCCGCGATGGCTGATTCCATATCTTCGACCAGAACTCCAAGGTGTTGAATCCCATAGCCGTGTTTTTTGATGAAGTCGGCGTAAACGGTATCCCCGCTGACCTGCTCGATCAACTCGACGCGCATGGGACCAAAATATGAAAGGGCAACCCGCATTTTGTAATCGGACGGAATCCCGTGACGGGTCATTCGCTTTACAAGAGGCGCTCCGTACGTGTAGAAATGCCAGGGGCCAATGCCAAAATTTTTCCAGTAGGCTTCGACGGTTGCCTCCAAATCTTTGACGACAAATGCGATTTGGGCAACACCATTTTTTAGAAAGGGTAGAACTTTGTGTTCTTCACTCATGGGATGTCTCCGGGTTAGGGTAGAAAGACCGCCTTGATGACCTTTCCAGCCAGCGCCATTTCAGCGCCGCGATTAAAGTCTTCCAGCGGAAAGCGGGTGATGAGTTTTTCAAGCGGAATTTTGCCGCTGGCAGCCAGTTCCAACGCCTGACGATGATGGCGAAGCGCAAAGATGGTTGTCCCTATGAGGTGCAGGGCGTTGTAGTGGACGAGGTTCATATCCACCCCTGGGCGGGATTGATCCACGGGTAATCCGCCAAAGAGCAGAATACGCCCTCCCTTGCGCGCCATTTCCACGGCTTGAACCTGTGTCTGTGGGACAGGGTTTGCTGTGATGATGACGTCTGCGCCTTTTCCGCCTGTCAGCCGTCGGACTTCCTGCACAAGATCCACCTTCGAGGCATTGATGACCGCATCAGGCTCGAAGGCTTCCACCAGATTCAAACGCTCTTCCACAACATCAGCGATGATGACCTGTTTTGCGCCGCGCAGGTGCGCCAGGCGGGTGTGAACACAGCCAATGGGACCGGACCCAATGATGACCACTGTATCACCTAATCCTACCGAACCTTTTTCCTGTGCATTCAGGCACGAGCTAATCGGCTCGGTGACGGCAGCATGAGCATGCTCAAGTCCGTCTGGAATGCGCTGGATTAGCCCACGTTCCACGGCTTCTTGTGGGATGGCGATGTATTCCGCAAATCCGCCCTGCCAGGCTTGGGCAATCTCGCGGTAGTTTTCACACAACTCGAAGCGTCCTTCGCGGCAAAAATCGCAGACACCGCAATAGACAACGGGTCCGATTGCCAGCGATTCACCAGTCCTCCATTCACCAGAATACTCTTTACCTGTTTCAACCACGACACCAGAGATTTCATGCCCGATGGTCCAGGGCAATGTCACCTTGCGATGACCGCTGCGCAATGTCCGCAGGTCAGAACCGCACAGGGCACAGGCAAGGACTTTTAATAACAGTCCACCAGCAGGCGCTTCGGGCACCGTTACATCCTCAACAGCATACTGCATGGGCGCCCTGACAACAAGCGCGCGCATTTGGTTTGATATTTTTACGTTCATGGAACTCCATCATTTCTAAAGATTACATTGCGTCCTGTAATCGGCGCAGTTTATAAACAAAGGTCGAATCATCGAGTGTGACATCGTTTTCTGTAATGATCGCTCCCTTTTGGATTGGATTGCGGACAACAGCATTGGCTCCAATCCCGATGGGAACTGCCTTGTGCGACCTGGCATCGGGGTAAGTCATGATTTTTCCGTACCAGTCCCTTCCGCCGATTCCACCCAATCTATCTCCCGGCATCAGATTACGTTTGGCTGTGCATACCACTTCAGCATGCATGGCGCTGGCGGTTACAGTAACCTCGCCGAGCAGCACGGCTTCCGCAATCGATTGAGGTGTTTCCAGGTCGCAGAGATGATAGGGGCGGAAATGAAGATAATAGGGGCCGTCTGCCAGGGTGATGAATTTCATTTCCTTGCGGATTCTTGTATCGTATGAGCGAACAACTGCAAAAACGCCCGGAGCAATTGCGCCTGTTGAATAATCCACCACGCCTGACTTTGAGAATAGTCCTCCATCTGCGGCAGGTATAAAGACCTTGAGCAGGTCATCCACTTCAACCTTGGGGCCATGCATTCCGGGCACATCCGGGACCAGACCAGTCGCATTGGAAACCGCAGCCATTTCCACCATCGTCTTGGTCCCATCCTTGAACGCCGCCAACATTTTGGGGTTCATATCCTTCGAGGCTGCTTCCTCTTCGCATGATTCGGGCGTCGCCTCAAGATTGATGATGTTGTTTTTTCCCTTGCCGAGGGTGACCACTTCGAATCCCATCAAAATCGCCTGCTCGTAAAGCATCTTGCAGACCCCGGGTTCGTCACCTGAGGCAACCGTGTAAACTGAACCCATTTTTCTAGCCAGACGGTCAAGGTACACCCCAATGGTGATATCGGTCTCGACATTCAACATGATGATTGGCTTGCGGTTCATGATGGAATCGTAAGCGATCCGTGCGCCGACATCGGGTACTCCGGTTACCTCGACGAGGGATTCCAGGCTTTCGAGAACGGGCATTTGAAAAGCATCCGGTGTGACGACAACCTTGCCAGCCTTGATGGCATCCTGCGCTTTTCCGATACTGTCCGTCACTACAATTTCATCGGTGGAATGTCCCATTTCGGTGTAGGTCTGAATGCCGCGTTCCACGGCAATGTCTGCAATGGCTGTTACGCGCATCCCTTCGATGTTGTTGATGGTGTGGGCCAGTCCCGATCCCATCTGTCCACAACCGACAATCCCAATGCGGATTGGATTTCCTTCAGACGAACGTTTTTTGAGCTTCGATACTAATTCCATGTTTATCTCCTATTTGCCAGCCTGTCCCCATGAGCGGAGTTTGGCCAGTGATTTGAAATCTTCTTTGATGTGCTGGTAAAGGCTTTTGTACACTTTAAAATATTCCATGTACAACGCGTGGTTGGCCGCATCGGGTTCAAGACGGTCGATATATTCTGTCCAGCCTTTGGAAACAGAGAAGTCCTTGAAAATCCCCGTTGCAACGCCAGCCAACAGGGCGTCTCCGTAGGGTGCCCCTGTTCGACGCTTAACCAGCACGGTGGGAATGTTGAACACATCGGTGATGATATGCCTCCACAAAATGCTTTTTGCGCCGCCTTCATTCAGCACGATCGGCGTGTTGATTTTTTGACCGGTTGCGGCGATCAGTTGGAATGAGTCATAGAGGGCGTAGGCAACAGATTCCATCATGGCTCGAATCAAGTGTCCCCTGGTGTGGTTGAGCGAGAGACCGAAGACAGTACCCCGGGCGTTGACATCCCAAATGGGGGTTCGTTCTCCCATCAGATAGGGCAGGACGACCAAGCCTTCGGCGCCGCTTGGGGTAACTGCCGCTTCCTGATTGATCAGGTCGTAGACATCGTAGGCATCGCCCCCGCTTGCTTTTGTCTTTTCTATTTCGGCTTTGAAAAATTCATCGCGCATGTAGCGGATGAGTTGACCGCCGGTGGTTGTGGTAGGGACGGTGATAAAAACAGGCTCCGTTTTCGAGTCGGTGGTGTAGTTGAAGGCGATCATGCTGTTGTGGAAAACGGGCTGCGAATGGATAATGCCAAAATTGCCGCAGGTGCCGAGGTTCATTTGGATGTCGCCGTCTGAAATGGCTCCCGCGCCGACCCAGCCCGCATTGCAATCCACCTGCCCTGCCGCCACAGGAGTTCCTGCTGTGAGACCTGTTTCAGAAGCCACGGCGGGAGTCACTTCGCCAACAATTTCATCGCAGGTATAAAGGTTGGGGAAGAGCTTGGAATCAATGCCAATCTCTTCGAGAAGTTGGTGGTCAAAACTACGGTTTAGCAGGTTGTAGGCTACCCCATAAAACGCCGCCCCTGAGTAATGACCGCTGGGCTTGCCCGTCAACTTCATGGTGATGAAGCCGTCGATGGTAAGCGCCTTATTGATCTTCGAAAACACCTCGGGGCGATATTTCTTTTCCCACAAGAGATTGACGATCGATGGGTGGTCGTCGAGCCGGTTTTTGCTGATTTCAAAAATGCGCTCTTCGCCGATTGTGTCTTTTAAGCCTTGCACAATCTCAACCGCCCGTTTATCCATCAGATTGTAGGCGTTGGCGAGGGGATTCCCGTCCCGGTCAACCATGACCATGGACGGCAGGGCGGAAGAGACTGCCACACCGCGCACCTCCCTGGCGTCCACCCGGGTTTCTGCGAGAACCTTTTGTATCAGGCGGCAGGCGGCTTCCCAATAACGAAAGGCATCGTGCTCAGACCACGATGGTTTGGGGGTCAAGATTGGATATTCCTCGAAGGCATACCCGGTCACAGAGCCTTCTTCAGCATTGACCAGCGCAACTTTTGCGCCACCGGTGCCATAATCCAGGCCAAGTAAGAAATTTGTCATGGGGTTATCCTGTCTGTTAATCACGCTTGCCAAAGTGCCCTGAATGGATGTACGCAAAAATACCAATCTGGATAAGGCGCTTAGTGGTGTCGCTAATTGTTGCCTTCTTTTTCTTCCAACAATCGCTGGGCGGTGTTGATATCTGTCACCAGCACATTGACGAATTTCCCCCGCAGGGCGGCGCGAATCACCGCGAATTTTTCCGGTCCGCCCGCTACGCCAATCACGCGCGGAATTTTTCTAAGTTTCTCCAGGTCCAATCCAATGATTCGGTTGTTGATGTCGCCGCGGATGGGGTTGCCATCCTGATCGAAAAAGCGTAGTCCAATGTCGCCGACTGCTCCCTTTGACAATAGCCAGTCGAATTCTTCTTCGGTGAACAACTTGTTCGCCCGCATCAGGGTATCTGTCGCCGGGTTCCCAATACCTACAATGGCGATATTGGCGTTGGATGCCATGTTGAGCACGTCGGCAATGTGTCTTTCCTGAAGCAGCGCTTCCTTTGTCTCTTTGTGTTTTACAATGCCTGGTGCCGATAAGATGATCCCCCGTGCCCCAAGGGTTTGAGCCATTTGCTGAACCAGTTCCACTCCGTCGTAATCCGAAATTGGTTCGCTCAATCCGCCCAACCCCTGAACCACGCGCAGGTCTGGGTAGTGTGTAGGTGTCAAAGCGGCGACCATGGCAGATAGATTCCTGCCCCAGGTAATGGAAACTGTTTCATCTCCGTTCAGGCTGCGAAGAAAACAGTGGGCTGCTGCCAGACCCAATTCCTCGCGAATGATTTCCTGCGAGTACACAGTGGGGGACACCACGACTACTTCTGCCAGGTTGTATCGCGCTTCCAGTTCATGCTCCAGGTCAATGTGTGTCTCACCTTCTGGAGAAATCACGATTTGGACAATTTTTTTCTCCTTTGCCAGGCGTAACATGCGTGAGATTTTGATGCGTGATAAACCCAGACGATTCCCAATCTCCTTTTGGGTCAAATCATCTTCGTAGTACATTTTGGCGAGTTTGGCTAATAGTCGGTGAGTTTCGGGGTCCATTCTTCGATTTGGTTCCTTTCGTGTTTCGTCCAAATATAAGGACTGCCTGACTTGATTGGCATCACTATGCATACTTTACGGCACTTGATGGGAGTGGTCAAGTGTTCATATATGTTCATTTGTTCAAGCGCCAGTAGAAACAGCGGTTTGTTCATATGTTCACACATGAAATATTGACTTATTTTTTTCGCTTTAGTATCCTGATCTCGTTATATGTCTCAAAGTCTCCCTCTTCTTTTATGTGACAAACGTCACGGGCAAAATATGACTTGACTTCCACTTTTGTTAATGCTATTATCGATTTGAAATAATTCTCGTATTTGAAAATATTTTCAACAACAGAGAAAGAATATGGTCAAACTATCCCCAATGGAAGAGCAGCGCTTGCTGGTGAAGGTTAGCAAGTTGTATTATGAGGAAGGCTTGTCGCAGGATGACATTATCTTACGACTGAACCTTTCCCGCTCCAAAATTTCGCGCCTTTTGCAGCAGGCGCGCGATGAAGGGATTGTGCAAATTACGGTGAACACGCCCAACCGCCTGTTTTCAGAACTCGAAACCAGGCTGGAAAAACTCTTTGGGCTGTACGAAGCTATTGTTGTGGAAACTCACGCGGGTGATTCGCAGGAAAACATTATCCGCGGGTTGGGGGTTGCCGCAGCCGGGTATCTGGAGCGGTCGGTGGGGACGACCACCACAATCGGGATTTCGTGGGGATCGACACTGCACGGCATGGTGGCTGCCTTGCACTCCAACCGTCTGCCCAAAACAAAGGTTGTTCAAATTATCGGTGGTTTGGGACAGCCTGAAGCAGAAGTCCATGCCACCGATCTGTGTCACCGCCTGGCACGCTCGCTGGGAAGCCAACTCACGCTATTGCCCGCCCCCGGAATTGTCTCCACAGAACAGGCACGCGACGTGCTTCTGGCTGATTTATTCATCCAGCGCGCAATGAGCATGTTCGATCACCTTGATATTGCTTTTGTCGGCATCGGCACCCCTGCGCCGGAATCGCTTTTGGGCTCCATCTTGTCTCGTGCAGAACTGGATGCGTTGCTTCAAAATGGGGCGGTTGGTGATATCGCGTTGAGGTTCTTCGATATTCAAGGTCAACCGGTTCAATCTGAAATCGATCAGCGTGTGATTGGGATTACATTCGCGCAACTTAAGCGCACTCGACGGGTGGTGGGTATCTCCGGCGGCGCGGAGAAATTCCAGTCTGTTCTGGGAGCCTTACGCGGCAAATTGATCAATGTTCTGATCACCGACTCAATCAATGCAGAGAAATTGTTGCAATAATTTTTAGCAGTTCTTCGAAGAGGATTCATGAACGAACAACAGATTTTGGAAATGGCAACCGATGTAATCAGCCTGGAAAGCAGCGCAGTAGCCAGCCTGGTGGAACAACTCAAGCCAAGCCTGGTGCGGGCTGCACAGACGATGCTGGGCTGCAAGGGACATATCATTGTGGCAGGGTCAGGCACTTCACACGCTGTGGCACTGCGTTTCGCCCATTTGCTTTCCTGCTGTGGCACGCCTGCTTTTTTTCTGCACCCGGGCGACAGCCAACACGGCGCCGCCGGTGCGGTTCGAGCCGAAGACATTCTCGTGGCGCTTTCCAAGGGCGGAGAGACCACCGAGGTGATTTTCCTTGCCAACGTGGCCAAGGAACGCGGGGCAACCGTCATTGGGATTACCGAGAAACCCGCCTCCACCCTGGGAAAAATCAGCAATATCATTCTTGAAATCAAAGCTCCGGAAGGGGTTGACCCCTACGGCATGATTGCCACCGGCAGTTCCTTGTTTAATTCGGCTTTTTGTGATGCCTTGTGTGTTGTTTTATTAAACCTGCGCGGGTATTCGCTGGAACAATTTGGAAAGACACATCCGGGCGGGGCTGTAGGCATAAAATTGAAAGATGCTTCACGGGAGGAGAAAAAATGAAGGCAGCCTATGTAACTGCGCCAATGCAAATCACGCTGCGCGAAACTCCCATGCCGAAGGTCCCCGAAGACGGGATTTTGATTGCCGTCAAAGCCTGTGGAGTCTGTGGTTCAGACTTGCGCCGCTGGCGCGAAGGCCCATACCCAGGAAGTGAAAATTTAATTGGAGGTCATGAAATTTCAGGCGTTGTAACCGCTGTAGGCGCGCAGGTCACGGATTATTTTGTGGGCGAGCGTCTGGCGATTGCGCCCGATGTACACTGCGGGAAGTGTTTCTACTGCGAGCATGGTTTATACAATCTTTGCGATGACCTGCACCTGATTGGAATTACTCCCGGCTACAACGGCGGGCTTGCAGAATACCTGGTTTTGACTGCCGAAATGCTTAGTGGTGGCATTGTCCATCGTGTACCCGAAACACTGACCTATGTACAAGCGGCTTTGGCCGAACCGCTTAGTTCGGTGTTGGCTTCCCATGAACAAGCGGGCACCACCCTCGGCGACACAGTTGTCGTCATGGGCGCGGGACCCATTGGTTGCCTGCACCTTGCGGTGGCGCGGGCGCGCGGGGCACGGATCATCCTTTCTGAACCAAGTGAAGTACGCCGCCAGATTGCAACCAGTTTTAGCCCGACCTTAATTGTGGATCCATTGAAGCAGGACCTGATCGATGAAGTTCGCAAGGCAACGGGCGGGCGTGGTGCGGATATTGCCATTTGCGCCAACCCGGTGGCCGCCACCCACACCCAGGCGGTGGAACTTGTCCGCAAGCGTGGCAAGGTCATCCTATTTGGCGGGTTGCCCAAAGCCAACCCGATGACCTCCCTGGACGGGAATCGACTCCACTACAACGAAATCCAGGTGATTGGCACATTTTCCTATCATCCGTTCTATCATTCGCTGGCGCTGGAAGCCATCGAACGCGGGCTAATCGACAGCCAGCTTGTCATCACGCATACTTTTCCCATCGAAAAAATTGACCAGGCCTTTCAAACTGCCGCAAGCGGCGAAGCGCTCAAGGTCATGGTTCAGATGCAATAATTATCATCATTACAGAACAGGATTATGAAATGATTGGACTTAATTACGAACTGGAACAACGCGAAGCCTCCGGCAATCCCGTCCGCGTCGGGCTGATTGGGGCGGGGCAGATGGGCACGGATGTGGTTGCCACCTCGAAGATGATGAAAGGATTGCGGGTCGTTGTTACAGCCGATCTGGACCTTGAACGCGCAATCGCTGCCTATAAAATCGCCCAGATCGATGGGGAAGTAACCGTCGCGGAAAATGTCGAACAGGCAGACGCGGCTGTCGCGGCTGGAAAACTTGTAGCAGTGCGCGACTATCATATCGTCACCAGCATGAAGAACATCGACGTAATGCTCGAAGCGACGGGAGCGCCTGAAATTGGTGCGCGTTCGGCTCTGCTTTCCGCCCGCTCCGGGCAGGACCTGGCGATGATGAACGTGGAAACGGACATCACCGTCGGTCCCATCCTCCACTGGTATGCCCAACAAAAAGGCGTTCTCTACGCCCTGGCTGCCGGCGACGAACCTGCTGCTTGCAAGGAACTCTATGATCTGGCGGTTTCGATGGGTTTTACGGTTGTTGCCGCCGGCAAAGGAAAGAATAACCCGCTTGACCGTCACTCCACCCCTGCCGACCCTGCAGTACAAAAGGAAGCCGCACGGCGCGGACTCAGCCCAAACATGCTGATCGAATTTGTCGATGGCAGCAAGACCATGATCGAGATGGCGGCTGTGTCCAATGCGACCGGGCTTATCCCCGACGTGCGGGGAATGCACGGACCCGAAACCGACCGAGATCATCTCAACCAAACCTTTGCGTTGAAAGAGGAAGGTGGCGTGCTAAACAAAATGGGCGTGGTGGATTACGGCATTGGACGCGTGGCTCCCGGCGTATTCCTGATCGTCCGCACCGACCATCCGCGTTTGCGCGAAGCCTTGATCCTGCGTGACATGGGGAACGGCCCCTACTACACCCTGTTCCGCCCCTTCCATCTTTGCAGTATCGAAGTCCCGTTAACCTGCGCCATGCTGACCATCCGCAAAAAGTCGAATATGGTCCCGCTAAATCGTTTGGTTTCGGAAGTCTTTGCTGTTGCCAAACGGGATTTGTCCCCCGACGATACGTTGGACGCCATCGGCGGGACAACCTACTACAGCCTGATCGATACCTACGAAAACGCCAAAGCTGAGTGTCTGCTCCCAATCGGGCTTGCCAAAGGCGCGAAATTACTTCGCCCGGTCAAGATGGATACCCCCATCACCTGCAAAGATGTCGAGATCAAACCGTCCACCGTGTACAGCCTGCGCCAGTTGCAAGAACAGTGGTTCGAAGGCGCGATCAGCGAGGCGGAACTGCTCAAAGCAGTCGATGAACTGGCAAGAGATTAACGCTGTTTGTCATTCCCCGCGTTGATGAGTTGATGATTTTGGAGACGTCAGATGATACCCACCATAGATACCGATGATGTATTGCTGAACGCTTTGATGACGAACTCGCCGGATTTCATTTTTGTGAAAGACAGGCAGTCGCGTTTTGTGAGCATCAACAAACCTCAAACCGAACTGCTGCTGGGTTTACATGACCCAAAGGAAGTGATTGGTAAAACGGATTTCGATCTCTTCCCCGGCAAGGAAAACGACTCGCAGCGCTTTTTCGAGGAGGAGCAACATATCATGGAGACCGGGCAGCCGGTTGTCCACCGCGAGTGGATGGTGCCAAACATCAAGACCGGCAGGAACATCTGGGTTTCCGAAAGCAAATTCCCGCTTCGGGATAAGTCCGGACAAATCATCGGCTTGATGGGTTTCAGCCGCGACATCACCGCCTTGAAGGAAGCCGAATTACAAAGGGATAAGTTGACTCGCGAACTTCAGGCGATCATCGATGTCGCCGCGATGGTCAGCGCAATCCTCGATCCACAGGTTCTGGCGGGCAGGATTGTCGAGGGCGTGCATGAACGTTTTGGGTTTCACTATGTTGGTTTGTTTATGGTTTCCCAACGCGGCAGCCTGACGGAACGCGCGGGAGAGTACGCCTACTTGCGCGCCGGGAGCGGTGTTACGGGACAGGAATTATTGAAGAGAAATCAAAAATTGAAGGCCGGCGGTGATTCTGTGGTTGGTCAATGCATTCAATCAGGACGACCCAGCCATGTTTCCGATGTCAGGAAGAGTGATCTGCAATCCTCCAATCCGCTGTTGCCCGAAATCCGTTCCGAGGTCGCCTTGCCGCTTGCCAGCCGGCAGGGAACGATTGGCGCCCTGCTCATTCAGTCAATCCATGAAAGTATTTTTGCCGAACGCGATATTTTCCTCCTGACTGTGCTGGCAGGACAACTGGCATCGGCTCTCGAAAATGCGTTTCTTTACCAGCAAATTGACGTCGAACTCGAACAAATGAAGGCAGTCATGAAATCCTACGTAAGGGCAGGCTGGGACAATTATCTCGGCAAAGGCAACAAGTGAACTACGGCAGCAAAATTAGATTGTAAAACCACTAAAGGAGAAAATTATGGCAAAAGTAACCCTGGGTGTGATTGTCGGCAACCGCGATTTCTTTCCCGACCGGCTGGTGACCGAAGCGCGAGCTGACATCCTGAAATTATTCAAGGAGATGGACATCGAAGCGGTCATCCTCGATGAAAAGGCAACCAAACTGGGCGGCGTGGAAACCTGGACTCACGCAAAAATTTGCGGCGAGTTTTTCAAGAAAAACGCCGAGCGCATTGACGGCATTCTCGTCAGCCTGCCCAATTTTGGCGATGAAAAAGGCGTGGCGGATACGGTCAAACTCTCAGGCTTGAACGTCCCGATTCTGGTGCAGGCATATCCCGATGACCTCAACCAGCTGACAGTCGAACGCCGCCGCGATGGGTTCTGCGGCAAGATTTCGGTCTGCAACGATTTGCGTCAGTACGGCTACGCCTACAGCCTGACCGACCTACACACCGTTCATCCGTTGACGGATAGCTTCCGTGCCGACCTGGCGAAGTTCGTTGGCGTTTGCCGTGTGGTCAAAGGCTTGAAGCATGCCCGCTTCGGAGCCATCGGTGCGCGCCCGGGCAACTTTAATACCATGCGCTTCAGCGAGAAAATACTCCAGTCCTTCGGCATGAGCGTGGTAACGGTGGACTTCTCTGAAATCCTCGGCAATGCCACCAAACTTTCGGATGACGATGCAAAGGTCAAAGCGAAACTGGATGCCATACGCAACTATGCCAAATCGGATTCCGTTCCCTCGCCCGCTCTTGTCCGCATGGCGAAACTGGGTTTGGTCATCGACGACTGGATGAAGGAATACGACCTGACTGCCAGCGCCATCCAGTGCTGGACTTCGCTCCAGCAGAACTACCATATCAACGTCTGCACGCTGATGAGCATGATGAGCGAGCAGTTGATGCCCTCCGCCTGCGAAGTAGACATCACCGGCGTGGCTTCCATGTATGCCCTGCAACTGGCTTCCGGTTCCCCCAGCGCCCTCGTAGACTGGAACAACAACTACGGTGGCGACCCGGATAAATGCGTGCTGTTCCATTGCGGTAACTGGGCGAAGAGTTTTCTGCCGGGCATCGAAATCAAGAACGCTGAAATTCTGGCGACCACACTTGGCACCGAAAACACCTACGGCGCGGTGGCTGGACGCGTCCCCGCTGGACCAATGACCTATGCCCGCATCAGCACCGATGATAACAAGGGCATCATCCGCACTTATATGGGCGAAGGCAAATTCACCGACGATACCCTCGACACTTTTGGAGCGCGCGCCGTAATCCACACCCCCGGACTGCAAAAGTTAATGCGCTACATCTGCAAGAACGGCTTCGAACATCACTGTGCCATGAACGCTTCCCATTCTGCTTCCATCCTTGCGGATGCCTTTGAAACTTATTTTGGTTGGGACGTCTATCATCACGTTGGATAAATGCCCCCGGGCACTGAAATCTGGAAAGGAGGTCGGCTGCTCAATAAGGAGAAGAGAGAAAAAAAACGTGGATACAGACTGTTTGCCCAGGCGAATGAACAGGACAATCTGTATCCGGTCGGTTATGGAATTGGCTCCATAACGGACTTATTTTACCAAATCGCCGCGACATTCATTCATAAAAGGAGTTCATGATGAAACACCTGGCTCGTATTCTGTCCGTGTTGTTAGTCCTTAGTTTTCTGCTGGCTGCCTGCGCACCCGCTGCCGCGCCCGGCGAGGAAGCCGCCTCAGGGGAAAAGAAATACACCATCTGCTTTGCCTTCCAGGATTTGGAAACCGAGTTCTGGATGGCTGGTCACAAAGCCATTACCGAGACCTTGAAAGCCAAGGGTTATGAAGTGGTCGAAGTCAATTCGAATGAAGACGCCAACAAGCAGTTGGAACAAGTCAAGAACTGTATCGCGCAACAGGTCGACGGAATCATGGTCATTCCCGTGGACGGCTCGATTGCCCTGAAACTCATTGCCGAAGCCAACAAGGCCGGCATCCCAATCGGCATCTTCAACCGCCCGCCCCAGAGTGACGAGGGCAATGCCCTGACTGTGGTCGCCAATAATGAAAAGATCGCCCAGTCCACTGTTGAGTACATGGCGCAGGAAGCCAAGAAACTTGGCCGCAAGATGAAACCGCTCATCATGGTCGGTGACCTCGGTGACCCGAATGCTGTCGGCCGCAAGCAGGGCTTCTACAATGTCATCGAAGCCAACCCCGACCTGTTCGAGACCCCCATCGAAGTGGCAACCAAGTGGAATGCCGACGTTGCCCGCGATGGTCTGCAAGCTGCGATGACCGCCAATCCCGATGTGGACTTCATCTTCACTTCCTCCGACTTCCTCTATCCCACCATCCAGGGCGTGCTCGAACCCCTTGGCAAGTGGAAGAAGATCGGCGAGGAAGGTCACGTTCTGATGGGTGGTCTCGATGGCGACAAGACCGCATGCAGCCTGATGCAAGCCGACAATGCCTACGTGGACGCCACCGGCGTTCAGGACCTGTACTACGAAGCTGATACCCTGTTGGCCGCCATCATCAAAGCCGTTGAATCCGGTGAAAAATCCCCCGATGCCTGGCTCGACGACCCCGGCTTTGCCCTGACCCAGGGTAACATGAGCACCAAGGAAATGGACATGTGGGGTTGCAAGTTGTTCCACGAAGCTGGCGGTGCCGCTGCCGCGCCTGCTGCTGAACAACCTGCTCCCAAGGAAGGCGCCAAGATTTGCTTTGCCTTCCAGGATTTGGAAACCGAGTTCTGGATGGCTGGTCACAAAGCCATTACCGAAACCCTTGCTGAAAAGGGATACGAAGTCGTTGAAGTCAATTCCAATGAAGACGCCAACAAGCAGTTGGAACAGGTGAAGAACTGTATCGCGCAACAAGTCGATGGGATCATGGTTATTCCTGTCGATGGCTCAATTGCCCTGAAACTCATTGCCGAAGCCAACAAGGCTGATATCCCGATCGGCATCTTCAACCGCCCGCCCCAAAGCGACGAGGGCAATGCCCTGACCGTGGTCGCCAACAACGAGAAGATTGCCGAACAGACCGTTGCGTACATGGCTGAAGAAGCCAAGAAACTTGGCCGCAAGATGAAGCCGCTCATCATGGTCGGTGACCTCGGTGACCCGAATGCTGTCGGCCGCAAGCAGGGCTTCTACAATGTCATCGAAGCCAACCCCGACCTGTTCGAGACCCCCATCGAAGTGGCAACCAAGTGGAACGCCGACGTTGCCCGCGATGGTCTGCAAGCTGCGATGACCGCCAATCCCGATGTGGACTTCATCTTCACCTCCTCCGACTTCCTCTATCCCACCATCCAGGGCGTGCTTGAACCCCTTGGCAAGTGGAAGAAGATCGGAGAAGAAGGTCACGTCATCATGGGCGGCTTGGACGGCGACAAGACTGCATGCAGCCTGATGCAAGCCGACAATGCCTACGTGGACGCCACCGGCGTGCAAGACCTGTATTTCGAAGCCGACTCCCTGCTGACCGCCATCATGGACGCGGTACAATCCGGCGAAAAGCAGCCCGATGCCTGGCTGGATGATCCCGGCTTTGCTCTCACCCAGGGCAACATGGCGGAACGTGAAATGGACATGTGGGGCTGCAAATTGTTCCACGGCAAATAGTCTTGAGTTTTCTCTCCTTCTAAAGGTGGAGGCGGGATCGAATCCCGCCTCCACCACCCATCTTTTTGGGACTTACTTTTGAAGAGGTCTGGAATGGCTGTCTCATCTCAAAATAATCAAGCAACCTTTGTTAGCATGTTGAAAAACCTGCCACGGCGATTGCTGCTATCGGAATTTTTCATTTTTTATCTTTGCGTCGCATTGTTTGCCTTGCTGATGCCTTTTATTCCGGTGATAGCCACTCCGTACAATCTTTCGAACCTGTTTTCCAACATCTGGCCCCTGTACGCAGTCGCCATTGGGCAGACTTTTGTGCTTATCATCGCCGGCATCGACCTCTCGCAGGGTGCAATCATCTCGTTGACGAGCGTCATCGGCGCATCCTTGATTGCAACCGCAGTGGACCCGGCGGTTTTCGGGCAAAGTCCCATCTGGGGCAGTTTGTTGTTCGAGGATGGCGCGGTCTTGTCACATGCTTCGTACGGCGTGGCGGTGGCATTGTTGACAATGATCGCCATCGGATTGTTGATCGGCTTCATCAATGGCGCAGTCATCGCCTACGCCCGCATCCCTGCCTTCATGGTGACTCTGGTGACGCAGATGTTCTTCGCCGCGCTGGCGATTTACTTTGTCAAATCGGAAAACATCATCAACCTGCCCAAGGGCTTCACCGTCATCGGCGCAGATTCGGGCCTTCTGTCCATCCCGCTGGTGATGACCATTGTGCTGGCTGTGTCTGCCCAGTTCGTTTTGAGCCGCACCATGTTCGGGCGCTGGCTCTATTCCATCGGCACGAATATTCGCGCGGCGGTGGTTTCCGGCGTGCCACAGAAAAAAGTCATCATCCTCACCTACATGTTCAGTGGATTTTGCGCCGCCGTGGCTTCCATCATTTACTCGTCACGCATGGAAATGGGACGCCCGACCCTCGGTGCGCCGTTCCTGCTGGACATTGTTGGTGGTGCGGTGATCGGCGGCTCCAGCCTTTCGGGCGGCAAAGGCAAGGTCTTGTGGACATTCTTCGGCGTGCTGTTCCTGTCCCTGCTTGGCAATGCGCTTTCGCTGTTGAACGTCCCCTTCTTCTGGATCGAGATCGTCAAAGGCTCGGTGATCTTGGTCGCCGCCCTGATCGATGTCACCCGCACGCGCATCCTGCAATACAACGTGTAGCGCCTGCTGATGGATGGTACTCTTATGAATGACCTTATTCTCCAGTTTTGCAACATAGAAAAAAGTTTCTTCGGCGTGCGGGTGTTGAAGAATGTCAGCATCGACATCCAGCGCGGACATGTCGTCGGGTTGATCGGCGAAAATGGCGCGGGCAAATCCACGCTGATGAACATCCTCGGCGGTGTGGTCCCGTTCGACACAGGGAAAATCCTGCTCGATGGAAAAGAATATGCCCCGCACGACCCGTCGCAGGCAACCCACTCTGGCATCGCCTTCATCCACCAGGAATTGAACCTGTTTACCAACCTGAGCATTGCCGAAAACTTCTTTATCAGCGACTTCCCGCTGGTGGGAAAGATACCCTTCCTCGACAGGAAACAGATCCGTGCCAAAGCCCAGGAGTTTCTCTCACTGGTGGATTTGGAAATTTCGCCCGATACGACCGTCGAAAAACTCTCGCCGGGTGAACGTCAACTGGTGGAGGTGGCAAAAGCCCTCAGCCAGGACGCCAGCATCATCATCTTCGATGAACCGACCACATCCCTGACCGCCCGTGAGACCGAGAAACTGTTCGGCTTGATCAAACGCCTGAACGAATCGGGCAAGACTATCATCTATATTTCCCACATCCTGCGCGACGTGCTCCAACTGGCAGACGAGATCGTGGTGCTGCGCGACGGCGAAGTGGTCAAGGCTGGACCGAAGAGCGAATTCGACATCCAGAAGATGATCTCTTCGATGGTGGGGCGTTATCTCGGAACCCTCTACCCGGAGCGGACAGCCAAACCGACAGAGCAGGTGGCGCTCGATGTGCGCGGGCTGTCGAAGGCCGGCATTGTCCACGACATCAACTTCTCCCTGCACAAGGGCGAGATTTTGGGCGTCTTTGGGCTGATGGGTTCCGGGCGTTCGGAGCTGGCTCAAATCATCTTTGGTATCGAGACCTACGATGGCGGCGACATCATCGTCGAGGGTAACCCGCGCAACCACCGCACCCCGGTCAAGAGCATCCAGCAGAATATCGCCTTTGTCACCGAGAACCGCCGCGAGGAAGGCTTGCTAATGACTTCCACCGTAGCGGAGAACATGGGGCTGGTGGCTCTGCCGCACTTCACCATGCCGGTGACCAATGTCATTCGTCAAAAGTCACTTATTGACGCTATCCGCAACACGGTTTCGCTGTTGCAGGTCAAGGTCAACGACGCCTTCAAGAATCAGGCAAAGGGTCTGAGCGGCGGCAACCAGCAAAAGGTGGTGCTTGGCAAGTGGCTGATGAACAACCCCTCCATCCTGATCGTGGATGAACCCACCCGTGGCGTGGACGTGGGCGCGAAGTACGAGATTTATTCCATTCTTTAGTTTCGCCAAAATAGGAAGAGCATTGGAAAATCTGGTAGGATAAGTTTGCGAAAACAATCCCACAGCCGAGATCAGCCAATGCTCCCGATGATTGTACAACACTCTGAAACATTAGTCGCAT
>Ga0233425_10006428_pt1 | contig 17434 bp, 12 predicted proteins | sample Watercolumn_Towu_2_FD_181712 | JGI IMG/M metagenome (GOLD analysis project Ga0233425, IMG submission 181712) | Freshwater microbial communities from Lake Towuti, South Sulawesi, Indonesia - Watercolumn_Towuti2014_140_MG | ecosystem: Environmental > Aquatic > Freshwater > Lake | place... | reverse complement strand
AAAACATTTTCTGCTGTTGAAGTCCGACTGTTGCGCCGGGGTGAGGTTGCCCGCCGGTTGGCGGTCAGTATCCGTACCGTAGACAACTGGGCGCAACAGGGTTTGCTTACCAAGCGTGTCTTGCCAGGCCGTCGCCGCGCCTGTGGTTTCCCCTCTTCGGAGATTGATCAGCTGATTCTGCAGGGTGTCCCCCAAGGCTAAACGAACCGGTAACCCGACCGATGTAGCAGGAGAAGTGGATATGGTATCGCCGACACTTGTAAATGACACCGAGCTTCGCCAAGTCACCGTGGCGGCACGCTGCCGTTTGAACACAGCCGGCATTCCAGAGGAACTGAAAAGTCTTCCGCGTTGGGTCTGCTGGCGATTTGAGGAGCGCGATGGTCGCCTGACCAAGATACCCATCAATCCGCGGACTGGGAAATATGCGGCGTCTAATGATGCGGCAACATGGTCGGACTTCAAAGTGGCCTGTGACCGTGCAGTCGCAGATGTACAGATGGCGGGGATCGGGTTCATGTTCAACGGTGACGGCATCATGGGCATGGATATTGATCATTGTCTGGATGCCACAGGGAAGCTTACGCCAGAGGCCGAGTCTGCTATCACTACACTCGCGACCTATACCGAGGTGAGTATCTCTGGACATGGCCTGCATGCGCTTTGTCATGCCACTTTGCCTGACGGTAAAGGGCGTCGCAAAGAACCGTTTGAGTTTTATAGTCATGGGCGTTTCTTTGTGATAACCGGCGAGGCGTGGCCGAAAACACCGCTAACCCTTGAGGCGCGGCAGACAGAAATCAATTCACTTTTAGGCCGACTTTTTCCTCCAAAACCAAAAGGGCCGATAGCCTCCAACGGCTTGCGTTATGACTCGGAATTGCTGGCCCATGCCATGCGCGCCAAGAACGGTTCAACCTTTACCAAACTCTGGAATGGCGAATGGCAGGCGGCGGGCTATGAAAGCCAGAGCGAAGCCGACGCTGCGTTGCTAAGCATGCTTCGCTTCTGGACCGGTGGAAACAAGGAGCGGGTTTTCTCGCTGTTCTCGAAGTCCGGTTTGAGTCGGGAGAAGTGGGGCCGCGCAGATTACCGCGAGTTGACGTGGGGCAAGATCAATGCCGGCCCTGTGTTCGGCGAGAACACGTCAACCGCTGTGCAAGCCAAGATCATCACTTCGCCTCCCGTACAACTCATGCCGCGTTCCTTGACGGACTATTTTGAATTGCCGATTGATGAATCCAAAACTCTTTTGGGCCGCCGTTTTCTTTGTGTTGAAGGCGGCATGTTGTTCATTGGCCCTTCCGGTGTCGGCAAGAGTTCTGCCTCTGTACAGCAAGATGCCCTCTGGGCTCTGGGTCGCTCTGCATTCGGCATTGAGCCGACCCGCCCACTGCGTATCCTCTGCATCCAGGCGGAGAATGATGCCGGCGATATGACCGAGATGGCTGTAGGCATTATGAAGGGGTTGCAACTCACCGAGGCGGATCGCGAGATCATCCGGTCCAATACCATCTATCTCGCCCACAAGTGCAGCACGGGCGTGGCTTTTCTGGCCTTCCTCTCGAAAGCCACGGAGCAATTCAAACCCGACATCATCCGCCTTGACCCCCTGCAAGCCTATCTGGGTGGTGACCCCAAGGAGTCGGATTTGATTTCGCATTTCGTGCGGGAAGGTTTGAACCCTTTGCTGGAGACCTATCAGTGTGCGGCTATCATCAACCATCACACCCCGAAGACCAATCACCGGGATACGAGTGAGTGGAAACCGAGTGATTGGATGTATGCCGGGGCGGGCGCCGCCGACCTCACAAATTGGGCACGGGCCGTGTTGGTGATAGATCCTCATGATGCCGATCGCACCGTCTTTCGTTTCATCGCGGCCAAACGCGGCGGCCGGATTGGTTGGAAGAACGAACTGGGTGTGACCCAGTTTGAGCGCCTGTTCCGTCATGCGCGTGAGTCAGGTACAATTTTCTGGGAAGACGTGAACCCTCTTGACTTGCCCGTCGTCCTTGGTCGAAACACAAAAAGCCCAGACATGGTCCTCGCCTTGGTGCCGGCTTCCGCTCCGATTCCCAAGGCGGCTTTGATTAGCAAAGCGCAAGCCGAGGGGATCGGTATCAATACCGCCCGCGGCATGATTGCAGAGTTGCTGGCCGAGGAACGACTTCATGAGTGGCGAATTTCACGCCCCAAAACGAACCCGCTAATATCGCTGGCGCGTTTCCCGCAAAAAGAACCAGAGTTAAAGCTATGAACAGGCGGTACTGCCAAGGCTGTTTTTTGCGATGGCTGGCACAGCCGCGCAACCCGTACCAACCCCAAGGAACAACAAAATGAATCCCCAGAAACCGCATATCTACATCGGCCAGATCGCCCCAGGACTGTCCTGTCAAATTTCCATCAAGGAGCAGGACCTTAATGACGGTGATGTATCTGCGATCGTGTTTGAATGGACAGGCCGGCCAAGCACCAGTGACCACCTCGCTAAATATAGTCTTTTTAAACGTGGGGTGTTTCAGGATATCAGCAATCGGTCTGGCAAGCGGATTATGGATGTATCTCTGATGCCCGGCGGAAAAGTAGTAACGACTGTTTTCACGCCTCAAGCAGAGATGATTGTGGAAAAATATCCAGGGAATCGCGAGACCGGGGTATGAACTTCCAGTTCGCAGAGTAGGGTTATTGTTTTTCTTGCCCGCTCGAAACCGCCAGTCATGGCGGTGAGAGCACATGCTCATTCATTGGGGATCACAATCGTTTATAGTCGAATAATTATTCGACCATGAACACATGCTGCCCGAGCACATCTGCGGCAGTGTGCCCATCGGGTTCATGTTTTATTTGAGTTCCCTGAGAAGCGCAGATGAGTTCCGCATAGCGCTGTAGTGTATCCGCTCTGCCTTATACGACTATGAATGTGCCGAGAGAGCAGCGACGACAGATAGGTTAATAATATGCCTTATATATAAGGCGCATATGATAAAAATATATAAATTGCCTTATATATAAGGCGTATTTAATGTTGACATAATAGCCCGTCGGGCCTACCGTGGGGGCGGTTCCGATAGAAGGCGTTGCTTATGAACATTACTGCCATGACCGATAAGGCGATCCTGGAGGAACTGGGCCGGCGCCTTGAACGCTTGCGATTGAATCAGAATATGACGCAAATCGCCTTGATGCAGCGGGCAGGTGTTGCGCGCATAGTCGTTCAGCGCTTGGAGGGTGGCTATGGTTGTGGCCTGGAAAATCTGGTGCGTGTGCTGCGCGCTTTGGGCGCTTTGGATGCATTAGATGCCTTCCTGCCTGTACCGGCAGTTAGTCCGCTGCAGTTAGCCAAACTGCAAGGCCGTGAGCGCAAGCGGGCGTTTAGCCCGCGTAGAAAACGGATTCACACTTGAGGTGCCCATGCCCACTCCCATACGCAAAGTTAATGTGGCCATGGTGGCCTTGTGGGGACACGATGTTGGCGCCGTCGCTTGGGATGATGCACGTCAAATCGCCACCTTTGAATATACGGATGATTTTATCCGGCTGGGTATGCAGGTGGCTCCGGTGATGATGCCATTGCGCAGTGGCACCTTCTCCTTCCCCGCTTTGAGCAAGGACACTTTCCGCGGTTTACCCGGATTATTGGCGGATTCGCTCCCCGATCGTTTCGGCAATCGCCTGATTGATCTCTGGCTGCAACGTCACGGACGCGCCGTCAGTGATTTTTCACCCGTCGAACGTCTTTGCTATATGGGCACGCGTGGCATGGGCGCGCTGGAGTTCAAGCCGGCGCTCACGCGCCCCAGCAAATCCATTCCTCTCGAGGTGGCGGAACTCACCGAACTGGCACGCGAGGTGTTGCAGCATCGCAGCCAGTGGGCAGTCAACCTCAAGGGCGCCAAGGCTGAAGCCTTGGATACCATCATTCGCGTTGGCACCTCGGCCGGTGGCAACCGCGCCAAGGCGGTCATCGCTTGGAATCCCAAGACCGGCGAGGTGCGTTCCGGTCAGGTTTCGGCTCCGGCAGGTTTTGAGCCCTGGATCCTGAAATTCGATGGTGTCGGTGATGCTTCGCTCGGCGATCCCAAAGGTTTCGGCCGGATTGAATATGCCTATCATAAAATGGCTGTGGCGGCGGGGATCGAGATGAGCGCCTGCCATCTGCTGGAAGAGAATGGCCGGGCACATTTCATGACGCGACGTTTTGATCGGGACCTGGCCGGGGCAAAAATTCACATGCAATCGCTGTGTGCGCTGGGGCATTACGATTTCAATGCTGCGGGTGAATACGGGTATGAACAAGCCCTGGGGATGGTTCACCGGCTAAACCTCGGGTATCCGGCCCTGCTCGAAATGTATCGCCGCATGGTTTTCAATGTCGTGGCCCGTAATCAGGACGATCATACCCGGAATATTGCGTTCTTGATGGATCCGCAAAGCCAATGGCGGTTATCGCCCGCGTTTGATGTCATCTGGTCCTTTAGTCCGTCCGGCCAGTGGACAAATCAACATCAGATGAGCGTCAATGGTAAGCGTGATCATTTCACACGCTCTGACTTGCTTTCCGTGGCCGACCAATTCGGTATCAGGGGGGCGGCACATATTGTGGAACAAATTGCGGCTGTGGTTGCCGTGTGGCCGCAATTCGCGGCCGAGGCTGGCGTCCCTGCCAGCTTGATAAACACCATTTCGCGAACTCACCGCTTGCTGTAATCCAAGTATAAGACCGCTTGAGCGTCCTGCTACAAGGCGCGATTTTGTTCCGCGCGTTCCCTGCAAATAAGACCGGCCCATGGCATAATAGCGGGGTGGTCTTTACCTGTTTTCAGGAGATTGTTATATGGATGCCCATCTGTCCATGGAACAAACCAAGGAATTAAGGGCGCTTTGCGAAAGAGGAAAATTGTACGAGATCGAGCGCCGCTTTGCGATTTTGGGGACAGTTTGTCCGCATCCCACTACACGGCGTGAGCCTCTGAGCATAGCCATTGATAAAGGCTTCCACAGTTTGGTGGAATTCTTGATTAAGCACACGCGTGATCTAGGCGTGAAAAACAAAGCGCTAAAACGGGCTGTAGCCCTGCGAAACTTCGATCTGACACAACTGCTGGTTGATTATGGCGCAGATCCCCTATCAGTTTGCTTTACGGATGTCCTCTGCGCTTACAATCCCGATATGACGCGATATTTTGTCGCCAAGGGAGCGGATTTAATTAAAGGCCACCCTTTTGCAATCGCATTTCAAGAAAAAATCCGGACAAGTCTCGGAGTTTTTATTGACTGCCAACGCAATAATCCAAATCTCAAGGCCGAGCTACAACGCCAACTCGATATGGCGCTCGGTTATCATTGTGGCAGGGGCAACATGCGCTGGGTCAGCTTGCTCCTTTGGGCCGGAGGCAATCCCTGTGCCAGAGTTCCAGACCTTAACCATCCCGATGATATGGATGATGAAGAACTTTGGATTACAGGGGTGGAAGAGGCGGCGTATTGCGGACAACTCGATGTAATAAAGAAAATTGGCGTGACCCCTCAAAATGCTTTATGGCAAAAGGCCTTGTCTTGGGCGGCGTTTGCTTATGTGAAAGCCATAGTAAAATTCCTTTTAGAGGCAGGGATAAATCCCAATGATAAACCAAATGGTGGTTGCTCCGGGCTCGATAACGTTTTAACACGCCTCTCCAGCGAAGGTTGTGGCTACCGCCTGGCTTCTAAAGCCGGCACAGCTATCGAAATATCCGAACTTCTTTTGCAACACGGCGCACATTGGGTTCCCGATGACGTCTCCAGTGTGAATTGTATTCGACGTTCATTTTATGAAGTGGCAGACCATCGTCCTGTAGAATTGCTTAAACTGATGGTCAAATACAAAGCGAGCGAGATGGAGTTCCTGCAGCGTTTCGTCTCTACTCCCAAGATGACGACTATGCTCGGCGGCAAAGACAAAATCGCCATGCTTTTGGCCGCAGAGAAATAAAAGCTGCTCAGGCGGCCTGGGACGGCATTTGTCCTTGGTCCCCATCTATTATATGCACCGCTAACCGATCCTCAAAAAAACGGTTAAAGCCCAACATGAATGGAATCAAAAAGGGGTGACGGACATGAATGGCGCATCTGTAGTACCAGAACCCAATCCAGAAAATCATGGAGACCCTCAAAGTAGCTCTGCTGGTTCATCGCCAGCCGGCGACGGTCTGCATCCCATCTTTGAATTTTGGTCTATTATTAGGGCACAATGGATTCTTGATCGGCTGCAGCATTGTTAGCTCCAAAGTTGAACGCATCTTTTCTCGACGCATTTTTGGTGTAACGACTGCTACAGGTTTGCTACCGAATACGGATTAACCACGAAGACTATCGCGAACAGTTCCAGCAGTCTCTGCGGCTCAAAAATGGCGGATTTCTGGTTCTGGTCGCGCATACAGACCATCTGGCCTTGTCAAAATGTCAAAGCGTTTTTCCAGCCTACCGCTTGCATATCGTGGAACAGATGCTTTTCATTCCCACCATACACCAGTCGAGCATGCCCGGCTGGTGTGCCCGTCAATTCCGTAAAGCGACGTAACCCGGAAAAAAAATCCGGATGTAAGGTGGCCGACGCTTTGATTTCGATGGGATATAGCGCATTAGCAACTTCGCGTAAGCAGTCCACTTCATGACCAACATGATCGCGCCAGAAAAACAAATCCGATGTACCCGACTCGTGCAACGAGGTCTTGTAGAATTCGGCAATCACAAGGTTCTCAAACAACCCTCCCAAGGCAATGTGATTGCGCAAGGTTTCAGCATCGCGAATGCGGAGCAACGCGCAAGCCAAGCCGGTGTCCACAAAGTACACCTTTGATGTTTTGACTATGCGTTTCCCATAATTGCGATGATAAGGGGCCAAGGTGAAGACCAGATAGCTTTGCTCTAGGGCGGCGATCCACGACTTGACCGTGTTATGGGTAACGCCCAGTGCGTTGCCTAAGGCGGAGAGATTCAGCAGCTGCCCACATTGCGAAGCCAGCATCACAAGAAATTGGCGGAACGTGTGTAAGTTCATTACATGGATCAAGTCCTTGAGATCCTTCTCCACGTAGGTTTCGATATAACTCGAGTGCCAATCAAAGGGATCGAGTGCCCTGTCGTGAATGCGCGGGTAACCTCCCGAAAGAATGCGTTCAGCGGCCGTCCGCGTTGGGGGTAATTCCGCGAAGGTGAACGGCATGAGTTTCAACAAAGCAATCCTCCCCGCCAAGGATTGTGCCACCCCCTTCATAAGCAAGAACTGGTTTGATCCCGTTAAAATGAACCGTAATTTCTCCGGTTCTTCATCCACCAAGGTCTGGATGTACGAGAGCAACATGGGTGCGCGCTGGATTTCATCCAGAATGGCCCCACGCGGATAGGCGCTTAGAAACCCACGCGGATCGGTTTCCGCCATATGACGCCGGTCAAAATCCTCCAACGAAACGTAGGGCTTATCGGGGAAGGAGCTTCTGACCAGCGTGGTTTTCCCTGATTGCCGGGGACCGGTTATGGCGACCACCGGGTATTGCCGTGCCGCTGCCAGCAAACGCTTGGTTATGGATCGCGTAATCATGGCCGCATACTACCCACGGTATGATAATTGTCAATTGGATTGCCAATTTACACGTCATTGGTTCCGGCCATGATTCCCGTTACGGCGGATGGGAGGGATGCCTTGGGGTGGAGCGGAAGCCTTCGTGGCCGCCCCGGGAATCCAAGAATTTTGCGCCGCCTTCGCTAAATCGTCTCAGCAAGGCGCAGTTTTCGGCTATGTGCGATGGCGTTATTGACTTTGGTGAAGCAGCGCCTTTAGGATGTTCAAAAACGGTTGATGTTGGTTTGAGCCGCAGAATGCTTCGAGATCGGTGCGCTGCTGCTCCTACAGGACGAATGGCGGGAATTGATAAAGGTCCGCTGGCAGAAATGTTGGAAGGAATTGAATGGAGATGACCACCAAGGGGGACAAAACGGAAATCAAAGCGACCGGTGGCGACATCGTCCTCTATCGCACTAAGGATGGCCGGACCACATTGGATGTGCGCCTGGAGCGGGAAACCATCTGGCTGACACAGAAGCAGATGTCGGTTCTGTTCGGGAAGGATAGCGACACGATCGGCTTGCACATCCGCAATGCCTATCGTGAAGGCGAGTTGGAGAGCGCGGTAACTACCGAGGAATCCTCGGTAGTTCAAAAAGAGGGTGGCCGGGCCGTCCGCCGCAACGTCCTCTTCTACAATCTTGATGTCATCATCTCGGTGGGTTATCGGGTAAAATCCAACCGCGGCACCCAGTTTCGTGTTTGGGCTACCGGTATCTTGAAGGAGCACTTGCTCAAGGGCTATACGCTCAATGAGCAGCGCCTGCGCCAGGAAAACATTCGCTTACGCGAACTACAGGCGGCCGTGGACGTGATGGGGCGGATCATCACTGAAAAGGCCATCACGGGCACCGAGGCCGAAGGCCTTCTTCGGGTCGTTACCGATTACTCTTTGGCCCTGCGACTTCTCGACCAATACGATCACCAGCAACTCCGTCTGCATGGCACCACAGGGGTAGGCCGCTTTGTACTCACTTACGAAGCTGCTCTGCCAGCGATCGAGCGCATGGCAGAAACCATGGGCCCGGCTGCTGCTGGACTTTTCGGTCGTGAGAAAGACAAGGGCCTCGAAAGCGCCATCGGCGCAATCTACCAGACTTTTGGCGGCCACGACCTCTATCCCAGCGTTGAGGAGAAAGCCGCGCACCTGCTTTACTTCGTGATCAAGAACCACGCCTTTGTGGATGGCAATAAACGCATCGGCGCATTCCTCTTCATCTGGTTCTTGGACACCAATGGCCTGCTCTATCGCAAAGATGGCAGTAAGCGATTGGCCGATAATGCTCTTGTTGCCTTGACCTTGCTGATTGCCGGAAGCAAGCCGGCAGAAAAGGATATTCTCTGTAAAATAATCGTAAACTTGATCAACCGGGAGAACATCTAATAAATATCTATGCCCCTTACACTAACTATCATGGAAATATTAATACATTGAATCCCAGGGTGGCTTGTAAAAAAATATTCATGTATGGTTTGCCTGTGGGGAGAAATAATCTTTAAGATATGTTCAAGTAGATGATGCAAATATGTTTCTATGAGGTCAAGTGGTAGAAGTTTCAGTAAACTTATTAAAAAACGTGATCAGGAAAAGGTCGTGAATTTGTGGGCAAGACAGAGAAACAAACACGGCAGCAGTTGATCGACGAGCAACTAACCCGATCAGGTTGGACTGGCGCGCAGCGGAAGCTCTTGCTGGAGGTCCCGCTGCGAGCTCATGTTGTTGCAGAGACTGGGGCTGACTGGGGCACATCCACCGAATTCGCCGACTATGTCCTATTGGATCGAACCGGCAAACCTATCGCCATCGTTGAAGCCAAGCGGACGAGCCGCAGTCCCATTGAAGGAGAGAGGCAGGCAGCCGACTACGCCGACCGCATCCGAACAGAATACGGGATCGATCCGTTCATCTTTCTCGCCAATGGCAATGAGATTTGGTTCTGGCACAGGCGACTGGGACCGCTTCGGAAGGTCAGCGGGTTCTTCACCCTTGAAGACCTCGAACGCATGGCGTTTCAGGATCAGTATCACGAAAAACTCGAAAGTGTAGCCATCGCTGAACGTATCATTAATCGCCAGTACCAGCGGCAGGCTGTCACTACAGTCGCTGAACGGTTGGTCGCTGGACATCGCAAGTTCCTGCTTGTTATGGCCACTGGTACCGGTAAGACCCGTACTGCCATCGCTCTTGTTGAACTTCTGATGCGTCAGAAGTGGGTGCAACGAGTACTGTTCTTGGCTGACCGCCGCGAACTCGTAAAACAAGCCATCGATACTTTCAAAGAGCATTTGCCGGATGTTCCTCGTTCAAGGGTAGAAACCGGTGAAATCGATCCAAGTGCGCGAGTGGTGGCCGCCACATACCCTAGCATGCTGCAGGCTTATGCCCGCCTCTCACCCGGATACTTCGATCTGATCTTCGCCGATGAGAGCCACCGCTCCATCTACCAGCGCTATCGGGCGATTCTCGATCATTTCGACGCCATCCAGATTGGGCTCACCGCCACTCCGACTGATTTCATTGAGCACAACACTTTCCAGCTCTTCAGCTGTGAGGACGGCCTTCCCACGTTCTACTACGGTTACGAAGAAGCCACCCGCGACGGGTATCTTGTCCCCTACCGCCCGATCCATGTCGCCAGAACTCGCTTCCAGATCCAGGGTCTTAAACCCGGTCAGTTACCGGCAGAAGTCCAGCAGCAACTTCAGGCTCAGGGAATCGACCCGTCAGAACTCACATTCGAGGGCACGGACCTGGAACAGCGCGTCACAAACAGCGGCACCAACGATGCTTTGGTCCGTGAATTTATGGATGTCTGCATCAAGGATCTGGCCGTCGGAACTCTGCCCGCCAAAACCATCATCTTCGCCGTCAGCCACCGCCACGCGCTTGAGATATACCAGAGTTTCAATCGCCTCTACCCCGACCTCCAGCGACGCGGCTTGGCGCGCATCATTGATAGCCATATGGAGCGCGCGGAGAAAACGCTCGATGACTTCAAGGCCCGGGATTTCCCGCGCGTAGCCATATCGGTTGACATGCTCGACACCGGCATCGATATCCCATCTCTCCGTAATCTCGTCTTCGCAAAGCCCGTCTTCAGTTACGTCAAGTTCTGGCAGATGATCGGTCGCGGCACCCGTCTCTGGACCGATCCCGTAAGCGGTCGCCGCAAAGATGATTTTCTCATCATCGACCACTGGGATAACTTCGCCTACTTCCAGGTCAACCAAGAAGGCAAGGAAGGCGGCAGCGAGACGGAACCGCTTCCCACTCGGCTTTTTCGACTGCGTCTTGAGAAGACGCAGATTCTTGCGGGCCGAACTGCCCTCACCGACGTTGCCACCGCATGCGCTCAGCTCCAGCATATGGTGGCGGACGTACCCCTCGACAACATCAATGTCGCGCCACACGCCAACGAACTCCGCACCCTTTGCAGCAACACGGATGCGTGGAAACCGTTCGATGACCAGAAAATAGGTCATCTCTCCACCGCCATCGCCCCTTTGCTTCGTTTCTCCACCGCAAACCACTATGCCACGCTACAATTCGAGAACCTGACGGAACAACTCGCCCTTGCCCAACTGAAGAGCGATGCCGGGGAGATCGAGCGATTGCGGGCGCATATTGTGGAGAATATTCGACTGCTGCCCGGCGACCTGCCGGAAATCCGAGCCATCGAGAATCAGCGTGCGTTTGTGCTCAGTCCGGGCTTCTGGGAGCATCTCGACTACGCCCGCATCATGGAAATTCAGGCCACCTACGCCCCCCTTATGCGATTCCGCGCCCGGCGCGAGAGTGGCGAAGTGATTCACCTAACGCTTCCCGATGAGATCATGAGTCGACACTGGATTGTGTTTGGCCCCGCCGGCGAAGGCGCCTTTGTCGAGAGCTACCGTGAACAGGTCGAAGCCTTTATCCGCGACCTCGTTGACGAGACGCCCGCCCTGCAGAAACTGCGCGCCGGTCAGGAACTCACAGCCGACGAACTGGCAGTTATCAGCCAGTTGCTCAATAGTCCGGATCTGTTCGTGACCGAAGACCGCCTCCGCCGCGCCTTTGAACAGCCCGAAGCGGCACTGGCCGACATTCTCCGCCACATCCTCGGTCTCAGCCACCTGCCAAGCCGCGAGGAATCAATCTGCCGCGCCTTCGATCAGTGGGTAGCTGATCATCCCGGATTGAACGCCACCCAGTTGATGTTTCTGCGCACCGTGCGTCAGATGGTGTTGAACCGTGCCCGCCTGACCACGCAAGCGCTCGAGCAGGCCCCGTTCTCGCGCATAGGCGACGCGCACAGGCTGTTTTCGGACAAGGAATTGGAAGAGATCGTTACATTCGCAAACAAGTGTGCCGCCTGATGCGGCCAGGAGATCATTATGCTTTCACCGCAACTGCGCAGCCGAGTCCACAACCTCTGGACCATGTTCTGGGCCGCCGGCATGACCAATCCGCTCGTCGCCATCGAGCAGATTACGTACCTCCTTTTTCTGCGCCAGCTCGAGCGCCTTGATGAGGAGCGAGTGAGGAAAGGAAAACCATCAATATACTACAAGGCTAAACGACCTGATGGCACAGAGATCGACTACAGTCATTGCACGTGGCGCTATATTAAAAATGACGTGTCTTTTGCGCTCTTGAATGACGTTGTCTTTCCATGGCTTCGCGGGTTGGAGAAATGGTTGAAAGAACGCGCAGCAGAGGAAGCCGCTGACAAAGCGAAAGTTGCGCAGAACAAAGGCCAAAGCAAGACAGCCGCCAACAATCAGGGCGCTGAACCGGCGGAAGCCCCCGACCCGCTGGCCCGTATCACAGGACGCCTGGCCGACGCCTATTTCGTTCTGGATCCCAATAAGACCGCCACGCTCGCATCCGCTATTCAGAATATCGATACGCTGTTCAGCCAGCTCGATTCCCGCAGCGCCAATGCCGACATCATGGGCGATATCTTCGAGCACCTGCTCAGCGAGATCCAGTCCGCCGGAAAAAACGGTCAGTTCCGCACCCCGCGCCACATCATTCGCTTCATGGTCGAACTGCTCGATCCGCCAGCCGGTTCCCACATCCTCGACCCTGCCTGCGGCACCGGCGGCTTCCTTGTGAATACGCTTCTGCACTGGCGCCGCAAGGCCACGGCCGAGGAGAACCTCCGTATTGAGTGGGACGGTACGCCGCATCGTTGTTTCGGCGGCAACCCGGACATCGAGGACAAGATTACCGACGCCTGTTTCACCGGCTACGACAACGACCGCACCATGGTGCGCATCGGCTGGATGAACCTCATTCTGCACGGGCTCGAATTCCCGCAGATCGAGCAGCGCGACAGCCTGAGTAAGCACATGGAGAAGGCTGCTGACAAGGATGCGCGCTACGACTTTATCCTTGCCAATCCGCCCTTCACCGGCCAAGTCGACGAGGCCGATCTCAGCACGCTGGCAAACCGTTTCCCGCGCGCCAAAGGAAAATTCCTGACCACCAAGAGCGAGCTGCTCTTCGTCTGGCTCATGCTCGACCTTCTGAAAGTAGGTGGCCGCTGCGCTGTAGTGGTGCCTGACGGCGTCCTATTCGGCGGGACAAACACCCACAAGAAGCTCCGCTGGGAATTACTCTCGCTGAATGCCCTAGAGGCCGTCATCTCCCTGCCAGGAGGGGTCTTCCTACCCTACGCTGGCGTCAAGACCTCGATTCTTGTCTTCCGGCGCGACCAGCCGCAGGATGAGAAAGAAGCGGGCAAAGCCCTTGCTCCAGGTTCCGATCCCCGGACCCGTGAAGTCTGGTTCTACGAAGTCAGCGATGAGGCCTTCACCCTCGACCAAAAGCGCAAGGAGCGGTTCACCGGCCCGAACGATCTCTACGACGCCCAGGCCAAATACACCGGCCGCGATATCACGACCGCCTATAACCAACCCGATTACTGGCTGGAGCGCTGGCGTGCTGTGGACGCCGATTTCCTACGCATCTTCCCTGGGCAGGACATGCAGAAAGATCAGGTTCTTGGCATTGAAGAGCGATTTGCGGAACTCCCTCGGGACCCCAAGGCTGCAGCCGAACAGGTCCAGAAGGAGGAATCAAAGCGCATTCGCTACTTGCTTTTCAAAGCCTGCTCAATTCCGGCCATGGAGAAGGCCAAGAAGGCAGGGAAGGCAGAACAAGTCAAAACTCTTGAGGATGAATACGCAAAACTGATCAAGAAGCAGCGCAGCGCCTTGTCCCGTGCTGGCAAAGACATTCTCGACCGTGAATATGAGCAACACGGCCACCTTGCCTTACTGGAAGCCTTTGATCGTGAGGTTGAACCGATTCTTGCGGTCACTCGCGATGTTCTCCAAGGCAAGCATGATCAAGTCGAGAGCACGATCACCGGCACCGAGGAAGAAGTGACTCAAGCGCTGCTGCTTTCTTTTGCCCGCCTCGATGGTTATGACATCTGGTTGCGCAGCGTCGGAACCACGATGGCGGAGGGCAAGCCGGCCAAGGATGAAGACGGCAAGGACACGCTTGCGCCGACCCAACTCAGTTGGGTGACTCCCGTGCGCGCCTGGGCCAAATTCGACGACTGGGGAGGGCCACCCGAAGGCCAGAAGAGGATCTTGAGGCCAACGCACGGCGCCGATGGCACGGTCCTGCAGGAGTATCTCGATTATCTGCGAGATAACGGCGCTTTTGACAAGGAGGACGGCAGCGTCAAACCCGAGTACCGCGACCGACTAGATCCCGCCTGCATTGAAGCCTGCGATTTCAATCTGGCCGCTGGCCGTCACAAGCCCTTCACCTTTGAGGCGAGCAAGCACCGACCACCCACCGAGTTGATCGGCGAATTACAGGATATCCACGGCAAGATTCAGCAACGGCTCGGCCGATTGCTCAAGATGGTGGAGGGGGCGGAATGATCGCATACCCTCTCGTCACTCTCGGCGATCTGGTCAGCCGCATTCAGTACGGACTGACCGCACGCGCGGATGTGGATCAAGATGGCCCAGTATATATTCGAATCACCGATGTGAACGAGAGCGGTGAGTTTCGCACTGACGAGCCAGTTCGCGTGCAAATTGATGAAAAGGCCTGGGATAAGTATCGAGTTCAAGAGGGGGATCTCCTAATCGCTCGAAGTGGAACGGTCGGTCGCTACTTTGTTGTTCCACCAGATTTCCAAGATGCCGTTTTCGCGTCCTACCTCATTCGCTTCGATCTTCTGCCTGATCTCGTGCTCCCCGAATACATGGCGTCCTTCTGTCGAAGTGACTTCTACTGGCAACAGATTTGGCGTTTGGCGCGCTCCGCAGCACAACCGAACATCAATAGTGGCGAACTTGCCTCAATCCAGGTCCCCCTTCCGCCGCTGAGCGAACAGCGTCGGATTGTGGAGATTATGCAGGAAACGGAAGCTGTCCGCCGCCTTCGCGCCGAAGCCGCCCGAAAGACAGATGATCTCATTCCTGCCATCTTCCACGACATGTTTGGGGATCCGGCTGAGAACCCGCACGAGTGGCCAACGCGCCAACTTGCATCACTGGCCAGCAAATTCTCTGATGGTCCCTTCGGATCAAATCTCAAATCAGCCCATTACAGGGAGTCTGGTGTCCGAGTCATCCGTCTACAGAACATAGGCGTTGGTGAAATCAGTAATGAAGACGAGGCGTACATTAGCGAAGACCACTTCGATTCTTTGCCTCGTCACGAATGCCTACCTGGTGATGTCCTTGTAGCGACTCTCGGTGACCCAAACTTGCGCGCGTGTATTCTGCCTGAGACGATCCCAAGAGCGCTCAACAAGGCGGACTGCGTCCAGTTCCGCCCCAACAAGGAATACGTCAATGCAGCATACGTCTGTTGGATATTGAACCTTCCATCAACACTGAGAATGGCTGAAGGCCTGATTGCGGGCCAAACTCGCTCAAGAATCAGTATGGGCCGACTGGGAACACTACCCATACCCGTTCCCCCCCTCGCACTTCAGGACAGATTCGCCCGAACTGTGAACGAAATTGATTCATCACGGCAACTCTTTCTGGCCGGAAAGGGGGCAGAGCAGTATCTGGTCCAATCCCTCCTTGCGCATGCTTTCACGGGTGACCTGACGGCTGCGTGGCGCAAGCCGCGGAAGCTTGAACTCCAGAGAGAAGCCGCTGAGCGGGACGCTGCCCTGCACAAGGCCGGCGTCATTCTTCGCAAGACCGAACCTCCTGAGCCGGGGCCTCAAGTGTCACAAGATCTCCGCCTCACCGAGTTGACACCGCAACAACAAACGCTAGTAGAGGATCTGCAACGGCTTTGGAAAGGTGGCGAGCAGTACGCTTTCACCCCACACAGCATTGCGCGGGAATCCAGTGATCCTGGGATGCGTGACAATCCTGATCTGGTTCGCCGACACTTGGATGTCTTGGCTGCACGCGGTTTTGTGCTGCGAGTGTCTCGGTTCAAGGAACAGAAGGCGGATGACTCGCTGGCGGTCCTCTACCGCCGGGCCCGTCGGCCGGGTGAGGCGTTTACTCCCGAAGATGCCCCCGAAATCGAGCATGTGTTTGACGATGTCCGCTCCGATGCGCTGACCCGTATGGCTGGCCGTCTCAGGGAGGGTAAATGAAGCTCCGATATCTCTATCTGCCTCAGTACGGCCCGCTGGTTGACCTGCGGCTTGTCTTCGATCAGTCGGAATTTACCAAGGGCCAATACGCATTCAACTTTGTCGCCGGTGTGAACGCGACAGGAAAGTCCTCTCTGATGCGGGCCATCTTTGAAGTATTTCGCTCGCTGGACGGCAGGGACTGGCCGACTTTTCCTGTCGATCTGGTGTACGAGCTTCAAGTTGAGGACAAGTGGCACACGGTTGTCATTGCCAAGTCAGAGGTCGGAAAGGAGAAGCAGGGCATTCACATAGCAGCGTGCTCGCCTGCGATGCATAGCGTTGCCGAATGGCAGAACCATGTTGATGAACTACGGAACGGCGAGACGCCTCTGGGCGGTTGGAAGCGATACGAGATCGACAGTGGCGATGTGGCACAGGTCTTGCCGGGACGGGTCGTTGCCTACACCAGCGGCACCCGCGAGCCGTGGCTCGATCTCCAGCGGCGCGTGATGGGCGGGGAGGAGCTCCCACAGCACCAGGATGCGCCAGCCGCCTATGAGGAACGGCCAGTGGACTGGACCGCTCGTCGGGAACTGGAAAGCGCCAATGCCGAGTGGCGTGACGCACCCATGGCGCCTCAAGCCGCTGCTGATTGGCAGAAGATTCTTGGCGCCTCTCCGCCACCCGCCTCCGACCGCGTCCTACTTGCCGACCCATTTGACCTCAAGCTGGCCGGCCTGACCTTGTGTCTGTCGGAAACGGCCATGGACTTCGCGAAATACACGACGGTCCCCGAACGACGCGACTACGCCGCTGAGCTACGCAAGAGTCTGAACAGCGAGGAAGACCAGAAGACCGCCCGCTGGGTGCTAAAGCAAGCCGGTATTCTTTGGCCAACCCATCTCGCCTTCACCATCAATCCGAATTGCCGCAACTTGCCCGGCGATACCGAGGCGAAACTGTTCACTTTGTATGGCTTGGCCGATCACGTTATGAGCCTGCCGCTCGGGCGTGAACTGGCGATCGTCACACTCGGCAAACCGTCGTCTCGTCCGCTGGAGGAAGTGCTACAAGACGCCCTGGGCGAGGGGGCTTCACTCCCCAGTCTGGTCCAGGATGTCGTCAGTGCCATCGGCGCCCCATCTAGCAATGCCGAATCCCTGATGCGTCTATTCGGTGAGCGCGACGGCGCGGATAGTCTCTATCCAACCTTCCGCACGCTACACCTTTGGGCAGATTACGGCCTGCTGGAAGACGTTACCGC